>OFFP01000421.1_pt1 | contig 34982 bp, 32 predicted proteins | sample 1521431 | NCBI WGS metagenome assembly OFFP01 (sample SAMEA3504104, study PRJEB24116) | mouse gut metagenome | biome: mouse gut; feature: mouse-associated habitat; material: faeces | place: Denmark | collected 2011
ACATTTACCAACACTTTCTAAAAAGCCTATTACTGGCGTGGGTGTGAAAAGTAACTAAGTTTATTCTGGAAGTGTAAAACTGTTGTTTTACACTTGTTTTGGAGATAATTTTTTGATATAATTAATATATATTAGGGGATAGAAGGCTAGATAAATGGAATTTCCTGTGCTATTGCCTTAAATAGATCCAGTATTTTGTACTCAATTTTATATGACGGCACAGGGTTTCTATGCTCGCAGTAATCTGTGGGAATAGAGGCTTTTTTGTTTTACAAACCACAGTCGAAAAATGCCATTTGGTTTTCAAAGTGGCAGGGACGTTACAATAGAGGAGGGGAGAGAAGTATTACGAGAGGCATATAACTATTGAGCGTTATGAGAAAGGAGGGTGGATGAGTTACAGGCGCAGAGAGAGGATGAGTACTATCTCATGATTATTGAATAACGATAAAAGATGAAAAAGTATTTCGATGGAACAAAAAGGAGAAATGTCAAATGTTAAAAAATATGAAGATTCGGAGCAGATTGTTGATATCCTATCTGCTCATTACGGTTCTGTTGCTGATTGTCGGTATTGTTTCGATTGTCATGCTTCGAGAGGAGAGCAGCAAATTGCAGGAATTCTATGATCAACAATTTCAAACGGTAGAAAATGCATTGGATATGCGGCGTACAGTTTTTTCTGTTCGGGGCAATGTCCTATCTAGTATTGTAGAATATAACGAAGATACCGTCGACTCTGCTAAAAGCGAGTTTCAGAGTCTCTACACCCTGCTGGATGGACTGAAAGAGACATATCAGGGAGATATGTCTCAGCTCACCCAGATAGAGCAGAATTTGAACAGTGCAGAGCCCAGCCTGTCCCAGGTGACAGATTTAGCAAAACAGCAGCAGGACGATGAAGCGGTGGCTCTTTATAAGAGCAGTTACAAGCCGTACATGGACGAGACGCGGGATATTTTGGTCAGTGTAGGCGAGACTGCTCAGAAGAACGCTTTGAATAAAGTAGAAGATGGCGCCAGAATGGCTGGAATTTCCAATATTATTGTGATTGTGATAATTTGTCTTGCGGTGGCGGTCAGTGTGATATTGGCCTTGGCAATGAGTAATAGTATTCGTAAACCGGTGGAAGAAATTCGCCAGGTGGCCGCAAATATGGCCAAGGGTCAGATGGATATGGATATCACCTATCATTCCGCTGATGAGCTTGGCGAAATGGCGGAACATATGCGGGAATTAACTGGAATCGTGAGAGATATTGTCAGAGACGTCGATTATTGCATGAATGAGCTGGCGCAGGGCAACTTTACGGTGGTCAGTAAACAGCGGGAAGCATACGTTGGCGATTACGCAGGTATTCTGAAAGCTATGCGCATTCTGAAAGTGTCTATGAGCGACACGCTGAGTCAGATCGAGATTGCTGCAGATCAGGTTAATGCGGGCGGAGACCAGGTATCCAGCGGTTCGCAGGCGTTGGCGCAGGGAGCTACGGAGCAGGCTTCCTCCGTGCAGGAACTGGCCGCTACTATCCAGGATGTGAGCGGGCAGGTGGAGTCCACCGCTTCACATGCCAGAACTGCCAAATCTGAGAATGATCATACCCACCAGCAGATTGGCGTTTGTTCCGGAGACATGGATGCTCTGATGGATGCCATGGGTAAGATTGAGTCCCATTCTAATGAGATCAGCAAGGTCATCAACACCATTGAAGATATTGCGTTCCAGACTAACATTTTAGCCCTGAATGCCGCTGTTGAGGCTGCGCGCGCCGGCGCTGCAGGTAAGGGATTTGCCGTGGTTGCGGACGAGGTCCGTAGCTTGGCCAGCAAGTCTGCCAAGGCGGCCAAGAGTACTGCTGTGCTGATTGAAGACACCGTTTCAGCGGTTAAGGAGGGGCTTGACCTGTCCCAGGAGACGAGTCAGGCGTTGCAGACCGTGGTGGAAAGTTCCCAGAAGGTGTTGGAGGCTGTTAACCTGATCTCCAGCGCCACCGAAGAAGAGGCAGATTCTCTCTCTCAAATTTCCTCGGCTGTGGACCAGATTTCCAGTGTAGTGCAGACGAACTCTGCTACCGCTGAAGAGTCTGCCGCCGCAAGTGAGGAACTTTCAGGACAGGCTAATGTGCTCAAGGAGCTGGTCAGTCGGTTTCGTCTGGATAACAGCAGCTTTGGAGGCGCATCCACTTATAGAGATTCTGGTGTGAAACACAACGGCAACAGTAACAGTACATCTGGTGCAGGTAAGGATACCTTCGGAGAGTACACAGACGACGCAAAGTATTAAAGAAAAATGTTGATCTGTTCTGGTTTTTCAGAAGATGAAAAGACTGCTTCTGCAGAGGCGAGAAAAACAGTTGTTTATGATGAAGATTGCCCAGAGACACCTCAGGAAAGAGCTTTGAGTTTGGTAAAACCTGTAAACATTAGTGTTTGCAGGTTTTGTTTATGTGCAGACCCGTGCAGAGGAAATATGCCGCTGAGGCGGACTAAGTTATTCCGCGGTCATCCCGCGAAAAAGGAGGTTACGTCAAGATGAGATTTGTAATTCAGAGAGTTTTGGAAAGTGAGGTAAAGGCAGACGGGGAAGTCCTTGGCAGGATTGGAAAGGGATTCATGGTCTTAGTGGGCGTCTGTGATTCGGACACGAAGGAGATTGCGGATAAGATGGTGAAGAAGATGCTGGGACTTCGTATCTTTGAGGATGAGCAGGGGAAGACAAACCTGTCTCTTGACACGGTAGGAGGCGAGCTATTGCTGGTTTCACAGTTTACACTGTATGCGAACTGTAAGAAAGGGAACCGCCCCAGCTTCATAGAGGCGGGTGCGCCGGACATGGCGGAAGAGATGTATGAGTATATTATTGCAAAATGCAAAGAGCAGGTTTCCGTGGTAGAGCGGGGGCGGTTCGGAGCAGATATGAAGGTCAGTTTGATTAACGACGGCCCCTTTACGATTATTCTTGATTCCGAAACATTGTAACCGGTGGATCGTCCGGGACACATAGAGATTTATTTGGAAAATGATCTTTCTATGCCGCTGTATGGGTGATTCCCTGTACGGCGGTTTTATAAATAATTTTATTCATTAATCTAATTAACTTTTTCTAAAATTTCCCATAATAAATGTTAAAAAAGCATAAATGTGTTGACATATCTGGAAAAAATGACTAATCTAAATGTTAGAAAACTAATTATATTGCATTTGCTTGCAGGGTAAAAAGGAGGGTGAACATGAAGAATACAGAGGATACGTCCGCATTTATCGTGATGCATCAGTTAATGCATTTGAGCAGATACCATGCGGTCTTGCGGATGGAGGATATGGAGCTGAACCCGAGCCAGGCAGGGATTCTGTTTATTCTTAACAGCCATGGGCGGCTTTCCCAGCGGCAGCTTGCACAGAAGATTGGAATCACGCCGCCGTCCATGACCGTGACATTGAGGAAGTTAGAGGAGCTTGGGTTTATTCACAAGGAGCCGGATGAGAAAGACCAGAGAATCATCCGCATCCGCCTGTCAGAGGCGGGGAAAGAATGCATTGAGAAATTAAAATCTATTATGGATGAGATGGAAGAAATCCTGTATCAGGGGTTTTCTGTGGAGGAGAAACTGCTGTTTCGGCGGCTGCTTCTTGCGATGCGTGAAAATCTGCTGAATTCCAAGGATTTTAAGGGGATGGATTTTAAAGCGATTATTGAGAAGACAGCGCCGCCTATGCGGCATGATTTTTGATTCTGGCAATTTTTAGGAAAGGAAAGGTGAGATATGGGAAAGTTATTCAAATTTTTAAGGCCATTTGCCGGTTCAGTCATAGCGATTTTCTGCGTATTGATGGTGCAGGCGTACTGCGATTTATCCTTGCCCACATATACATCGGATATTGTCAATGTAGGGATACAGCAGAAAGGAATTGACGAAAAGGTTCCCTATGTAATCAGTGAGGAAGATTTTAATCATTTATTGTTGTTCGTGCCTTCAAAGAGGCAGGAAACGGTGAGGGAGGCTTATGAGCCAGGCTCTGGCTCTTCCGGATTATATGCTTATGATAGGAATATCTCTGGGGAAAGCGGTCCAGAGGGAAATGTGATGGAGCTTTCTAAGGATATCAGGGAAGATGGAGAGAAAATGGAAGAACTCTCGGAGATTCTTGGCAAGCCTATGCTTCTGTGCGCCGGGTTTGATTCCGGCAGTGAATCCACGGCGGAGATGGAGCGCCAGATGAAGGAGCAGATGGATGGCTCTCAGCGCGATTCCCTTGTTGCAGAGATTGAAGAGCAGTTTTCCGCCATGCCAGAAACCATGGTAGAGCAGTCCGCCGCAATCTATATTCAAAATGCTTACGAGAAAATAGGAGTTGATACCGACCGGATCGAAACGCGCTATATCCTCCGGACAGGAGGGAAGATGCTTGCCTTGGCGGCATTGGGAATGCTTGCCAGTATTATCGTAGGCCTGATGGCGTCCCGCGTAGGCGCGAAGGTCGGGCGGGGACTGAGAAAGGATGTATTCCGCAAGGTAGTGGGATTCTCCAACGGCGAGTTTGATAAATTTTCCACGGCCTCCCTGATTACCCGAAGCACCAACGATATCCAGCAGATTCAGTTATTGACGGTGATGATTCTCAGGATGGTATTGTATGCGCCGATTATGGCGGCGGGAGGAATCTTCAAAGTGTTCCGTACCAATGTGGATATGTCGTGGATTATCGCGCTTGCAGTCGCGCTGATTGTCATGGTCGTTGTCGTCCTGTTCGCCGTGGTAATGCCAAAGTTTAAGATTGTACAGAGTATGGTAGACCGACTGAATCTGGTCAGCCGCGAGATACTGACGGGGCTTCAGGTCATTCGTGCGTTCAGTACGGAAAAGTACGAGGAGAAGCGTTTTGACGGCGCAAATAAGGATCTGACGAAGACCAACCTGTTCGTGAACCGCGCCATGACCTTTATGATGCCCTTCATGATGCTGATTATGAATGGCATTGCCGTACTGATTGTATGGGTGGGAGGACACAGCATCAACGACGGAAGCATGCAGGTGGGGGATATGATGGCATTTATCCAGTACACCATGCAGATTATCATGTCCTTCCTCATGATTTGTATGATATCCGTCATGCTGCCAAGGGCGGCTGTTTCGGCAGACCGTGTGGATGAAATCCTGACCAGCAGCACATTGATCCATGACCCTGATAATCCGGTTCATTTTGGGGAAAATGGTAACGGAGAGGTAAGGTTTGACCATGTTTCCTTCCGTTATCCCGGGGCCAAGGAGGATGTGCTGCATGACATCTCATTTACGGCGGAACCGGGAATGACCACGGCTCTGATTGGAAGTACGGGAAGCGGCAAATCCACTTTGGTCAATCTGCTCCCGCGCTTCTACGATGTCACAGAAGGGAAGATTACCATTGACGGCGTGGACATCCGGGATATTTCCCAGAGAGAGCTAAGGGAGAGGCTTGGTTATGTGCCCCAGAAGGGCGTCCTGTTCTCCGGTGATATCGCATCCAACATCCTGTACGGGAATCCAGAGGGGAGTGAGGAGGAGATGCGTAAGGCTGCAGAAATTGCCCAGGCGTCAGAGTTCATCGAGGAGAAACAGAAAAAGTACCAAAGCCCTATTGCGCAGGGAGGCTCCAACGTATCAGGCGGGCAGAAGCAGAGGTTATCCATTGCGAGAGCCATTGCGAAACATCCGGATGTGTATATTTTCGACGACAGTTTCTCGGCTCTTGACTATAAGACGGATGTAAAGCTTAGGAACGCGCTGAAGGAAAAGACAGCAAAGAGTACGGTACTGATTGTCGCACAGCGAATCAGCACGATTCTTCATGCGGAGCAGATTCTTGTGCTGGACGACGGAAAGATTGTGGGCAAGGGGACGCACAGGGAGCTTTTGAAGACTTGCGAGGAATATTATCAGATTGCATCGTCACAGCTATCCGAGAAGGAGCTGGAAAACGACATGAAGGAGGTGGGCTGATATGGCGAGACGAGGTATGGGACACAGAGGACCGGGTATGGGACATGGCGGACATGGTATGCCGGGAGAGAAGGCAAAGGATTTCAAAGGTACGATGAAGAAACTCATGTCGTATCTTGGAATGTATAAGATTCCATTTTTATTTGTAGCCATATTTGCCATAGGAAGTACCATATTTAATATATTGGGACCGAAGATTTTAGGGAAGGCTACGACGGAGATTTTTAACGGATTAGTAGGAAAGATTTCAGGCGGAGCGGGAATTGATTTTGACAAGATTGGCAGAATCCTGATTCTGCTCATGGGGCTGTATGTGTGCAGCGCGTTATTTTCATTTATCCAAGGTTATATTATGACCGGTGTTTCCCAGAAATTGACCTATCGGATGCGCAAGGAGATTTCGGAGAAGATTAACCGTCTTCCTATGAACTATTTCGACAGGCAGCCCCATGGGGAGGTCCTGTCGCGGATTACCAATGATGTGGATACGCTGAGCCAGAGTTTGAACCAGAGTGCGACGCAGCTCATTACTTCCGTGACGACGATTATCGGCGTGCTTGTGATGATGCTGAGCATCAGCCCGCTTATGACGCTGATTGCGCTGTTGATACTTCCGGTTTCCGTGGGGCTGATTTCCGTAATCGTGAAGCGTTCCCAGAAATATTTCAAGAACCAGCAGGAGTATCTTGGTCATGTGAACGGACAAGTGGAGGAAGTCTACGGCGGACACAACATCGTGAAGGCGTTTAATAAAGAAACAGACGTGATTGCGGAGTTTGACAGGGATAACGATATCCTGTATGAGTCGGCGTGGAAGTCGCAGTTCTTGTCCGGAATGATGATGCCGATTATGCAGTTTGTAGGAAATCTGGGTTATGTGGCTGTGGTAATCCTTGGAGGATGGCTTGCCATAAAGGATGTGATTGAGGTGGGGGATATCCAGTCCTTTATCCAGTATGTGCGGAATTTCACCCAGCCAATCCAGCAGGTCGCCCAGGTGGCGAACATGCTCCAGTCTACGGCGGCAGCTTCTGAGCGGGTGTTTGAATTCTTAGAGGAAGAGGAGGAAGACCAGACTGTGCCGGATGCGGTTTCCATCAAGGGACTGGAAGGCCGCGTTGAGTTTGAACATGTACGGTTTGGATACAATCCGGAGCATACCATTATCCATGACTTCAGCGCTAAGGTGGAGCCAGGGCAGAAGATTGCCATCGTCGGGCCTACCGGGGCGGGAAAGACGACCATGGTGAAGCTGGTCATGCGTTTCTATGACGTAAATAGCGGCTCTATTAAGGTTGACGGGCATGATATCCGGGATTTCAATCGGAGCGAGCTTAGGGAAATGTTCGGGATGGTATTACAGGATACGTGGCTGTTTAAGGGGAGTATTGAGGACAATATCCGTTATGGGAAGCTTGACGCAACCCACGAAGAAGTGGTGGAGGCGGCAAAGGCGGCTTATGTAGACCGGTTTGTGCAGACACTTCCAGGCGGTTACGAGATGGAGCTGAATGAGGAGGCGAACAATGTTTCTCAGGGGCAGAAGCAGTTGTTGACCATTGCGCGGGCGATTCTTGCAGACCCGAAGATTTTGATTCTGGATGAAGCCACCAGTTCCGTAGATACTCGTACCGAGGTAAGGATACAGAAGGCGATGGATAACCTGATGCGGGGGAGGACCAGTTTTATTATCGCCCACAGGCTGTCTACGATTCGGGATGCAGACTTGATTCTGGTGATGAAGGACGGGGATATCATCGAGCAGGGGAACCATGAAGAACTGCTGAATAAGGGAGGGTTCTATGCTGAGCTTTACAATTCGCAGTTTGAGAGGAGTGCGTAAGGTATATAGTCTGTAAAGGATATCCTACTTGATTATTTCAAAACTTATTAGTCTATGGTTTGTCATGGGCTTGTTGCGTAAGTAATGCTGAAAAGTACCCTTTACAAATCATGGACTGATAAGTAAATTTTCAAAGGCAGAAAAGAAATGACAATGCTTATAACAGTATGATATAATGTGTATAGAGGTGAAGTGGAAAATGTAGGAGGAATTATTAAATGAGATATGATTAGTGAAAAAGATGGATATTTAATTCGGCTTGCTAAAGATGAAGATGTAGAAAATTATTAACACTAAAATTAATGCCCTTACCATACGACAGAGAGAGGAAAGGGAATTGGAACTTGGGCAATAATAGAAGTAACTCGTGATTTTGCTTTTCAAGGTGGCTTGGGCATATGGATGAATATTATTGGCGGGGAGAGAATTCGTTTTGAGGCAGAAGGAAGACAGGGACATGATATCTTGTATACCTTGAGTTCTGGACAATTATCTGCTGTGGCTATCTCTATTGCTCTTACATTAAATAAAATATACGCACAGGACAGTATAAGATGTGTATTTATTGATGATCCGATTCAGACTATGGACGAACTGAATGTTGCATCTTTTTGTGAAGTTTTAAGGACAGATTTTAAAGAATACCAGTTTATTTTGTCTACGCATGAAGAAGATTTTTCAGATTATATTCGATATAAGTTTGAAAAATATGGTCTGCAAAACCGAACAATAGATGTTCAGGATCTGTAAAGGGAGTTTGACGAGGAAAGAAGGTGTAGGATATGAAGAGAGAAGAATATATATCTGATGAGACAGTTATCAAGCGTGCGAATGCGGCAGTAAGAATTGAGTTAGAGAAGAACAGAGCATTAGGAATTCCAACGGTTATATATGACAGGGAAAGCCAAATCATATATCGGGAAAATGAGGATGGAACCCGAACGGAAGTAGGAAAAAGGATGAGAAAGGAGCGTTACGGTGAACGAGTTTCAAAAGAAGCCTGAAATCGTTGTTTTCGCAGGTCCGAACGGTTCTGGTAAGAGTACGTATACACAATTGCTAAAACCTCCAATAGACTATATAAATGCAGATGAAATTAAGAAATACTTAAAGTGTTCCGATTTAGAAGCTGCACAATTGGCCGAAAAACAGCGGGAAGAGCATATGGAGCAGATGAGGGAATTTTGCTTTGAAACGGTGCTGTCAACAGAGCGGAATTTAAAATTGTTAGAAAGGGCAAAGGAAAAAGGGTATTTTATACGCTGCTATTATATTCTTACAGCAGATCCAATGATCAATGTATGGCGTGTGAAGGCAAGAGTAGAATCTGGCGGGCATGATGTACCGAAAGAGAAAATAATAACAAGATATGACAGGGCGCTGGCTTTGGTTAAAAATTTGATTAAGGTCTGTGATATTTGCCATATATATGATAATTCAGCCGACAGACCATTTCGGATATTTAAGAAGAGAAAAGAATTGATGTATTTTGATGAATGTGATGACTGGTATTTTGGGGATATCTGTGCTTTGACAGGTGTTTCTGATATGCAAAAGAAAAATCTGAATTGAGTAGAACTATAAATTTGGGTATTGCAAAAGAGATTTCAGAAGCATCCGCACAATTTTTTTGTTCTTCCGTTTTTACGTCTTGATGAATCCATATGAAATGAATAAAATTGTATAAGATGTGCTGTTTCAAGGCAATTTGCCTGCCTTTGTTACTGTTTGAATATTTTGCATAAAATGCTGAAAGCCCGTCAAGGCAAAAATTTTGTCCTTTACAAGCTTTCGGCATTTTTATTCAATTTTTAAATCCATAATTTGCTCAATCGGTTCAAGTTGATTCGCTTTGTACGCCGTATGGGCTTTTGCCCGTTTTACTTTTAGAACTTCCGGTGTTGTTTCAGCCTCCGTAAGAGTCATCCTGCGCTCTTGCAATGCAAAACGGCTGCTTTGCGCAGATTCATCAAATGTAACGTCTTTCGTTTCATCATCTGAAATCGCTTCATTTTTCTCCGTTTCAATAGTGTTTTCTGCGGGAACTTCGGTTTTTGCTTCGGTGTCTTTCGCTTCTTTGAGAGCTTTCTCGGCCTCAAGTTTTTCTGCCTCTGTGGGAAGTTGGGAATACTTACCGCTTTTGATAAAAGCGCTTATAGTTTCTTCCAAAGCCATATTTTTCTGGAGTTCCTGCCAGATGATGCCAAGCTTTGCGCTCTCAGGGATAGCGGGATTACTCTTAACACTATTCACTACGCTTAGGGAAGCAGCCGTACGATTCATCCGAATGCGTTGGACGTCTTCCTTTGTCTCACATCTCTTTAGTTCTTCCTCATAACTTTTCTGTTCTTCTTCAATCGCTTTCGCTTTCTGATAGGTCTGAGGATCATTCTTTTGGAGATACTGCATCTCCTCTTGCGTCAGCTTCTTGCCGGTTGCCAGCTTCGCCCTGATCTCTGAAGAAATCTTGGATGAGCCGTCTGCCTGTGCCCTTCGGATCTCTTCTGCCTGCCGTGCAATTGGATCAGTCAGCTTTGTGCTTCCATCAGCAGTGAAGTCATTATTCTCTTTCTTTTGCTGCCACTTCATCTGCATTGCCATATTTTTTGTATATGTGCCTAATGACTGCATCATAAAAAAATTCAAAATATTCACCTCCTAGAACCATAAGTCCTGTCATCTTCCACGCTCAAAAATATTCGATGGTATACTATATATATTTATCGGCAAGATCCAATCGAAAATTAAGATTATTATTAGGTTTATAGTGATGTGCGTTTCTGGTGCAGACAGTAGATTTTTAAATATTTTTCTGATATACTTTATTTATTGAAAGTGGCCGGAGGGGCGTTTTTAAGGAAATTGAGGTGAAAATCCCATGGTTTATCGAAAATTTATATTAAAGAACCTGAAAACCAATATACGCAATCACGCTCCCTTGCTGGCTGGAATTATATTCAGCCTTGCATTCATTTTCTCTCTTATGTTTCTTGGAACTGTAATCGAGGAGTCATCCACACTTTGGATTGCTTACAATTATGGAAGCCTGGCTGCCAGTATCCATACATTTACTGCCGTAGGAATGATTTCCGGACTGTTTCTGGCGTTGAACCTGACCCTTCTTTATATGAAAGATCGTCTCAGGGAGTACGGATTATTGTTGATTCTGGGAATTCGGAAGAAGAAAATGTTCCTGCTTCTTGTTGCCGAGTATCTGTCCATTTGGGGCATCACCTTCATTGCCGGGGTCTTATCCGGTATGGCGCTGACTGCCGTTGCATACATAATCCTGAAAAGTGCCGGATTTCCTGTAGGAGAGGTCAGTTGGGGGATGGATATGTGCCTGGTATGTGCAAAGACGGCGGCTTTAAGTCTTGGTTATATTGCCTGTGCCGTGTTCTATCTGTTAATCAGGACGGCGAACCGGGACTTGTCCGAACTTGCCAATGAGACGGCAAAGCCGGAAAAATTAAAAAGCAGAAAGAGCAGCATACGGACCGGGATATTGGGGATATGCCTGATTATTCTAAGCCTGACAGTAAGGTTTACGATAGCATACTGGCCTGTGTTTTTAAAACAGATTGTGAGTAAGGAAATTCTAGAATTCTTCTCCTGCATAGCCGGAATCTATCTTTTGTTATCCTCCGGAATGTCGATTGTGCTGGCATATATGGAGCGAAACCCGGAGCGCTTTGTCAAACATCTGGTTTCCGCCCGCAGTATGAGCTTTCGTGTATCGGCTTACCGGAATATTATTTTCGCAGTCTTGCTCATTCATTATACGGCGCTCTATTATGTGGGCGGCAACATACAGATATTCGCGGACAACAATCCGCAAGTATACGGATGGAGATATCCCCATGACCTGATTGGAAGCATGGATTGGACGGAAGCAAGGGAGTGGGAAGGAGTCTGCCGTAGGGAAGACGCCCTGCAAGGGATGCAAATGATTCCTTATACGGAACTGCAAAGTGAGACAGGCATGTATTTTATTGGCATGGCGGCTTCAGAATATGAGAGGATGACCGACGAAAGCGTTGCCCTTGAGACCGGGGAAATCCTGCTGTGCATCCAGCACGATGAGACGGATGCGTCTAATGCATTGGCGGATTGGTCGGGCGAGGATTCCATTCCAATCCGTCTGGAAGGAGCAGCAAAAGAATTATTATGAAAAAATAGCTGGGGAGATGGGAAAGTCCCGTATTCTGTTGCTGCAAGATATGGAGGAAGGCAAGCAGGACGTAATACTGGATAAGCAGGAGCAATTTCGGAAAGGGCATCCTGAGGCTTTGCTCCTCACAAGGAAGGAGGCGTTGAACACAGAAAAGCTTGTGGATGAGATTTCATCCGCAATCTATGGATTCTGTGGGATTCTCCTTGTAATCGTGGGACTTTCCATGCTCAGTATTCGGTTTTTCTCGGAGATTCCGGATTTGGAAAAGAAATATCGGTTCTTGTCAGATATTGGAATGACGGAAATCGGAATGCGTAGGGAGATAGGAAAAGAAGTCCGGCAGCTCGTCTGGATTCCTGCTGTGTTTGGAATATTCATGGCGGTAATCTGCCATTTGGAAATCCTTGCAGTCTTTCTTCTTCAGAATTCTAAGTATCATTTCTTTGCAGAGGGCGGCGGCTTTCGGTTCGCTTGGGAGCAGTGCAGGGAATGGATTTGTGTTGTGGCAGTATTTTGCTTGATACAGGCTGTGTATGGGGCATATCTGGCAAGGGCGGTCAGAAAGAGGGTATGGGAAAAGGAATATGGAGAAATATTTTAAAATCGGTGAGATATCAAAATTGTACCATATCGGTCCAGATTCTCTGCGGTACTATGAGAAGATTGGCATCCTAAAGCCAAAACGGGGAGAGAACCAATACCGCCTATACCGCACAGAAGATATCTGGCGGCTCAATGTCATACGGGAGCTGAGGGAATTAGGATTTTCGATGGAACAAATCGGGGTATACCTCAAGGATCATACCGTGAGTACTACCAAGGCGTTACTGGAAGAAGAACTGCATATGATTCAAAAGAAACAAGAGGAATTAAGGCGGCTTCAAAGGAATGTCAAAGAGCGTGTCCGTATGCTTGAAGAGTGCGGCCATCAGGAGATGGGAAAGGTGAGGCTTTGCCATTTGCCAGATAGGAACTGCCATTATATTGAGGAGGGCTATCGGCAGGATGAGGAAATGGACGTACTCATTAAGCAGCTTTTGAATAAAAGTCCTGAGACCCTGTACATTATAGGAAGTAACCGTATCGGTTCGGTGATTCCCAAAGAAAGCGCCGGAAATAACCGATGCAGGGAATATTCCGGGGTGTTCATCATTGATGCAAAGGGGGACGCCGTGATACGGGGAGGGGACTATCTGACCCTTAGCTATTGTGGGGATTGTGGGCAGAACTATTATTTCCTGCCCAAACTCCTGGATTATGCCAGAGAGAATGGGTATCGGATGGCAAGCGACGTGTATGAGATTCTGTGGGTGGACATCCATGTGTCGGAGAGGGTAGAGGAGCACATTACAGAGCTGCAGTTCAGGGTGGAGCGTGAAAACATGAATGTGAAAAAGAGAGGGATAAGTACAACATGTTGGAGAAGATGAATGGGAAGAAGAAGGAAAACCTGACTCAGGGAGCGTATATTGTGATTGGATGCCTGACTTATGCGGTGGGCCTTAATATGCTGATTACGCCGTTAGATTTGTATAACGGAGGATTTATGGGAATTGCACAGTTGATTCGTACATTCCTGGTCAGTGTGCTTCATTTCCAGATGCCGCCGGGGATGGATATTGCCGGTGGGATTTATTATATTTTGAATATACCATTGTTTATTATGGGGTATCGGGTGATGGGAAAGGGATTTTTTCTCAAGTCCCTGTTCGGTACGACTGTTATCAGTATCTTTCTGGTGATGGTTCCCGTGCCGGCTGCACCGATTATTGAGGATTATCTGACGGCATGTATCATCGGCGGGATGATTGCAGGAGCCGGAAGCGGTATGATTCTTCGAGGACGCGGGACTGCGGGAGGCCCGGATATTATTGGCGTGTGCTGTGCGAAGAAATACCGGAACATTAGCGTAGGACAGGTCAATATCCTGTTGAACCTGGTGGTATACGGAATCTGTCTTTTTATGTTCGATATTGAGATTGTCGTGTATTCTCTGATTTATGCGACCGTATTTGCATTGACGGTTGATAAGGTACATATTCAGAATATTAATACGAGTGTGATGATATTTACCAAGAAACTGGGCATATCCAAGGCAATCATGGAGCAGACAGGGCGTGGCGTGACTACCTGGGACGGGGAGGGCGCTTATACGCAGATGCGGTCTTATATTCTGTTTGTCATGGTATCGAAATACGAGGTGAATCAGATTAAGCATATCGTACACAGCATTGACCCGAATGCATTTATGATTCTGACGGAAGGTTCTGCGGTGGTCGGGAATTTTGAAAAGAGATTATAAAAGAAAAGAATGGGATGCTCTTAGGGATTGTTGGAGAGCATCCCTGTCGTTTTCTAAGGATGCCTTTCGGTATTGCCGGTTTAGCAATATTTTGAATAGTCTTCCTCAAAATGCTGGAATTGTGTTTTCAGCGATTGGAGGGATGCGTCCGGAAGGCTGTCAATCAGGGCCGTCATGTCAGCTTTTGTCTTTGCCGGGTTACATGGGACTTCCAGCGCGAAGTCACTGTAGGCGCGGAGCTTATTGAAATACACGGCGGTATCCGGCTCTTCCTGCCCGCTGCGGCACATATTGTACATGGCGACGCAGTCGGTCGCGTCTACTTCCGTACATTCCCGGCAAATCCATTTGCCGAGAAAGTAATAGGTGTTTCCGATTTGGTATAAGAATCCGGGGGATTTTAATAATTGTCCTGTTATCATTCGGGTACCTCCATTATTTTGAGTGATTTTCTTCTATTTCCATTATACAAATCTTCGGCGGCAGAATCAAGGGCCTGGCGTATTTAGAGATTGTTTTAGGACTTGCTTCCATATGAGGTGGAGAAGCCCTGCGCCAACGAGGATTGCAATCAGGTAGCATAGAATCCCGGCTGTATTACCCCATATCCTTGCAATTTTCCGAAATACAATCTGTCCCATCTGGTAGTAAGGGCTGATATAGAACATGTTGATTCTCCCTAAGGGGTGGAAAATCAGATTGAATAAAGTAGCAAGAAGGCAGCAGGACAGGAAGATTCCTGCGCTTTGGGCAAATCCTTTGAAGGAGGCGTCAGCCTTCCCGGTTCGTCCGGCGTAGATTCCGATGAGAATCAGAAGGATGTGCCATGCAAAAGAATGGACAGTCAGAGGAAAGTAGGGGTAGTACATGCCTGTGGTATCAAAAAATGTGAAGATACCGCCAAGCAGCCCGAAATCCATTAAAAATGTCAGCATCAGACGGCAGGCGTGTTCGGATGGGATAACAGGGAACGCAAGGCAGATATACATTGGGATACTGCACAGCTGGAACGGAAAATGCCACCAACTATATGTTCCGTGATTCACGATGTAAGTAAGGCAGAATTGTTTCCATAGCTCGCTTAATAACATCAGAATACCACAGTAAAATAGGAATTTTTTATATTCTATGCTATGCTTTTTCATGTCAATCTCCTAAGAAGTCATATTCGTATTTTTGCCCTGTGACAGGCGGTGCATACATCACGGATGGACTTCGTCCATTAAGGTATACCCCGAGAGCACACCGTAATGCAAGCCCTGCGGGCGGGTGGACTTTGTCCAATAAGGTATGCTATAATGTTAAGGCATGTGTAAAAGGGCTGTCAAGGTTATCTGCGGCAGGTCTTTCAATTTTTGTGAGGTGGTAGGAAAGTATGAAGACAAAGAATGCATTGATATTAGTGTTGACCGCATTTATCTGGGGAACGGCATTTGTAGCCCAGAGCGTGGGCATGGATTATCTGGAGCCGTTTACATTCAACGGAGTCCGGAGCTTGATTGGCGGGGCGGCGCTGCTGCCGTGTATCGCAATTCTCCAGAAGATGAACCGAAAGGACGGCGTAGGAAAAGAGCCGGGGAGCGGTGATGTACGTAAGGAACGCAAAGATATGGTTTTCGGAGGGATTGCATGCGGGCTGCTGTTGTTTGCCGCCAGCAGCCTCCAGCAGATTGGAATTCAATTTACCACGGCGGGAAAGGCAGGATTTATTACTGCATGTTACATCGTAATCGTTCCTGTGCTGGGCATATTCTTAAAGAAAAAGATTGGATGGAAGGTGTGGGCTGCGGTGGCCATTGCGCTTGCCGGGCTGTATTTCCTCTGTATGACGGAGAAATTTACGGTTGGGAAAGGGGATGTCCTGATTTTTGCCTGTGCGTTGGTATTTTCCCTGCATATTCTTGTGATTGATTATTTTTCCCCGAAGGTTGACGGGGTGAAAATGTCCTGCATCCAGTTCTTCGTGTGCGGAATCGCGTCGCTGCCCTTTATGTTCCTGTTAGAAACACCTAAGATTGGGGCAATGCTAAATGGCTGGCTGCCCCTTCTGTATGCAGGGGTGATGTCCTGCGGCGTTGGGTATACCTTGCAGATTATCGGGCAGAAGGATATGAACCCTGCGATTGCATCGTTGATTTTAAGCCTTGAGTCTTGTTTTTCCGTACTGGCAGGCTGGATTGTGTTAGGAGAGCGGCTTTCTATGCGGGAATCCATAGGATGTGTGTTGATGTTCACGGCGATTATCCTTGCGCAGGTTCCGGGAAAAAATCCACGTCCGTAAAGAAGCACATGGAAGTATGCCATGTCGGGGATATCTTTGTAAATGAGCAAAAGGTCAAAATAATAGTGTTTTGCGTATGGATAGTGTTAGAAATAACGCAGAAACTATAATATAATAGAGTTTAGTATATGGGAGCAAGGAGGAAGATATCGTATGGTACGTAAATATGTGTATGGGGAGCCGTTTGAGACAGAAGCCGTAGTGCAGTTGATGGAGGCAGAGCAAGGGCAGGAGGAGCTGGGAATCGGACAGGTTTCTCTGAAAGATGGATTTTTATTTTCTTATGAGATGGCAGAAAATGACATTGTCTATGGGCTTGGCGAGGCGAACCGGGGATTGAATAAGAGGGGATACTGTTATATCAGTAATTGTACGGACGAGCCGAACCACACGGAGGATAAGCGTTCCCTGTATGGCGCGCATAATTTTATCGTGGTTTCCGGGGAGAAGAATTTTGGATTGTTCTTCGATTATCCGGCTAAGCTTACATTTGACATCGGCTATACAAGGTCGGATTTCCTGGAGGTGAGCTGCGAAGCGGCGGATTTGTACCTGTATGTGATTGAAGGGGAGACGGCGTATGACGTTGTGAAGCAGTTCCGTAAGATGATTGGCAGAAGCTACATCCCGCCTAAGTTCGGGTTTGGGTTCGGGCAGAGCCGTTGGGGATATAGGACGAAGGAAGATTTCGTGAGAGTCGCGGAAGGATACCGGAAGAATGATATCCCAATCGACATGATTTATCTGGATATTGACTATATGCAGGATTATAAGGACTTTACCGTAAATGAGGAGAATTTCCCGGACTTTCCGGCGTTTGTACAGGAGATGCGCGCCCGGGGGATTCGTCTGGTCCCGATTATCGACGCCGGCGTGAAGGTGGAAGAAGGATATTCCGTATATGAGGAAGGCGTGGAACAGGGGTATTTCTGCAAGCGGGAGGACGGCAGTGAATTCGTGGCGGCGGTCTGGCCCGGGGATACCCATTTCCCGGATGTATTGAATAAGGATGCCCGGAAATGGTTTGGAGGAAAGTATCGCTTCTTGATTGACCAGGGGATTGAGGGATTCTGGAATGATATGAACGAACCCGCGATTTTCTATTCCCGTGAAGGCATGGACGGGCTTTTGGAGACTCTTCGCAAGTACGCGGGGGAGGACGTGGACAGGATTCCTTTGGGAGAATTGGAGAAAGTCACGGGTCTTTCCAACGCTCCGGCGGATTACAGCAGATTTTATCATTGTGTGGACGGAAAACGGATTCGCCATGACAAGGTGCATAACCTCTATGGTTACAATATGACAAGGGCGGCCGGGGAGGCTTTCGACGAGATAGCGCCAGATAAGCGTCTTCTGTTGTTCTCACGTTCTTCCTATGTGGGCATGCATCGGTACGGCGGAATCTGGACGGGAGATAATAAGTCCTGGTGGTCGCATATATTGCTGAATTTGAAGATGATGCCGTCGCTGAACATGTGCGGGTTCCTGTACACAGGGGCAGATTTGGGCGGATTTGACGCGGATGCCACAAGAGACCTGGCGCTGCGCTGGATGGCCCTTGGGGTATTTACGCCGCTTATGCGCAATCACGCGGCGCTTGGGACCAGAGAGCAGGAAGCTTACCAGTTCGAGCGTGTGGAGGATTTCCGAGGGATTGTGGAGACGAGGTATCGGTTAATTCCTTATTTATACAGCGAATATGTGAAGGCTGCGCTGAACGATGATATGTATTTCCGCCCGTTGGCGTTTGTGTATCCAAAGGATTCGTTTGCGGCAAATGTGGAAGACCAGGTGATGCTGGGAGATGAGGCGATGATAGCGCCGGTGTATACCCAGAATGCGAAGGGACGGTATGTTTATCTGCCTGAGCGGATGATGCTTGTGAAGTTCTCAAAGGATGGGCAGTATACGCAAGAGGTTCTGGAGAAAGGGCATCATTTTGTGGAAGTGGCGCTTAACGAGGTTCCGCTGTTTATCCGGGAAGGAAGATGTATTCCTCTTGTAAAGGCGGCGAGATGCGTGGAGGAATTGGATACGGGACGTATGGAGACGGTCGGATTTACAGGGGCGAAGTATATGCTCTATGAGGACGACGGGGTAACGAAAGAGTATGAGAAGGAAGGGCGTTATCGGGAATTGGTGAAATAAAAGAGTAAAATCTGACGTTGGGAGGCAGGCGCGTGTTGCGCTTGCCTTTCATGGTATTGATAGGTTTATAAATAAAAATCGCAGAGTAGGATACTCTGCGAAAATTTTTAGAACAATTACTATGAAAAGTAATAGATTTTTAACCAAAGATACAGAAATCAAGTAATTTGGATTGAAGTAATCAGATTTTATCTTTTATTTTCTTTCGTGATTTTGCACCAAATTTTTACAAAAGACAATTTAGTATTGATTTATTGATTTGAGATAGTTATAATAGATATGCTGTTTAGAAAAAAAATCGCAGAGTATCCTACTCAACGAAAGAAGGGATTAGAATCTGGTATTTATTGACCTGCAAAAAGCAGGAAGAACAGAAAATATTGACAATATGCAAGGAAAAACTGTCTCCAAAAGCGTGTAGGGATATTTTTGTATTAACATATGACAGGATGCGGCAGTATGAAGGCGCATGGCATTTAGAAAGACATCTTTTATTTCCAGAGTATGTAATTCTGGAAAGTGGAAATGAGGAAGTTTTGTTAGAGGAGCTTGAGAAATGCTGTGCTTTTGCCTGGGGAGAACAATATCTGGTTCGAATCGGCGCCGAGGAAGAAAAAATCCTGAGAAACCTTTGCGGGAAAGAGCATCATCTGGAGATGTCCAGAGGCATCATTCGTGAAGGCAATGCACAGGTCACAGATGGACCATTGAAAGGAATGGAAAACCGAATCCGTAGGATTGACCGGCATAAACGATTGGCGAAAATTGAGATCGCGGGCATAGCAGATGATTTGAGGCATTATAGAAAAGATGCATGGTGCCGTTATATTCCGGCAGGACTTGAGATAACGGAGAAGTCCGTATAGAATGCCCGAACGGCAGAAAAGTCATCCCCTGTTATGCATGGAAATGAGCAAAAGTGGGAGAGTAAAGGGATGTTAGTAAGAAAAGATTTTAAACCGTTTGGGTCCAAAGTGTGGCTTTCTTCACCTACGATGCATGGGGATGAGCAGAAGTGGGTAGATGAAGCGATAAGAACCAACTGGATGTCCACAGTCGGAGATAATATCAATGAGGTTGAGAGGCTGATCTGTGAGAAGACTGGGAGTAAATATGCGGTAGCGCTTTCCGCCTGTACAGCCGCTTTACATATGGCGGCCAAGTTGGCCGGCGAGAGGCTGTATGGACAGCCGCAGGCGGGACATGGCGCTCTGGAAGGAAGGAGAGTATTCTGCTCTGATATGACTTTTGGCGCTACGGTGAATCCTGTTGTATACGAGGGGGCAATCCCTGTGTTTATCGACACGGAGTATGACACATGGAACATGGATCCGGCGGCGTTGGAGAAGGCTTTCTCCATTTACCCGGAAGTTAAGCTCATCGTACTTGCTCACCTTTACGGCGCTCCCGGAAAGATGGATGAGATACGCTCCATCTGTGAGAAACACAAGGCATTAATCATTGAGGATGCAGCCGAGTCGTTTGGAGCGTCGCTCCATAACCGACAGACCGGTACATTCGGCGATTTCTCTGCTATCTCTTTTAATGGCAACAAGATTATAACAGGCTCTGCCGGCGGAGCATATCTGACGGATAGGAAAGAAGATAGTGACAAGGTTCGGAAATGGTCCACACAGAGCCGTGAAAACGCCCCTTGGTATCAGCATGAGGAGATTGGTTACAATTACAGGATGAGTAATGTAATAGCGGGCGTGGTGAGAGGCCAGATGGGCTTTCTGGAGGAACATATTGAAGCTAAGAAGAGGATTTATGAGAGGTACAGAGATGGGCTGAAAGGTCTGCCGGTAAAGATGAATCCGTTGTACGGATCGCCGAACTATTGGCTAAGTTGTGTTTTGGTTGACAGGGAGGCAATGTGCGTCCAGGTGCGCGGGGAGAAAGAAGCCCTGTATAGGGCGGAGCATGGGAAAAGCTGTCCAACCGAGATACTAGAGGCGATAAGTAGTATTAATGCAGAAGGCCGTCCAATCTGGAAACCGATGCATATGCAGCCTATTTATAGAAGCCATGGATTTATTGTAAGGGATGGGAATGGAAGGGCGCGGAGTAACGCTTATATAGATGGGGATGTAGTTGATGTTGGGGCTGATATTTTTAGCAGAGGCTTGTGTCTGCCATCTGATAACAAGATGGATATGGAGCAGGTAGATAGGGTAGTAGAAGTTATAAGGGCTTGTTTTGAGTAGGAGTCGATTATGGTAAGCGCTAAGCGGAAGATTGGCTTCTATGAAAAATACATAAAACGGTTATTTGATATTGTGTGTTCTCTTCTTGCTATTATCGTTTTTGGCTGGCTGTACGCAATCATTGCGGTTTTGGTCAAGATGAAGCTGGGTTCACCTGTGTTATTCACACAGCCTAGACCGGGTAAGGACGAGAAAATCTTTAAGATGTATAAATTCCGCTCTATGACGGATGAGCGGGACGAGAATGGAGCGTTATTGCCGGATGAAGCCAGGCTGACAAAGTATGGCAAGTGGCTGCGCTCAACATCTCTGGACGAGCTGCCAGAGGCATTTAATATTCTCAACGGCACGATGTCCGTTATCGGTCCTAGGCCGCAGCTTGTGAAAGACCTGGTATTCATGACGCCGGAGCAGAGAATGCGGCATACTGCAAAACCTGGACTTTCTGGTTTGGCACAGGTCAATGGGCGCAATGACATCAGCTGGGAAGATAAACTCTCATGGGATTTGAAGTATATAGAGAATATTACTTTTATCGGTGATATCAAGATTATTTTCGCCACAGTGGGAAAAGCATTCATAAAGCATGAAGGAATCACTGAGGGCGATATGGCGACTGCCGAGGACTTTGGCGATTATTTGTTGAGCCGTGGGAGAATTGGCAAAGAAGAGTATGACCTAAAGCAAGCAGAAGCTGAGGAGAAGCTGAAGAATATATGAAGATATTGAAGTTTGTATATGAAAAGATAAATGGTAAACCGGCTCCGTATTATTACGACTATTCCATGTCTACAGTGGCGGCAAAGCCTATCAGAAAATTTTTGGCACAGGTGGTAGCGCCCAATGTTGTATTCAACAACTTACGTGTAGCCATATATCGGCTCTGTGGCTTTAAAATAGGAAAACATACATTTATCGGGATGAAATGTTATTTGGACGATATGTGCTGCGATCTTTTGGAGATTGGAAATAACGTAACAATTTCGTATGGTGTGTATTTAGCCTGCCATGGAAAGAATCAGGGGCATTATCCCATAAAAATCGAAGATGGAGTATACATAGGTATGAGAGCCAGCATTATTTCAAAGAACTCTCTGAACAAATCGAAGGGGGGGGGGGATTTCTTGGAAAGAATTCCGTGGTTGGCGCCTGCGCTCTAGTGAACAGAGATGTTCCGGAAGGCGCTACGGCCGTAGGGATTCCGTGCAGAATCGTGCAGGACATTTCGGAAACGAGGTGTCGGCAGCATGATGAAATGGAAATATTACAATTACGCAATGATACCGGCCACAGAGCCACATGAAGATGTAGATTTAGAGCCAATAATGAATGGCATGATTTGGAAATCTCGGGAGGGGAGGGGGATTCCTCTATTAGCTAGATGGACCTCAGATTTTGATTGTGGATATGAAACACAGTGGTGGTATGTAATTAAAGATACATCTTTTGATATATCAAAACTTAAAGCCAAAAGACGTTATGAAATTAATAAAGGCAAGAAGAACTTTGATGTCCGCAGGATAAAGGCGGCGGATTATGCGGATGAACTTCTGGATGTACAGATAGCTGCATTCAGTGGATGGCCTGAGAAATATAGACCGACAGTGGATGCAGAGAAGTTTAAAGCTGGGCTGGCGAGCTGGGATGAAAAGGTTGTGTATGGAGGTTTTGATAAGGATATAGGTATACTTGTTGCTTATGCCTGTCTTACAGAATATGAACATCATATAGAATTTACGGTTCTAAGAGCAGATCCACATGCAGAGAAATTTGGGATCAATGCTGCGATGGTGGCAGCAATTGTGGAAGATTATAACGATAGATTGAGCAAAGACTTCTACATCTGCGACGGCGCCAGATCAATTCGCCATGAGACATCATTCCAGGATTATCTGGAGAAATACTTTGAGTTTAGGAAAGCCTACTGCAGGCTGAATATAAGGTATAGATTTCCTGTCGGCGTTGCGGTAAGCATGCTGTACCCCATTAGAAATTGGATAAATAAAGATAAGAAATTAGGAAGCTTGGTATACTCGCTCCTTCAGATGGAGGAGATAAGGAGAGATATAAGTTAAATGGAAGGATCAATGAGATGAAGATTTGGCTTATCAATCATTATGGCGTACCGCCAGAATACTATCCTTTGGCAAGGCCATTTCTATTTGCAAAGAACTTAATAAAAATGGGGCATCAAGCGACGATTATAGCTGCCAGTTCTGTCCATAATTCGGATGTTAATTTAATCGAAGATCATCGGAAGTATGTTCATGAAGTTGTTGACGGAGTTCCTTATGTATATATTAAGTGCTCTTCATATAAAGGCAATGGAGTAAAGAGAGTTATAAACATATTGGAATTTGCATGGAAGCTGAAATCTGTCTGTGGGAAATTAGAAAGGCCGGATGTAATTGTAGCCACATCATTTGATCCAATTTCATGTTATGCAGGAATTAAGTATGCTAAGAAAAATGGTATAAAGGCTGTTGCAGAAATAGCTGATTTGTGGCCTGAAACATTGGTGGCTTATGGCGTGGCAGGCTCAAAGAATCCGATTGTCCGCATATTGAGACAACTTGAAAAAAAGATTTACACATCAGCAGACCGGATTGTCTTTACCATGGAGGGAGCTTATGACTACATAGTTGAGCAGCGCTGGGAAAAAGATATTCCAAGATCTAAGGCTGCATTTATCAACAACGGAATCGATTTGGATGGATTTAAGAGAAATGTGTCGCAGAATCCTGTCTCGGATGAAGATTTGGAAGATGACGAGCTCTTCAAGGTCGTTTATGCCGGTGCAATTCGGAAGGTGAATAATGTCGGATTGCTGCTTGATGCAGCGAAGCTGATAGATGATGAGAAAATTAAATTTCTTATATGGGGCGACGGCGATGAGTTGTCAGAGTTGAAGCAGAGGGTAGAATCAGAAAATATAAGTAACGTATGTTTTAAGGGCAGAGTTGAAAAGAAGTATATCCCATATATCACCAGTCATGCCGATTTAAACATCATCCATAATTCCGAGACGCCTATCATGAGGTTTGGACTTAGCCTCAACAAGTTGTTTGACTATTTAGCCGCTGGAAAGCCTATATTGGTAGATTTTCATGGAGAGTATAATCCCGTGCTTGGCTATGGAGCCGGAGTAGAAACAAAAGCAAATACTGCTGTTGAAATTGCCAACGGAATAAAGGGGATGGCAGGTATGGATAAAGATAAGATTTCAGTTTATGCCAGGAATGCACAAGCAGCCGCAAAGGAATATGATTTTTCACGTTTAACTGAAAGACTTATTTCTGTTATCGAAAGCTGCTGATAACGGCAGTCGTTTTGAGGAGATATATAAATGAAGGTTTGTCACTTCACAAGCGCTCATCCAAGTGATGATATAAGAGTATTTGTAAAGGAATGTAGTTCATTAGCGGATGCTGGCCATGAGGTCTACCTAGTTGCTAAGGGCGATTCAAGGATTGAGAATAATGTCACTGTAGTTGGGCTGGGTAATCCATCTGGAGGAAGACTGACCAGAATGTCCAAGTTTGCAAAGATGGTATATCTAAAAGCAAAAGCGTTGGATTGCGACGTGTATCATTTTCATGATCCGGAGCTTCTTCCATATGGCATTAAGCTAAAGAAGGCGGGAAAGAAAGTTATATTTGACAGCCATGAAGATGTTTCGGCCCAAATAAAAGATAAGCCTTGGATTCCTAAAATAATAAGAGGACTTGTATCTTCAATTTATAAGGCTTATGAAACACATGCCGTTAAGAAATTTGATGCAGTTGTTTCCGCAACTCCACATATTGCCGAGACTTTTAAGAACCGAACCGAAAAAGTCATAATTGTAAATAATTATCCTAAGTTCGATGACATCATATATCAGACCAAACCATTTAGCGAAAGAGAACGTGTCATTTGTTATGCAGGTGGTATTAGCGAAATTCGCGGAGAAAAAGTGATGGCCGAAGCAATGAAGGATGTGGATGGCACATTGTTTTTAGCCGGTAATCATAAAATTGGGCAAATTGGCGCTGGGGAGGGGTTAATTGAATATATTGGATTGCTAGACAGAGAAGGTATTAATAATCTTTATGGAAGAGCGATGGTTGGTCTTTGTGTTCTTCAGCCAGCTTCAAATTATATCGACTCCCAACCTATAAAAATGTATGAATATATGGCGGCGGGCCTCCCATATATATGTTCCGATTTTCCGGCATGGAAGGCGCTCACAGATAAGAGCGGAGCGGGCGTTTGCATTAATCCGAATTCACCAAAAGAGTTGTCGGCCGCCATAAATAAAATACTGGATAACCCTGATATGGCGCAGAATATGGGAACTAAGGGCCGAGAAGCTGTTGAAAAACATTATACATGGGAAGTTGAATTCAAAGAACTGAGGAGACTTTACAAATGTCTTTCGTTTTAAAAATATGCGCTTCAGAGTGGAAAAATGCAAGCAGAGATAAAAGAGAGTTGTCCGTATACAAAGAAATGGGAACAGATGTGGCCGTTTTGGCTAAGGGTAATGTGGATGATGCGGGCAGATTGGATGAAGTTGATGGGTTTAAGGTTTACAGATATTCTACTCGTCCATTAGGCTCTAAGATACCAAATGCGCTAAACAGAATCGTATCGATTTTTACTTGGGCATATTTTGCAAAAAAAATGCAACCAGACATTATATCCGGTCATGATCTTTCGGGACTTACTATTGGGTGGATGGGTTCCCTGCTTATGAGAAAGAAAGTGAAACTTATATATGATTCCCATGAGTTTGAATTAGGCAGAAATGTAAAGAGAAGAAAAGCTGCCTTAACATTAGTTAAATGGTGGGAAGGCTTTTTGATGAAAAGATGTGTATTTTCAATCATGGTTAACGACACAATTGCTGATGAAGTTATGAGAATACACAACTTAAAGAACAGGCCTATTGTCATTAGAAGCACTCCCAATTTATGGAATATAGATAATGATGAATGTTTAAGGACAAGAACGGAATTGTTTAATGAATTCGGTAGAGGAGGTAAGGCTCATGGGAAAAGATAACAGATTTTTAGTTTTATATCATGGAGCCTTGACCACAGGCAGGGGAATTGAAACACTGATAAAACAGGTATCATTCAATGATTTGATATATGGCGTTATATTAGGGGACGGAGAAATAAATTATGTAGAGTTCCTTCATGCTTTAGCTGAAAAGTACAGCGTTAGCGACCGGGTTTTATTTCATCCTGCCGTGCCTATCTCTGACTTATATAAATATGTAGGGGCTGTGGATTTATGCCTGATGATGATTCAGGGAAAAGTAAAGAGTTACTACTATTCTTTGCCTAATAAATTTTTTGAAAGCATACAGTCATTAACTCCAATAGTAGCTTCGGATTTTCCGGAAATGAAAAGAATTATTGATTATTATCAGATTGGGCTTACTTGCAATCCGAATGATAGTAATGCTATTAAAGCGGCTGTCAATAAGATGAGGACAGATAATGAATTTTATAATAAGTGCAAAATAAATTTGATAAGGGCAAAGAACGAGATGTGTTGGGAAAAGGAAAAGGTAGTATTAGTAAACTGTTTTGAGAGATTGCTTGTAGATTAATTTTACGAAGGTTTCCTATATTGAATAACAGATTTTCTCGGAAGGGATTGTAATGAGGAGTTTTCATAATGAGCAGAAAAGCTCAGGTGTAATGGTTATAAAACTAGGTGAAATTGAATATGATAATTTATTTTTCTGTTTTGTATACACCATAACTTATATCATTTCGTTAATGGAACGCTTGTTTGGCGCGGTTGCAGCCGACTATTCTGCAATTGGACGCTATATCACATATGTGCTTATTGTTGTGATGTTTTTAAAGGTATTGCCAAAGCTTCTTAAGATTATCAGAATGATTGATCTGTGTATTTTGGGGTTTGTTGGAATATCAATCTTACTTGGAGCTGTTAGTTTTTATTCCGATACGAAAGTAGTTTTTGATGCCCTTGGTAGTATATATTTCCGAGGTTTGCTGCTTTATTATGCTGTAAAACTATTTCATTTAAGCGAGAAAACAAATTGGTATTTAAGAATTTCGTTCTTAATTATTTTTTTGACAACATTATTTAATACTTCAAATATACAAAATCTAACTGGCGGCTATTCCCAGTATGACGGGTATAGTTTGTTGTATGCATTGGCCTTACTGTATGTCCCGCTTTTCAAAGAACATAAGATATATGATATTGCTCTTACGATTATCACGGTTATAGTAGCCCTTCTGACAGGCGCTAGAGGCCCGTTTTTGCTGTGTGTACTGATGATAATTGTTGGATTTATGCTGAGCGGATTCAATAGACGCGGTCATATTGTCATATATATACTGGCTGCGGCAGCTGCGATAATGATTTTTTTGAATTATCAAACAATACTCTATTGGATTGCTTTGCATTCAGGCGGAACTTTTAGCATGAGAACAATTAGCAGGATTTTAAATGGCAGCGTTCTACAAGATAGTGGAAGAAATCTCATATATGGCTATGCAATTTCTTTTATTAAGGAACATCCGATAGTAGGATGCGGAATTTTAAATGACCGAGTTTTATTGTCACGCAATCTGTCTGGGTTAGGTGGTTCGATAGGCAGTTATCCCCATAATTTCTTTTTGGAAATTTTTATGCAATTTGGTTTGCCTGTTGGCGTGCTTATATTATTTTTCTTGCTAAAAACTGTTCTTAAAAAGTATTCACAATGTACGGTATATGAAGAAAAATTATTGTTTTGGGGATTTGTATTTTGCGGATTTATGCCACTCATGTTTTCGGGCAGTTATTTAACCTTTTATATGTTTTGGCTGTTTCTTGGATTCGTTGTTAACAATTCACATAAAAGTGGAGAATATCAATAAATTATGATGTAGGAGGATATTAAATTGAAGTATGCACTTATAGGATGCGGCCGAATCGCGGCAAATCATGTGAAAGCAGTGATTCATAATAGTCTTGATTTTGTTGCCGCATGTGATTTACTGCCAGAGGCAATCGAGAACTTATTGGCTAATCATGGTTTGGAAAAGGATGAGACTATCGCGCGGTATACAGATTATAAACGAATGCTTTCTGAGCACCCTGAGATTGAACTTGCGGCAATTGCTACAGACAGCGGAGTCCATGCAGAGATTACGCTCTATTGTATTGATAAGGGCGTAAATGTGATTGTTGAGAAGCCAATGGCAATGACAATGGAAGATGCAGAGGAAGTTATCCGAAGAAGTCAGGAGAAGGGTGTGAAGGTTTCAGTATGTCATCAGAATCGCTTTAATCTGGCTGTTAAGGAGATGCGCAAGGCATTAGAAGACGGTCGTTTCGGCCGTATTTCACATGGGTCTGTTCATGTTCGATGGAATCGTGGCAAGCAGTATTATGACCAGGCTTTATGGCGTGGTAAGTGGGCTTCTGACGGAGGGTGTCTGTTTAACCAGTGTATCCATGGTATAGATCTTTTGCGTTGGATGATGGGGGATGAGGTTGAAGAAATATACGGAGTTACGAAGCGGCAATTCCACGATTATCTGGAATGTGAAGATATAGGTATGGCAGTTGTAAAGTTCAAGAATGGCGCTGTCGGCACTATCGAGGGCACTGTTAATGTATACCCTAGGAACCTGGAAGAGACGCTCTGTCTGTTTGGAGAAAAAGGAACTGTTAAGATAGGCGGAACATCTACAAATAACATTGATGTCTGGAATTTTGCGGATGAGAGTGAGGAAGACAGCAAAAATAAGGGGTTACAGGAACAGACCAGCAATGTCTATGGGAACGGCCATACCAGCCTTTACGCTGACGTAATTGACGCCGTCAATTCAGGCAGGTCTCCGTACATAGATGCTGTTGCAGGACGAAATGCCGTGGAGATGATACTGGCTATTTATCAGTCGGCTGCAACCGGAATGCCGGTTAAGCTGCCTCTTAAGGATGTTGCTTCTACAGATTTTGAGGGGAGATTTGACTGATGGTTGATTATTCGGTACATCCGACAAGCATTGTTGATGATGGGGCTGAGATAGGAGAAGGTACGAAGATATGGCATTTCAGCCATATTCAGTCTGGCGCCAGGATTGGTAAAAATTGCTCTCTTGGGCAGAATGTGAATGTGTCTAATAATGTATTTGTAGGCGATGGCTGCAAAATGCAGAACAATGTTTCCCTCTATGAAGGCGTAGAGCTTGGAGATTATGTGTTCTGCGGCCCGTCTTGCGTATTTACGAATGACCTTACTCCCAGAGCGAAATATCCAAAGGGACATGCGGGATATAAAAAGACAATAGTAGAAGAAGGCGCCTCAATTGGGGCAAATGCTACCATTGTATGCGGCCATAAAATCGGGAAATGGGCGTTAATCGGCGCCGGCGCGGTGGTTACATCAAATGTCCCGGCCCATGCGCTTATGCTTGGCGTCCCAGCCAGAAGAGCCGGATGGGTCTGTGAATGCGGTGAATTATTGAGCGAAACCTTGAAATGTGGGAAGTGCGGCAGAAAATATACAGCGACAGAAAATGGTTTGGAGGAAATCAAATAATGCAGTTTAGAGACTTAGGAGCCCAGTATCAGGCTCTAAAACAGGATATTGACGAGGGTATCCAAAATGTAATTAACAGTTCAGCCTTCATCCTTGGAAAGCCAGTAACTGAATTGGAAGGCAGGTTAGCGGATTATGTAGGAAGAAAACATTGTGTGTCTTGCGGCAATGGTACGGATGCGCTTCAGCTTGCACTGATGGCTTGGGGGATTGGCCATGGCGACGCGGTGTTTACCTCGGACTTCACTTATTTTGCATCCGCAGGGACAAGCTCTATTCTTGGCGCTGCGCCTATTTTTGTGGATATTAATCTGGCTACGTTTAACATGGATCCAGATTCTCTTGAAGCAGCAATTCAGAGGGTTATTGCAAAGGGGCAGCTGACTCCTAAGGTGATTGTTCCGGTGGATCTTTTCGGGCAGCCTGCCGACTATGATAAGATTCTTCCTATTGCCAAGAAGTATGGTTTGAAGGTTCTTGAAGATGCCGCGCAAGGATTTGGCGGTAACATTCGTGGAAAACTGGCCGGTTCCTTTGGGGATTTGTCAGCAACCTCTTTCTTCCCTGCTAAGCCTTTGGGCTGTTACGGAGACGGCGGCGCCATATTTACTGATGATGATGAGATTAATGCCCGGCTTCGCTCCCTCCGTGTTCAGGGCAAGTCTCCTGTGGACAAGTATGATAATAGAGAGATCGGTATGAATAGTCGGCTTGATGCGATTCAAGCAGCCGTCCTTCTTCCAAAATTCAAGGCATTTGTGGACTATGAGCTTGAGGCAGTAAATAAGGCGGCAAAATGGTATACAGAAAGATTGAAAGACAGATTTGTTATTCCCACTGTTCAGGACGGTTTCTATTCAAGCTGGGCTCAGTACACGATTCTTTTAGACACTAAGGAAGAAAGAGATGCTATACAGGCTAATTTGAAAGCCAAGGGCATTCCGTCTATGGTCTATTATCCGAGAGGACTGCATCAGCAGGAAGCATATGCATGGATGGATTTGAGTGATGATATGTATCCGAATACGATTGAGGCTACGAAGAGAGTTTTGAGTTTACCTATGCACCCGTATTTGACTGAGGAAACCGTGGATCAGATTTGCAGAGAATTGCTGGCATAAAGAAGGAGAAAGTGATGACGGAATTTAATACGATTTATAATGGATTGATTTCTGGGCAAGAGAAGTTGGCTCTTGTGGGTTTAGGTTATGTGGGAATGCCTATTGCTGTGGAATTTGCAAAGCATGTGAAGGTTATTGGGTTCGATATTAATGAGACAAGAGTGAATGAATATAGGAACGGAATTGATTCAACGAATGAAGTCGGAGATAACATCAAGAATACAACTGTTGATTTTACTGCCGATCCAACTCGGCTAAGAGAAGCCAAATTTATTATTGTGGCTGTACCGACTCCTGTTAATGATGATAATAGCCCCGACCTTCGTCCAGTGGCGGGTGCGTCTAAGACTGTAGGCCAGAACCTTGCTCCTGGGTCAATCGTTGTATTTGAATCTACAGTATATCCCGGTGTTACCGAAGATATCTGCATTCCAATTATTGAAAAGGAGTCTGGGCTTAAGTGCGGAGTCGACTGGAAGATTGGATATTCTCCTGAGAGAATTAATCCTGGCGATAGAGTACATACACTGACTAGTATTTGTAAGGTTGTTTCAGGCATGGATGAAGAGTCCGCAAGAGAGATTAAGAAGGTCTACGATATCGTCATTAAGGTTGGCACATTCCCTGTCTCTAATATCAAGACAGCTGAGGCGGTTAAGGTTGTGGAGAATAGCCAGAGAGATATCAATATTGCATTTATGAATGAAATTGCAATTATCTGTGATAAGCTGCATATTGATACCGACGAGGTACTGGCAGGAATGAATACAAAGTGGAATGCCCTTGGATTTAAGCCGGGCCTTGTCGGCGGCCATTGTATCGGGGTAGATCCGTATTATCTTACCAATGCGGCGGAAAAACTGGGTTATCATAGCCAGATTATACTGAACGGCCGTCAGGTAAATGACTCTATGGGAACTTTTGTTGCAGATGCGGCTATTAAAGAGATGATTGAAGCAGGTATGGCTCCGAAGAAAGCTACCGTAGTTATTCTTGGCCTTACCTTCAAGGAGAATTGCCCTGATACAAGAAACAGCAAGGTTGTAGATATTATTAATCGTCTTAAGGAATACGATATCGTTCCTGTTGTGACCGATTCATGGGCGGATCCAGTAGTGGCAAAGCAGGAGTATAGTGTGGATCTGGTACCCTGGGAGGATATCCCGAAGGCCGATTGTGTGATAGTTGCTGTGGGCCATAATGAGTACCGCTCCAGGTCTATGATGCAGTTGAAAGAGTTGTTTAAAGCTGAGATTTCTGATGAAGAGAAGGTTCTTGTGGATGTAAAGAGCCTGTATCGCATGGACGAGCTTAAAGCGTCTGGAATGAGATTCTGGAGATTATAGAATTAATGAATTCACTAAAGCCTATATCAGATATTGGATGCCATTATAAAGGGCTTTGCAGATAATGTGGGGGTTAGATTGGGGACGTGTCGCCCGAGGAATAATATGATTTTAGATATGGTAAAGCAATGGATAAACAGGATAAAAAAGAGCTCTTTTATAAAAAGTGTGCTTTCTTTATCTTCTGGGGTGCTGATAGGTCAGGTGATATTGACTTTATCAACTCCTGTTATTAGCCGAATTTATACGGCTTCCGATATGGGAGACTATACATTAATAGTATCCAATGCAAATATTATAATTGCTGTTTCAGCCCTGGGTATGCTGACTGTATTTATGCTTCCGAAAGAAGATACAGAAGCCAGGGAATTATGCCGTTTAGTCACGCTGTGTTCATTGTTCATTTGTTCAATTTGCGTAGGATTTCTTTATCTGATATCTCCATATTGGAAATTGCTTGATACAGAAGGAGTATCATATTCAGCTGCATTAATCGTATTATGGATTTATGTGACGTCATATATAATTAATAACATTTGTTATGCCTATGCAAATCGTTTGAAATTATATAAAGTATTATTTTGGAATCCAATCATCGGCGCTGTTGTTAATATGGGATTATCAATCCTGTTTGGTTTTATGGGACTGGGATTTATAGGGTATACGGTAGCTAGTATAATATCTGTATTAGCAAATATCATCCATGTAATTAAGCATGTAAATCCTTATTCGGAAATTCCTGATAACAAAAAGATAGGTTATATGAGCTTATTGAAGTCCTATAGTAGGTTTCCGAAATATCAGATGCCTTCAAATTTGGTATCTAATATAGCAAACCAAATACCGCTCCGGATATTAAGCGATGCATTTTCTTCCTCTGTTTTAGGATACTATTCTATGGTAAATAAAATAATGTCATTATCTACATCTTTGCTTGCTGTTCCGATTAATCGTGTCTATTTCCAGGAGGCAAGTAAAAGATATAGGGAGGGTGATGACATAGGAGAGTTTGCGTTTAGAATACTCGAATCAAGTATTAAAATTGCGATATTGCCAATTGCGATATTGATGGTATTTGGAAGATGGATATTTAAAATAGTATTAGGAGCGCAATGGGAACAGGCCGGTGCATATGCAGCAGTATTAGGGATATATTTTCTTATTGGATTCTGTAGTAGTTGTTTGTCAGGCAGTTTTGTAATTATTGGAAAAAATTCATGGAGTTTGATTTCTGCTTCTGCTAATGCTGTAATTGGCATACTTTTGTTTGCACTGATAAATATATTTACGGGTATTTCAGAATGGACATTTCTGTTTGTAATGTCGGTATCTTTTACAATAGAACGCATTTTTGAAAACGGCGTTTTTTTCTATTATACAGGTTTTGATTTGAGAAGGTATGTAATTTTTGTGGTGAGACTGGTAGTTATCCCATTTATATTAGCATATTTTATACAATTATCCATATTAAAATTTATGCATTGAATTGTCTGTGGCTAAATTTTCGTATGTTCTATATTTCAAAAACATACATACAAATATGGGAGGCTAAAACATTGGAGGATTGTTTCACCTGAACTAATACTTTTAGTTTTTGTGGAATCGTTTAGCCTTTATTATAACAAGAGTTGATTTTATAAATGAGCGCTATTTGTTGTTGTCATGTGAATCTGAGCATAAGGCAATTAAACAAATTTTACAAAACCTTTTTGCTTGAATACACAAAACCTGATTTTTATGTATGTAAATGGCGCTTACCGCAGCGATAAGCCAATCGGGAAGTTAATGTATGACTTCTCCTGTACAGATGCAGAGGATATGTACTATGGCATAGGCAGAGTTATAGAGCCGGGAATCTAAAAAAACAGATTCTCGGCTCTATTTTTGGTGTGCCCGGTGGGCACACGTTCTAACGGGTGAAAGTCCCCAATCCGCCCGGCAGTGGGAAGGATACAGCCGAAGCCAAGGGTGTCCATCGTGAGGTGGAATCTGAAGAAAGGATTAGGCAAAACTCTGGCTTGCTACATTTGAGGCTAAATACAGGGATAAGGCTGCCAAACAAACCAAAGTCCGATAACTGCACGGAACTGTAGTTAGTAGTTATGGAGTGAGTATAAGAGGGAAAGAGCGTGTGAGTACCCGGGGAGGTCTCGTGGACGCATCCAATGCAATAGAACATTTGCGGAAAGCGGTTGAAACAAGATTTACCACGAGAAGTCAGCAGAGGTCATAGTACCACTACGGTTGCAAACGTGGTGGGAAGGACTGAACTTTAGGAGATGTGAGTAAATGAATGTGACCAAAGATGGGTTTAAGGACAGACAACTTCATATGGAAGACTACCTGCAAATGGCATCTGCGGAACAGAAAGAGTATGCAGGAGTGTCCGTCTATCAGCGGATTACTGAAAACAACGACATCATCACGGACTTTTGGACGGACAATTTACTGGAATTGATTTTGCGGAAAGACAACTTAAACAAGGCATATAAGAAAGTAAAATCAAACAAAGGCAAAGGCGGGATTGATGGAATGCAGGTGGGTGGACTTCTACCCTGCCTGAAAGAAAACCAGAGCGAAATGATCCAGCAGATACGGAAGGGAAAATACAAGCCTAACCCAGTCCGCAGGGTAGAGATACCCAAGGAAGAGAAAGGCAGGGTCAGAAAATTAGGAATACCAACAGTCGTAGACCGCCTGATACAGCAGGCGGTTACCCAAGAACTAACACCACTGTTTGAACCGCAGTTTTTCAGAGAACAGCTGCGGGTTCAGACCGGGAAGGAGCCAGCACGACGTATTAAGAGCCTGTAAGAAGAATGTAGAGGAAGGGTATACGGATGATGCGCTGATATTCTGCAAGAGCAGGAAGAGTGCGGAGAGGACGCTGGGAAATATCATCCCATATATAGAGGGAGAACTATTCCTAAAAGTGAACCGAGCCAAGACAACAGTAACCCATGTGAGCAAAATAAAATATCTGGGATATGCATTTTACAGGAACAGAGGGAAGTGCAGAT
>OFFP01000424.1_pt1 | contig 34770 bp, 32 predicted proteins | sample 1521431 | NCBI WGS metagenome assembly OFFP01 (sample SAMEA3504104, study PRJEB24116) | mouse gut metagenome | biome: mouse gut; feature: mouse-associated habitat; material: faeces | place: Denmark | collected 2011
AAACCAGGGGCTGCTGCAAAATAAGGCAGCAGACTTTTCCGATATCCGGTGTCCGGCTGTTCGCGTACAGGGCGTATGATACGGGCGAACATTGACCACAAAAACCAAACCCCTTCCCAATATCTCAAAGGGCAATGTCCGTCCGAAGCATACGCCCTGTACGCGAACCGTCCGAACACAGGATATGGAAATGGCTGCCGCCTTATTTTGCAGCAGCCCCGTCCACCCCCACTACCTACCCTTGATGAAACAAAGCATTCACAAACTCATCCGCCTTAAACTTCTGCAAATCATCAATACTCTCCCCCACTCCAACATACTTCACCGGAATCCCCATCTCCGACTGAATAGCCACCGCAATTCCCCCTTTAGCCGTCCCATCCAGCTTCGTCAGAATAATCCCCGTAACATCCGCCACACTCTTAAACTGTCTCGCCTGCTCCAGCGCATTCTGCCCCGTAGTCCCGTCAAGCACCACAAGCGTCTCCCGATAAGCATCCGGATACTCCCTGTCAATAATGCGGTTAATCTTACGCAATTCCTCCATCAGATTCTTCTTATTATGAAGCCTCCCTGCCGTATCACAAAGCAGCACATCCGCATTCCTGGCCTTCGCCGCACAAACCGCGTCATAAACCACAGAAGCCGGATCAGCCCCCTCACATCCGCTGATAATATCCACCCCGGCCCTTGACGCCCACTCCGTAAGCTGCTCACCTGCCGCCGCCCGGAACGTATCCGCCGCCGCCAGAATCACCTTCTTCCCCTGATCCTTAAGCTTCCCTGCCAGTTTCCCAACCGAAGTCGTCTTGCCGACCCCATTGACCCCAATCACCAGAACCACAGACTTCTCATCCTCAAACCGGTAGGCCACCTCGCCCACCTCCATCTGCGCCCGGATACTTGCAATCAAGAGATCCTTACACTGAGACGGCTCCTTAAGCCTCTGCTCCTTCACCTTCGCCTTCAGATCCTGAATAATCGCATTGGTGGCATTGATCCCAATATCCCCCAAAATCAAAGTCTCTTCAATCTCCTCATAAAATTCATCATCAATAGCCGAAAACCCGCTGAAAATATTGTCCATACCTGCCACAATATTCGCCCGCGTCTTCGCCAGTCCCGACACCAGTCTTCCAAAAAATCCCTTTTTCTCCTCTGACACTTCGATACCCCCTATTCTATTCCAGTACCGCAATCCCCTTCCCGTACACCTGTACTAAGAACAGTTTCCAGCCGCAGGTCCATCCGTCTGTAAACTGTTCTGTGTACAGGAAGGGTATTGCTGATTCCAGTACCGCAATCCCCTTCCCGTACACTTTTACAATATTTGAGGAATGCAGTTTTGTCATTTTACGTCAAATCCTCTTCAATCAAATTCACGGAAACAAGAGCTGAAACCCCTTTCTCCTGCATGGTAATACCATACAGCCGGTCAGCGGACTCCATTGTTCCCTTCCTATGTGTAATAATAATAAACTGTGTATTTTTTGTCAACTTATGAAGATATTTCGCAAAGCGTCCTACATTGGAATCATCCAGGGCCGCCTCAATCTCATCCAGCAGACAGAAAGGCGAAGGCTTCAAATTCTGAATGGCAAACAACAGAGAAATCGCCGTCAGCGCCTTCTCCCCGCCGGAAAGCTGCATCATATTCTGCAGCTTCTTTCCCGGCGGCTGCGCAATAATGCGAATACCTGCCTCCAGAATATCCTCCTCCTCATTCAGCTCCAGAGTTCCCTTACCGCCGCCGAACAGCTCTTTAAACGCTTTGTCAAACTCCACACGAATCCGCTCAAACTGCTCCCTGAACTGCTTACGCATACCGGAATCAAGCTCCTGAATAATACCAAGAAGCGTCTCCTCGGCCTTCACCAGATCATTTCTCTGATTATTCATAAACGTATAACGCTCGGAAAGATTCTTAAAATCCTCAATGGCATTGACATTCACATCCCCAAGCCTGCGAATCTCATCCTTCAGAGCCGAAATCTGCTTTTTCAGATCCCCAAGCTCCTCATAAGCCTCATCCCGAAGAGGCAGAGCCGAATTGTAAGTCAGCTCATATTCCTCCCACATATAATTAGCCTGAGACTCAGCGCTTTCCTCCAATCTCTCCCTCTGGCTGTTCAGACGAAACGCCTCCTTATCCAGACGGCTCCTGTGTTCGGAAAGCTCCTCCCTCCTGGAAAAAAACTCCTTTTGACCGCTCAAAAGCGCATCCCGTTTCTCCGTCAGCGTAACGGTCCTCTGCTCCAAAGTCCGGCTTCTCAGGTTCAGCTGCTCTATCTGTCCGGTGAGGGCTAAGATCCCCTCCTCCTTTGCCTTAATATCATGACTTCCCTGTACCACGCCGGCCTTCAGCTCTTCTTCCTCCATGCGGAACCGCTCCAGCTCCCGGTCAATACGGGCCACATTTTCATTGACAAATTCCGCCTTCTGGGTAATAGCGGCAACCTCCAGGTGAATACTCTCGCACTCCTTCACGCTGCCCTCTTCCTGCCCCCGGATCTCCTCCAGTTCCTTCTGAGCCTCCAGGGTATCCGTCTCGTGCTCCTTTTCCTGCTCCTCCGAAGCCCGAAGCTCCAGGCCGATAGCCACCCGGCTCTCACCGATATCCTTAAGCTGCTCCTCCAACTGGCCAAGCTCCACATTCAGCCCTTCGTAACCGGAAGCCAGCTCCGCAAGCTTTTCCCTGGCCTGATTTGCATTCAAAGAAACCGTATTCTGCTGCAAATACTGCTCCTGGAGACGGGTATTCAGCTCTTCCGCCGCCTGCCGGAAGGTACGGCGGCGATCCTTAACCTCCTCAATGCGAAGTCTGGCGGCGTTCATCTCCTCCTCCAGACGCTTTACATTTTCCTCAAGCTCTTCAAGCTCCCGGCGGCGTCCCAGAAGATTGCTGGAATTGCGGAAGGCGCCTCCTGTCATGGAGCCTCCCGGACTTAAGTATTCACCCTCCAAAGTAACAATATGTAAAGAATGGCTGTATTTCCGGGCAATTTTTATAGCCGCGTCAATCCCGCTCACCACCAAAACCCTTCCCAGAAGATACTGCACAACACCCTCGTATTGCTTCTCCGCCTTAACCAAGGTACTCGCAAGACCCAAAGCACCAGGCTCTTTCAAGGCTTCCTTCCTGGGAAAATTATCACGTCCCCCTACGCTGGTAAGTGGAAGAAAGGTGGCCCGCCCCAGCTTATTCTTTTTCAAATAGCCGATAAGCTCCTTGGCTGTCTCCTCATTGTCCGTGACAATATTTTGAATATTGCCTCCAAGAGCCGTCTCGATGGCTGTCTCATACTTCTGATCCACCTTGATAATATCCGCCACAACGCCGAGAATCCCAGGCGTCCGTTCCTTGCGCTCCATCACTTTGCGGATACTGTTGCCGTAGCCGTCATACCGCTCCGCCAGATTCCGAAGAGACTCAAGCTTGGAGGATTCCCTGTGAAATGCGGTCTGTCCAATCTCCAACTGCTCATTGAGCCTCCCAAGAGTACGGCGGCAGCTCTCGGCCTCCTCCTCCTTCTCTCTCTGAGCAGCCGTCAGCTCCAGGATTCCGGCCTCAATCTCCCCAAGCTTTCTTTGGTACTCCTCATAAAGCACCTTCTGCTCCGCCTCGCCGCTCCGGGCCTCCAGAAGCTTCTTATTCAGCTCCGCCCTTCGGATCTGGGCCTGCTCCTGCATGGCGTCATACCGCTGCAGCCTTCCCTTTGTGGAAGCACGCTCATTCAAAAGACTGATAATCGCATTTTTCCGCTGCTCCACCCGGCTGTTCAGAGCTTCCATTTTCCTGCGGACGGCATTTAACCGCTCCGTAGCCTCCCTGGAACGGCCGGAAATCTCCTTAAGCTGTGCATCAAGCTGTCTTTGCTCCTCCGTCAGCTTCTTCCTGGCCTCTTTCTTCTCCAGAACATCCGTGCCAATGGCAGCCAGACGCCCCTGAAGATGCTCATCATTGGCCCGGACCGAATTGATCTGCTCCTTCAAAAGCTCAATCTGTCCCTCCAACTGCTGACGGCTCATGCCGGCCTGGGAAAAAGACTCCTTCGTCTGATCCAGATCCGTATTTAACTGCTCAAGCTCCTCCTCAATCTTAGCATGCTCAAGCTTAATGCTCTCATAAGCCCGGGTAGTCTCCTCAAGCTCCGCCTGAGCCGTCTCCGACTTCTTCTCCACCTCCGAAAGCTGCTCCTGAAGACGTGCCGTCTCTAAAAGAAACATATTCACATCATAAATCTTTAATGTCTCTTTTTTCTTAAGATAAACCTTGGCCGTCTCCGACTGCCGCTCCAAAGGCCCCAGCTGCTTCTCAAGCTCCGCAAGAATATCGTTGATACGCAGAATATTCTGCTTCTCATCCTCCAGCTTCTTCTGCGCCGTATTCTTCCGTCGCTTAAACTTCACAATCCCTGTAGCCTCATCAAAAAGCTCCCGGGATTCCTCTGGCTTAGAACTCAAGATCCGGTCAATCTGCCCCTGCCCGATAATGGAATATCCTTCTTTACCGATACCCGTATCATAAAAAAGCTCATTGATATCCTTAAGCCGGCAGGCAGTCCCATTAATCAGATACTCACTTTCCCCGGACCGGTAAAGACGCCGTGAAACCGTCACCTCCTCATAATCAATCGCAAGCTGATGGTCCCCGTTATCCAAAGTAATCGCAACATAAGCATAGCTTAAGGGCCTGCGGCTCTCCGTCCCGGAAAAAATCACATCCTGCATACTTCCGCCCCGAAGCTGCTTCACCCTCTGCTCCCCAAGCACCCAGCGCACCGCATCCGCCACATTGCTCTTACCGCTTCCGTTCGGCCCCACAATGCCTGTAATGCCATTATGAAAATCAAATACAATCTTATTTGCAAAGGACTTAAAGCCCTGAACCTCAATACTCTTTAAATACATACATCGCTCCGTTCGTTCTATTTATAGTCGCTGCGCGACAGCACTAAAGGGTAAAGTCGCTTTGACACACCTGTAATGAGAGAAACTTTTATTCAGAAAGGCACTGATAAAAGTTCCTCTCGTGCGCCTTTGCGACTTTAACCAGTACATTCAATCGCGGTCCGCCGCCTTATGCCGCTCAATCAAAGCCCGATAAGCCGCCTCCTGCTCCGCCGCCTTCTTCGTCCGTCCGCTTCCCGCACCAATCACCGCGTCTCCCAGGCAGGCATGAACCATAAACCGCTTATTATGATCCGGTCCCTCCTCCCCAATCAGCACATAATGAAGAAGCTCCGTAGTCTCCCCCTGAATCTCTTCCTGAAGGATAGTCTTGCTATCAAAAAAGAGTTTTTTATGCTCAATATCATTCAAAATAAAGCCATACACAAAATCTTTTGCACTAGCAAAACCACCATCCAAATAAATCGCCCCCAAAAGGGCCTCCAAAGCATCCGAAGTAACCGAATCCCGGTCTCTCCCCCCGGTAAGAGCCTCCCCTTTCCCCAAAAGCAAAAACTCCCCAAGTCCCAGCTCCCTCGCACAAAGAGCCAAGGTCTGCTCACACACAATACTAGCCCTGGTCCGGGTCGCCTCCCCCTCCGGCATCTTCGGATAATTCCTAAACAAAAACTCACTCGTAATCAACTCCAGAACCGCATCCCCCAAAAACTCCAGCCGCTCATTATTAAGCAGCCTGTCCATATGCCGTTCATTCGCAAACGAACTATGACACATCGCCTGCCTAAGCAGCTTCGGCTCCTGAAACCGATATCCAATCTTCTCCTCCAACTCCTCTAACTTCATCAAAACCTCCTAATCAAAAAACTCCAACCACTACCGAAATCCCAACAAAACCTCCCGTCCCCAAGGGGCTGTCTTATTCCGCAGCAGCCCCTCCCCCCACCCTCTACACGAAATAAGCCACCACAAGTAACCCACCGACCATCAGTCCATTCCTTGTGGCAGCCCATCCTTCTATAACCCCAGTGCCTTTCCAATGCCAAAATATATCCACTACTACCCAAGATGTCATTACACCGGTTATCTCATATACTAGGCAGTAACTTTCTTAATCTGCTCAACCGCATCACCCACGGAAACGATCTTTTCTGCCTCTTCCTGAGGAATCTCAATATCAAATTCCTCCTCAAGTCCCATGATAATCTGATACACATCCAAAGAGTCCGCACCCAGATCGTCCGTAAACGTCGTATCCATCGTAATCTCTTCCTCATCCACGTTCAGAACATCTGCAATGATTCCTTTCAGTTTCTCAAATTCCATACGTCTTATCCTTCCTCTCTTATAATATTCTCTCTGATCTTATCATTAATTTGCTGCTCCTTAAATGTAACGCACTGAATAATGGAGTTTTTCACCTCCTGCGCTTTTGAGCTTCCGTGCGTCTTCACAACAAGACCATTCAACCCCAACAGCGGCGCACCGCCGTACTCCGACGCATCAAAGGACTTTAAGGTCTCCTTCAAGGCCGGCTTCACCAGAAGCGCGCCGATCTTACTGCGCAAACTGGTCATCATGCCCTCTTTTATCTTCCCGATGAGAACGGAACCCATTCCCTCGTAAAGCTTTAAAATCACATTTCCCACAAACGCCTCGCAGACAATCACATCTGCTCCGCCTGCCGGGATATCCCGGGCTTCAATACTTCCGATAAAATTGATATCCTTACATTCTTTCAAAAGAGGAAAAGTCTCTTTCACCAGGGCATTGCCCTTCTCCTCCTCCGCCCCGATATTCACTATGGCAACTCTGGGCTTCTTTATCCCCACCACATGCTCCATATAGATGGAACCCATCTTGGCAAACTGCACCAGGTGTGAGGAACGTGCATCTACATTGGCTCCGCAGTCAATCAGAAGAGAAACGCTTTTTTTGGTGGAAACAAAGGGAGCCAATGGCGGCCGTTCCACGCCTTTGATACGTCCCACCAGAAGCTGTCCTCCTGCCAGAACCGCACCGGAGCTGCCGGCTGATACAAATGCATCGGCCTTTCCCTCCTTTACCATCTTAAGAGCCACTACGATGGAAGAATCCTTCTTCTTGCGAATCGCCAGAACGGGAGGCTCCGCCATCTCAATTACCTCCGCGGCATTGACCACCTCAATCTGATCTTCTCTATAGGAATAAGCCTTTAGCTTTTCTTTGACCAGCTCTTCCTTTCCCACAAGAAATACCTTAATATCATCCCGCAGGCCCACGGCCTCCACCACGCCCTTGACAATCTCGTCCGGCGCGTTGTCGCCGCCCATTGCGTCCACCGCAACGCGAACCATTTCCTGCATATAAATTTCCTCCTATCTATAGTCGCTGCGCGACGGCGCTAAAGGGTAAAGCCGCTTCGGCACACCTGTAATGAGAGAAACTTTTATTCGAAAGGACACTCATAAAAGTTCCTCTCGTGCGCCTTTGCGGCTTTACCAGCCAGCTAAAAGTATTTCTTATAAATACTTGACTTATCCCCCAGCGTCTTCCGCACTCTTTATGCCAATCCTCTATCATCATACTAAATATTGATTGAGAAATCAACCTAATATTTTCATAGCTTCTTTTTTCATTTCACCTTTATTTCTTCCTGCCTTCATCACCCTGCAATATATTTCTTTGGAATATAAAGAATTAATCTTCTTTTCTTTCACAAGAAAAGCTGCCGCTGAATTGCTCCTGCGGCAGCCGCTTTTTCTTCTTTTTATTGATTTATCTCTGCTGTCATCCGCAAACGAAGCCGCTGTACTTAACGGGCGGACTTTAAGCGGAATTTCTTTGTCTGCTCCTGCAGGAAGCGTACCTGCTCAAACAGTTCATTGCTGACTGCCGCGGACTCCTCGCTGCTTGCGGAGTTGGTCTGTACAACAGAGGAAATCTGACTGATTCCGTCGGTTACCTGAGAAATGGAATCTGCCTCACGCTCCACAGCCTTTGCGATATCCCCAATGGTTTCACCGGACTGCATTACAAGCTCCAGGGTCTTATTTAATGTCTGAGATACCTCTCCTACGATACGGCTTCCGCGTTCCACAGCCTGAACGGAATTTTCAATCAGCTCCTTGGTGGCCTTTGCCGCCTGATCGGACTGGGTTGCCAGGCTTCGTACCTCACTGGATACAACTGCAAAGCCCTTTCCTGCCGTTCCTGCTCTGGCAGCTTCTACAGCCGCATTCAGCGCCAGAATATTTGTCTGGAAAGCAATATTTTCAATAGTAGCGATGATCTTGCCGATCTCCTGGGAGGATACGGAAATATCATGCATAGCAGCTACCATCTCTTCCATCTGCTGACTGCTCAAAGTTACCTGCTCGCCCGTAAGACGCGCGTCCTCCTGCGCATCTAAAGCTACTTTTACGTTCTGGGCTGCGCTCTTAGAAAGCTCATCCAGGGTAGCATAAAGCTCTTCCACCGCACTCGCCTGCTCCGTAGCTCCCTGTGCCAGCGCCTGGGCGCCGCTTGAAAGCTGGGCTGCACCGCCGGATACCTTCTGCTGTGCTCCGTTGATATTGGCTAGCGCCGAGGACATGGTTCTCGTAAAGCTTGTCAGGGATTCTTCAATAGTACGGAAATCTCCGATATAAGGCTCGGAAACCTGAACGTCGAAGTTTCCTGCGGATAACTGGCCCATCATCCGGTTAATGTCATTCACATAGCCGCCGATGCGCTCCATAGAAAGCTCCAGTGTCTCCGCCAGCTCTCCAAGCTCATCTCTTGTATGATAATTAATCTCAAGCTCCAAATGTCCGTCCTGAAGCGGCTTGCTCTTCTTGGTAATCAGAATCAAGGGCTTTACAATCTTGCCTAATACATAGAATACCAGACTAATCAGCGCAATCAGAGACAGGGAAAGACCTACTATCGAAGTGATGTGCATCATCACAAGCGTCTGTTCCATCTCTTCTTTTGTCTCATCGTTCAGGACTGTTCCGCGCTCCACAACATTCTCCAAAAGCCCTACCAATGTATTGAGATTGGTCTGAATGGTCTCTTGGTAAAAAGCCTGTGCCTGCTGCGGATTGACACTCAGCATATCAAGAGCCTCCGTTGCTGATTCGTGCAGCTCTTTATGTAAAGGCTCAAGCTGAGACCGAAGGGAAAGGATCTGGGCGTCGTCTGTGCCTGCCTCTCCGTAAAGCCACTGTCCCAGAACACAGGTGGTCGGATCAATGCTTCCCGTAAATTCTGTTCCCGCATAGAGCGCGTTGCTTAAATTGCCGGACCATTTATAATGAGCCGCCTCCGCTCTCTGTGCTTTGTCCAGCAAAGAGTTCGCCTGAATGCTGGCTGTTTGTGTGCGATCCACTCGCAGAATGTTAATGGTCATCATCACACTGAACAGGATCACTGCGAAAAGGGCTACCGCAACCCGGATTCCAACCATTTTTTTGATGCTTTTATGCATGACTATCTACCTTCCTTTTTGTTTTTTATTATGATTCTTATTAAATAGCGCTGTCATTTGACAAAAAACATCCGTTCTCTTTTGATTCCTGTCTATACAAGCATCCCCCCTGATGGCACCCGCAAATGTATATCCTTTTGAGATAGATATATCTGCTTCATCTAACATGATATAGTTTAACATAAAACCGCATGGCTTTTCAATATGTTCTTACCATAAATTGTTGCAAAATATGAAAAAGCTTTGTGTTTTTTTCATAATGAATAATTCTCTTGAAAATTCTGTCTTAAAAAGGCTTCCCGGTCAAGCCGGAAAGCCTTTTTGTGCATCCTGATTAATCTACGGATACGATCTCTTTCTTGTTGTAAGAGCCGCAAGACTTACAAACTCTGTGAGGCATCATCAGGGCGCCGCATTTGCTGCATTTTACCAGATTGACTGCGCTCATCTTCCAGTTTGCTCTTCTCTTATCTCTTCTTCCTTTGGAAGATTTATTCTTGGGACAAATAGACATCGGTTACACCTCCTCTAATTACTGTTCTTAAAAATCTCGGCTATTACGGCCATTCTTGGATCCAGTTCCACTGTATCACAGCTGCAGGAGCCGTGGTTGAGATTGGTTCCGCATTTCCTGCAGATCCCCTTGCAGTCTTCCCTGCACAGGGTCTTCATGGGCCAGTTCACCAAAATCTCACCGTAGACAAGCTTGTCTACATCCAGGTTGTATCCAATGACAAAATCCGTTTCATCCAGGTCTTTGATCCTGCCCTCAGCCGTCTGCTTCATATCGACTTCCTTGCTGATAACAAGCTCCAGAGGGGTCGAAACCTCCTCCAGACAGCGGTCACAGGGAATTGCAGCCGTAAGCCTTACGCTGCCCGTAATCTTCAGCTTATCCTCGCCCAAATTGGTGATGGTAAGCGCTGCGGGTTCCTTCTCTAAGAAGGGAAAGCTTCCAAGGCCGGAATCAAAGGAGTTCATCTCCAGATCCACATTCTTCACAACCGTCTTCTCTTCACAGGATAAAACTTCGTTTAAATGAATGAGCATAGTACTCTCCTAACACATACTAGGATAGTATAGCCTTTACAAAGGGGTTTGTCAAGCCTATTTTTTCCAAACGATTCTTATCAAACGATTCTTATTTTGTAAGGGCTTATTTTGTAAGGCGGAGGGTTTCTCTTGCAATTGCCAGCTCTTCGTTGGTGGGCAGAATCATAACCTTTACCTTGGAATCTGCGGTGGAGATCATCTGATTCTTTCCGCGGCAGTTGTTGGCCTCGTCGTCAATCTCTACGCCCAGATAGCCTAAGTAGCTGCAGATAGCCTTGCGTGTCTTCATATCGTTCTCGCCTACGCCTGCGGTGAATGCGATGGCGTCCACACCGTTCATGGCTGCCGTGTATGCTCCGATGTATTTTACTACGCGGTATACGAATGCTTCCAGAGCTACCTCTGCCAAGTGATTTCCCTCGGATTTTGCCTTCTCGATATCGCGGAAGTCACTGGATACGCCGCCGCTCATGCCCAGAACGCCGGACTTCTTGTTGAGAATGTTCAGCAGTTCGTTGACGTCCTTGCCTTCTTTGTTGCAGATGAACTGGAGCACGGCCGGGTCTACGTCGCCGCTTCTGGTTCCCATGATCAGGCCCTCCAATGGGGTCAGGCCCATAGAGGTATCCACACATTTTCCGCCGATGGATGCGGAAATGCTGGCGCCGTTGCCTAAGTGACATACGATTACTTTGCCCTTCTCGGGATCAAGACCTGCAAACTTGATGGCCTCGCCGGATACGAACATGTGGCTGGTGCCGTGGAAACCGTAACGGCGGATGCTGTATTTTTCAAAGTACTCATGGGGAATGGCGTAGAGATATGCCTTCTCTTCCATTGCCATACCGAAGGTGGTGTCGAATACCGCTACGTTGGGTACGCCGGGCATTGCCTCTTCGCAGGCTTCGATTCCCATAAGGTTCGCGGGATTGTGGAGAGGTCCTAAGTCAAAGCACTCGCGGATTACGTTCTTTACGTCCTCATTTACGACGATGGACTCGGTGAACTTCATGCCGCCGTGGAGGACGCGGTGTCCGACTGCGGAGATCTCGCCGGTATCCTTTAATACGCCGTACTCGGGATCTACCAGTGCTTTCATTACTAAGGAAATGGCTTCAGTGTGCTTGGGCATAGGCTGCTCTACAACCATTTCTTTGTCATTTGCCTTGTGGGTAAGCTTGGAACCCTCGATTCCGATTCTCTCGCAGAGGCCCTTGGCCATTACGCTCTCGTTTTCCATATCGATGAGCTGATATTTTAAGGATGAGCTTCCGCAGTTTAATACTAAGATTTTCATGATTATGTATTCTCCCTTATTTTTGTTCTGCTGCTATTTACAGTGCGTTCGGATGGCTTACGGCACTGTTCATGGCTTTCACAATTATTTTACGATCTCGCCGTATACGGTTCCTGCGCAGCCTGCCGCATTGGACTCGTCGGTGTCAATGTGCATGGCCAGTGCGTATTTGGGGCTTACGCGGACGATTACGTCGCCGAATACCAGGCTTCTGCCGTCGGTGTCTACTTTTACGGATACTACGTCTTTGTCTTTTACGCCAAGCTTCTCGGCATCCTCGGGAGTTGCGTGGATGTGGCGCTTTGCTGCAATTACGCCTTCCTTAAGCTCTACTTCTCCTGCAGGTCCTACCAGCTTGCAGGCGCCGCTTCCTGCTATGTCGCCGGACTCACGGACAGGGGCCGTTACTCCGATGGAACGGGCGTCTGTGAGGGACAGCTCGATCTGGGTCTCAGGTCTTACGGGGCCTAAGATGGAAGCTGACATTTCTTTTTTCGGTCCTACGATGGTTACTTTTTCGTTGCAGGCGAACTGGCCCGGCTGGGAGAGATCTTTTTTCTTGGTCAGCTCATAGCCTTTGCCGAATAAGGTTTCCAGATCCTCCTGTGTTACGTGCACGTGGCGTGCGGATGTTTCAACTAAGAAATTCATAATCCATTCTCCTTTTCTATTGTGGGATGTCGCAGGGATGAAACATAGAGTTTCATCGCCCATATCGCAGTGCGCGATTCTAATGTCTATTTTATGCGTTTTGTGGGTATTTTTCAAGTGGTGTTGGGGAAATATTTGTATTTTTCGTGGTACAAAGTGGGTGGGGGGGACGGTGATGCGGAAAAAGGGGGCGGCAGACTTTTCCATATCTGTGTTCGGACGGTTCTCGTACACGGCGTCTGCTCCGGACGTACATTACCTTGAAATGTTGTTGGTAGGAGTTAGATTTCTTGGTAATGTTCGTCCGGCTCAGACGCCGTGTACGCGAACAGCCGGACACTTGATATCGGAAAAGCCTGCCGCCCCCTTTTTCCGCATCACCTGACTTTGAAGGCGGTTGTTTGGGGGAATTTTGGGGGCAAAAATATGGTTGGTTTGTTTAGGGAATTAATGTGTAGGTTAGGGGATATTGGTGTAGGTCGGGGGGGGATAATTCTGAAAGGGACAGCCGGTATTTTCGGCTGTCCCTTTCAGAATTAGATTTCGGATACTAGGATGCAGTTGGGGGTCTCGATGGGGATGGGTTTGCCTTTCATGGTGAAGTATTTTTTTTCGTAGTTGATGTCGAATATGGTGATGCTGTTGCTTTCGTGGTTTAAGGATATGATGCGGCGGTTGTCGGGGAAGAAGTCGCCGGCTTTGGGGTAGTCGCCGCTGATGGGGAGGATGCAGATCTTCTCTAATAGGCCGGTTTCTTTGTCTACGTGGAAGATTCCGGCGGTGTTGTCGCCGGCGTTGGTGCATAGTACTTTGGTTCCGTCTTTGGAGAAGCGCAGGGCGCTTGCGGCGCTGGTGGCGGAATGGTAGTCGTTTAGGGTGGAGACGGTTTGTATCAGCTCGAAGGAGGGATTTTTTCCGCTTCCGTCGTATTTGTATACGGTGATGTAGTTTTTTAGCTCGCTGATTGCGTAGGCGAACTTTCCGTCGCGGCTGAATTTGATGATTCGGGGGGCGGAGTTTAGCTCGCACATCAGGAGATCTACCAGGGTGATTTTTCCGGTTCGGTAGTCGAATTTGTAGATTTTAATCTGGTCGGTTCCCAGGTCTACGGCGCAGAGGTATTTGCCGTCCGGGGTTAGATTGACACAGTTTACGTGGGGGCGGAAGTTCCGTTCGGCTACGCTGCCTAAGCCTTTGTGGAAAATGCCGTCGGTGATTTCGCCTACGCTTCCGTCTTCATTCAGGCGCAGTACGGTGACTTTTCCGTCGTGCCAGCCGCCTACGAATAGGTATTTGTCTTCCTGATCGGTGGAAAGATAGCAGCCCCGCATGCCGTCTACGCTGGCGCAGTTTAACGGCTCCAGATCGCCGTCCGGTTGTATGATAAAGGAGCGCACGCCTTCGTCGGATATGGAATACAGGTGCTTGCCGTTGTGGGACAGCTTGATGTAGGATGGGTTGTTGATGGGGATGACCTTTCGCTCGATCATGGTTCCTTCCTCTACATCCAGATCGAACAGATGGATTCCCTCGCTGCTGCCGTGGGTGTAGGTTCCTACATAGGCTACGTATTTTTTCTTTTCCATCTTTTTCTCCTCCATATGATAATTTTTCTTAATTTCTGTATTTTTAAGTCTGTTATACCTTGTCGGACGAGGTCTGCTCTCTCCGAAGGGATATGCATGAATGAGGTGTCCGTAGAGTATGCCTTATTTGATTAAATCCGTTCACCCAGGAGAGGTATGCATGAATGGGGTGCCCGCAGGGTATATCTTATCGGACCAAGTCCAGCCACTCAAAAAATATGTTCTACCGGAACATCTAAAGCAATTTTTCCGCAAAAGCTTTTATATATTGTGATAAGACTGACTTTCCGGACATATTTTGCTCATTGCAATAGGAAAAATTTGCGAACTGCTGTCAATGTCTCGTCAATCTCTTCCTCTGTAATCGCCGCGGAAACAAACATCGCCTCAAACTGTGAGGGCGCAAGGTAGATGCCTTCCCGCAGCATATGGGAAAAGTACCGGGCGAAGGCTTCCGTGTCCGAGGTCTTGGCGGATGCATAGTCATGTACCGGCTGCTTTGTGAAGAACAGACAGCCAAGGGAGCCTATGTGATTCAGCTGATAGGGGCTGTCTGCTTCTTTCAGGATTTCTTCCATTCCGGCAAATAAGAGGCCGGACTTTCTGTGAAGCTCCTCGTAAAAGCCGGGGGTGTCTCTAAGCAGACGTATCTGGGCCAGGCCGGCTGCCATAGCTACCGGATTGCCGCTTAGGGTTCCCGCCTGGTAGACAGGACCTGCCGGCGCTATCATCTCCATAACTTCTTTACGCCCGCCGTAGGCGCCTACCGGCATTCCGCCGCCGATGATCTTGCCGAAGGTGGTGAGATCCGGTTCTATATTGTAATAGCCCTGTGCACCGGAGAGACTCAGACGAAATCCGGTTATTACCTCGTCGAATATCAGGAGGCTTCCCTGTTCCGTACAGATGCGGCGCAGGCCCTCCAAAAAGCCGGTTTCCGGAAGGACGACGCCCATGTTGGCGCCTACCGGTTCTACGATGACGGCGGCTATCTCGTTTTTGCAGGCGTCAAATAGCTTCTCAACGCTCTCCAAATCGTTGTAGACGGCCGTCAGGGTATCTGCAGTACAGCCGGAGGGAACGCCTGCACTGTCAGGTACGCCTGCTGTCATGACGCCGGAGCCGGCCTTGACCAGCATGGCGTCGGAATGTCCGTGATAGCAGCCGGCGAATTTTACGATCTTACTTCTCCCTGTGTAGCCTCTGGCTGCCCGGACTGCGCTCATTACGGCTTCGGTTCCGGAGTTTACCATGCGTACCATTTCGACGGAAGGCACGATGCTGCAGATCAGATCGGCCATCTCCACCTCTGCCTCGGTAGCTGCGCCGAAGCTTAAGCCTTTTTTACATGCCTGCTCTACGGCGTCCAGAACTGCCGGATGGCTGTGGCCAAGAATCATAGGCCCCCAGGAGCCTACATAGTCAAGGTAGGTCCTTCCGTCCGCATCGGTCAGATGGGAACCCTGTGCGCCGGCGATAAACCGGGGGGTCTCTCCTACGGAGCCAAAGGCCCGAACCGGGGAATTGACGCCGCCGGGGATGTGCTTTACCGCACGCTCAAAAAGCTTTTCTGATTTTGTCATTATCCGATTCTCCCCTCGTCCATAAATTCTGCGATTTCCGGTGCAAAATAGGTCAGATACAGATCCACGCCCGCCCGGTAAGCGCTTGCGGCTGTCTCGCAGATGATTGCGGCCTCGTCTATATAGCCTAAGGAGGCGGCCGCTTTTATCATGGCGTATTCTCCGCTTACGCTGTAGGCGGCTACGGGCAGATGTATCTCGTCTTTTACCTTGGCAAGAATGTCAAGATAGCTCATGGCCGGCTTTACCATAATGATATCGGCGCCCTCTTCTACGTCCAGGAGCGCTTCTTTCACGGCCTCACGGCTGTTGTGGTAGTCCATCTGATAGGATTTGCGGTCGCCGAAGGCCGGGGCGCTGCCCGCCGCATCCCGGAAAGGACCGTAGAAGGCGGAGGCGTATTTTACGGCGTAGGACATAATGGGGGTTTCCGCATATCCGTTTGCGTCCAGTATGGTACGGATGGCTCCCACGCGGCCGTCCATCATATCAGAGGGCGCTACCATGTCCGCGCCGGCCTGTACCTGGGAAAGCGCGATTTTTGCCAGATAATCCAGGGTTTTGTCGTTGTCTACATACTCGCCATTTAAAATGCCGCAGTGACCATGGGAGGTGTACTCGCACATGCATACATCACCGATGCAGTAGAGATCCGGGAACTGCTTTTTTGCTTCCCTGAAGGCCCTCTGTATGATGCCGTCATCTGCGAAAGCGCCGCTGCCGCAGGCATCCTTGTGCTCCGGGATCCCGAAAAGCATAACGCTTCCCACGCCTGCTTTTTGAAGCTTTTCCAGAGCATAGGGCATCCGGTCGATGCTGTAGCGGTACTGGCCCGGCATGGTGGGGATCTCTTCTTCTATCCCGGCGCCTTCTTTAATAAACATGGGGTAGATGAGAGAGCTTTTGTCCATGCGGGTTTCCCGGACCATTTTTCGTAAGCCTGCGCCGGTGCGCAGGCGGCGGGGCCTTTTGTTCATTTCCATATTTGAAAAACCTCTTTTCCTTGTCTTTCTTTGAGCTTACGGCACATCCAAAATACCGGTATGTCGAAGGAATCCTATTTTATTTTGATGTGTCCGGCTTTTTTGCAACACGGAAGGCGCCCGCAGGCGCTTCCTTAATCTGCTAAGAGTATACCACATGTGCCTGGGTGGGTGCAATGAGACTTTTTTGAAGTTTGTACGTAACAGACAGGCCGGGGAGATTTCACCCGACCTGTCTGTTTGTAAATCAAAAGCAGACTTATCATATTAAAATTTCAGCTCACACTCCTCAGGTGTCAGCCCATAATATCCCATAACCGCATCCTGAACCCTCCAATCGTCAAACTGCCAATGCGTCGGAAGCTCCCCATGAATATTCCGATAATATTCCTTCATCCCCCTCACCTGCGCCATAATAGCTATCAGTTCATGGTACTCCCGATTCGAATCCACACGATTGTCAAAAACGGTCCATTCCCCGTTTCCTTCTATATCCCCCCGATAGACTGCCAAATCCGTATCCGGTATTAATACCTTGGGAATCAGCTTTTCATTTCGTTCCGACAAGATCATATGCTCCAGATAATTGTCCTGGGCGCCATGCTGAATCGGACTTTTTTCATCGGGTGAGAACCGAGGAACATAAGTCTGTCCGCTTACATACCACCCCATGCTTCCAAGGCTGAGAAGCTGTAAATACAAAGCCTCCTCCACCGAATCCGCCTTAATATGACTTAACCTCTCTTCTTTAAGGATCTGAATTTCATGCAAATCGTAATCACCGGTAACAAAATTACCTGCGCACGACAGCGGCTTATCCTCTTCCGCCAAAATTTCGCTGATACATTGAACCAAAGCCTCCGTTGTATCAAACAACGCATACACAGCGCCATTTTTATTGGGAACCTTTTTCTCAAATTGCTCACCGGCCTGCCCTGCCTGGGACAGATAAACGCCCGTTACCTGTCCCCTGTCATTCCGGTATCCCACCAGACCGCAGAGAAATTTTCTCGCCGTCCGCAAAGGCTCCCTTAGTACCAGACTTTTGTCGGCATCTGCAAGAGACAATGCCGGAAAATCATCGGCCAGCCCCATTTCCGCCGGTTTAATGCTTTTATCCAAAATAGTGTGCGGCTTTGCCGCCGCGCCGTGGTCCAGTTTTTCAAGCGTATATACCTCGGCAGCCCGGAATGTTACCACCATATTGTACTCATTCATTACCTGCTCCAAGCCCCTTCGATGCTTTCCGGATATAAACCGCTTTTCCACTTCTTTCACTGCCTCACTGCCCGTATATCTCATCTCTCACCTTCTCCTTTTTCACGTCTGTTTTCCCGCAGGGTCCTGTTGTAATCCTCAATCATTTCCTTGAACTTTGATACAAATCCGATAATCGACATATCCGTATCCGTAGTGCTGTTGATATGGATACTCTTATCCGCCGGTGTCTCCTGCATATAATATCCCAGAATCTGAGGCGCCGTAAAGCGCACCGTTACGCTGTTGGCATTGGAATTTGCAGTTGCGGCTGACTGACCGGAGCTTGAAGCGGAAGAGCTGTTTCCGCTGAAAATCAGAAATCCTCCCCCCTGTGAAGCGTGGTCCTCAATGCTTTTTGCAAAGGAAGCCGACATGGTTGTCTGCGATACAAAGCGGATGGAAACATCCTTGGCAATGACAAAAGCCACCGGATAAGTTGGGAAGATACACTCATTCATCTCTGCAAAACGCTTCTTAATCTCCTCGGGATTGCCGCTTGTAAAGCTGGTATCGTTGTCTGCCGAAATCTTGCTGCTTGAAAAGTTATACATATTGTTGGTCAGAAGAAATACGCCCGGATTGAACCATTCCCGTTCAATCTGCACCTTGGCAAGATTCATCCCGATCTGAATCTCATGCTGCTTATTGTGGGCCTCGCACCACTTCAAAGCCGCATCGGTTCCCTTTCCGGCCGCTTCTGTCACGGCCGCCTGTTTCTCAAAGCATACTCCGGCGCTTTTTGTAACAGCTCCGATAAGCTTGCTGATCTTTTCAATCTTGGTATCCTCGCTGTCATTTGGATCGGATTTTACAAGACGGCTGGCTTCCTCGCTGGAGGGCGCTTCCAGTGTTCCGTCGGATTTTTTACTGCACAGCGAGAGGATTCCTTTGACTGCGTCTGCGGTTGCATTGACATTCACATTGACGCAATCCGCCATTAACTTCCGAAAAGAAGCCTCCGCCTCCTCATAGGCCCTGTTCCATAAAGCTACCTCCGCATCGTCCGGTATGGTGGAGGTGAGCTTTGAAATGTTCATCATCAGGTTGCTCCGCCTCGGCCACAAGACCGTACCACTCCAGGTAAGCGTCTCTGCGCTCATTCGGATCGATGATCGTCCTCTTCAATTCTGTCTTTTTATCCACCTGCTTCTGGTTCCAGGCCGCTTTTGCCGACACATACTCACTGTACAGCCGGTAGAACACCTGCTCTAAGGTCATGGAATCCTCCACGCCATTTCCGAAATCATACTGGTAAGGCGTCATAAGAACCTCCCGCAGCCTTACCTTCATCTCAAAGAGATCCCGGTTGAGCTTGGGAGAAAGCATGTTCAGGGCGGTCCGGTATTGGTTCTGAAGCTGTCTTCCATTGTCGGAGGCTGTCATAAAGCAGGCGTCAAATAATTTATTCACAAGCTTGGATTCATTTGCCTTCACATGGGCCGGCTTCTCGCCGCTGACATCATACTGATAATCGGCCGCCTCGATAAGCGTACCCGGCAAAGTCATGCAGAAGTACTGATTGGGGTTATCGCCGCCGATGGCGTCCGTAATCTTTTCATAAAGCGTATCTAAAAAGCTTCCGCCGCCTCCCCCGCCGCCTGCGGGATTGTCCGCGCCCTTTGGCGCCTCCGGCACGCTTTTGGAGGCTTCTCCTTTCGGAGCAGGTGTCTGGGGTTCATTTGTGTTTTTTGCAGTCTCTTTCTTCTCTGGCATCGTGTACCTCCCTTCATGGGGCTGTGTTTTTAAGTATCTTTTGTGCTGTGAAATTCTTTCGCGGGAAAATCCTTCAAGGCTTTCTTTCCTATGCGGATTTCTTTACGGACTTCTTTGCAGATTTCTTTGTAGATTTCTTTGAGAATTTTCCCCGGATATGGTTCCATTTTAGCGCGAACATGCATACTCGATAACTTGCATAGCTGTAAGCGGCTGCGGATTTTTTATTTTACTGTCTCTTTCAGATATGTAAGTTACTTATTATAAGAAATAATCTTTTGATGGAATGAGGGAAACTAAGAGATTTATATGGATTCCAAATATCCTTCATCGTGTACGGATTATTTGCAAACACATATATTTATAGCTGAAAATTGATTTCAAAAAGGTACACAAGGAGGGATATTACAAAGTTGAAACAGGAGGTACTTACAAATGATAGTGTTTGATCCATTTTGGCAGCTCTTAAAGGAACGGAATATCACTACTTATGATTTAGAATATAAATACGGTCTCAATCCGGCCGATACAAGCAGGTTAAAGCATAATCACAATTATACGCTTAAGTCCATCAACAAGTTTTGTGAGCTGTTTTCCTGTCAGCCCGGGGAAATTCTTTTTTATCGCTCTTCAAATATTCTGATTCCGCCGGAAGGTTTGCAAATGAAAGGATAAAACTATCTGTTCTCCTGAGCTGCGAATTGTGGTACAATAACATTCATCAGCACAGGGAGGATAATGTTTATGAAAAACAAATTAATACTGTATATCGCAATGTCTTTGGACGGATATATTGCGGAAAAAGACGGCAGTATCGGCTTTTTAGATGAAACCCCAGGTCCTTCGCCTGACCTTGGATATGAAACCTTCTACCGCTCCTTGCAGGCAATTATACTGGGAGGAAAAACTTACCGCCAAATAAAAAATGAGCTTTCGCCGGATAAATGGCCCTACGAAGGAATGCCCTGTTATGTATGCACACGCCGGCAATCTCAATATGACACGAATGTCCAATTCACATCTTTACCGCCGGGGCAGCAGGTATTGGATCTTATTTCGAAAGAACACTCAGGAAATATCTGGCTTATGGGCGGAGGAGAAATCATTCGCTGCTTTATGCGTGAAAATTTAATTGATAAATATTATATTTACGTTATGCCAACTGTTCTTGGAAACGGAATCCCCCTTTTCCCCCCGGAGTTCCCGAAAACCAATCTTAAATTGGAAAGCTGCAGAAACATCGGGGAGATTGTTGAGTTGATTTACCAAAAAGGCATTTCCGCAGAGTGACGCAGCACTCCTGCAATTACATGCATATTTTTTCAATAATTGCCTTTGCCTCATCCTTCCCAAGCACCTTGCCGCAGGACACTACTTTTCCATCCACAACCAGAGCCGGGGTAGTCATTATCCCATAGGCTGCAATCTGTGCAAAGTCCGTCACATGGTCAATGAATGTATCCATTCCCAGCTCCGTCAAAGCCGCCCGGACAGCGTCCTCCAAAGCATTGCATTTGGCGCAGCCGCCTCCCAGCACCTTGACCCCGGCAGCAGATTTTTCCGTTTCTGCCTGTCCCATTGCCTCCGGTGTGCAGTTCCCGCTGCAACAGCAGGATGTTGTCTCTTCTTTTTTCCTGTGAAATAGTCCCATAGAACGTTCCTCCTTAACATTTATATATCCTCTCGGGAATTTTCAGGCCGCTATTATGCGGCTTTCAGGAACTCCTTTGGAGCAGTTCCGCCACTTTTCCGGATGCTGTCCTGCCCCAATGCCTGACTCTGCCTTCTGAAATTCCGAGAGCTTATTTATAAAATTTTCCTACTCGAAATGATGTCCCCACCCGCTGCCTGATTCTGCTTCTCAGGATTCCGGGAAGGATTACCGCAGCAAAAACGAAAGCCCATTGAACAGATAGCCCACAAGGATGATGCCCACAGTGCAGATGCCGATGAACAGCCCGAGGAGCTTCGGCTTTACCGCTTTCCGGAGCAGAATGACAGAGGGCAGGCTCAAGGTGGTGACGGCCATCATGAAGGACAGAATCGTACCCAACTGCGCTCCCTTGTACAGCAGGGCCTCCGCCACGGGGATGGTGCCGAAGATATCGGCGTACATGGGGACGCCCACCAGGGTGGCGAGGATGACGCCCAGTGGATTCCTGCCCCCCAGCACGGCTTCGATCATGCTTTCCGGAATCCAGTTGTGGATGACTGCGCCAATGCCCACCCCTGCCAGGATATAGGGGAATACCTTCCTGAAAGTGGAACCCACCTGTTCCCTGGCGAACTGAACCCGCTCCCGCCTGGAAAGCCCGGGGGAGTCTATGTCCACCTTTCCGGCCTTTCGGATAAAATCCTCCACATAAGGCTCCATGTGCAGCCTCTCGATCAGGGTGCCGCCTGCCACGGCGATCGCCAGCCCTACCGCCACATAGACGACGGCCACCTTCGCCCCGAAAATGCTCATCAGCAGGATGAGGCTGCCCAGGTCTACCATGGGGGAGGAAATCAGGAAAGAGAACGTGACCCCTAAGGGCAGCCCGGTGCTGGTGAAGCCTATGAACAGCGGAATGGAGGAACAGGAGCAGAAGGGCGTCACCGTGCCCAGCAGAGCGGATATGACATTGGCGCCCACACCGTGAAAACGCCCCAATATCCGCCTGCTCCGCTCCGGCGGGAAATAGCTCTGGATGTAGGAGATGACGAAAATCAGGAGACAGAGCAGCACCGTGATCTTCAGCACATCGTAGAGGAAAAACCGGATGCTCCCTCCCACGCGTCCGCCCACATCCAGCCCCAGCAGGGAAAGCCCTCTGCCAATCAGTTCATTCAGCCATTTCATGCCCAGTATCTGGTCTTGGATCAATTCCCATACGCCCATGAAAAAACTTCCTTTCCTTCTCATTTTAAAGACATATCAAGATATTTTGATGTATCGTACCGAAGGAAACGCCATCCCGCTATGATGGCGTTTTCTTATCACAGGAAAGACATCCGCCTTCCTGCTCCGTCTCCGGGGTGGTGAGAGCCAGCAGCAGCTCCAATGCCTTATCCCGTCCCTTCCCGCTTAAACGGTAATGCGTCCATTTGCCCTCCTGGCGGCTGTCCACAAGCCCGGAGTCGCACAGGATTTTCATATGATAGGACAATCCCGACTGCGTCAAGTCCATGGGCTCCTGCAGGACGCAGGCGCATTTTTCGCCGCTCCGCAGCTGTTCCAGGATGGCAAGCCGCTTGGGGTCGCATAGAGCCTTGAATACCTTTGCGCTTTCCTGATACGATTCCACACATCTACCTCACATCAAAATATGTTGATGTGAATAGTATAGGTGTTGTGGATTGGTTTGTCAATAGTTTTCTGAAAAGTGGCTGAATGGAAAAATGGATAGAAAAAGGCAAGGCGTAAGCTGTTGGGTTTTGCCGGGGGAGAGGGGCTCCTTCCGGAACGGGGTCGCACCATTGGGAGAATTGGGGCGTTTTCTCTGTGGGATAAAGGATATTTTATAAAAGATTTGTTGCATGAACTGATAAAAGATAATAAAATATAGAAAATGATAGCAGTTTCATATCGTCAGGAGGTTTATTGTATGCTTGAAAAAATATCATTCCCTGAACATGAATATGAGTCAATTCAAAATTATTTAAATAAGCTGGGATATTGTTATACTACCAGGGTATATAAAGAAATCGGGAAATATAAAGTCGGGGAATTGTATACTGCCCCATGGGGTGATGTGTTGAAGATAGATGAAGTTAAAACATACTGGAAAGTATCGGAGCGCCCCTTCTATGACGAAATGAGTGATGACGAAAAGACAGAAATCTGTAAATATTCTGAAGATATCGGATTGCCATATGAATTTATAAAGTTTTCTAAAAGTACAGTATGATACAGAATGGATGACCAGGCTGCCTGCCCGGAAATAGGATGAGGTGTACCATGCGGATATTGATTGCTGAGGACGAAATAGAGCTTGCCAGGGGACTGAAATACTTATTGGAAAAAGTAAGTTCACCGTAGACATTGTCCATGACGGGGAGGATGCCCTGGCGCATTTCGGCAGCACAGAATTGATATAAGCCATTGATACATCAAATCGGGCAGGAAGCAGATAAAATAATTATCTGCTTCCTGCCCGATTTTCACAGTTGGACTATCAGATAAGCAGAAGGAAGAGAAGACGTCCATTGAGCGAAAAAGCGATACGGATACTTTCCAGTACCCATATCGCTTTTTGCTGTTATTGGTAAGATGTATTTGTCACAATAGCATTAAATTTTTTCAAAAGAGGGCTTTGTGAGCTTTTCTTAAAAAAGAGGCCATAGGACAGCGGCTCGCTGTCTTTTAAGGGAATTGCGCGGATATCCGTGTTTACAAAGTTCATCTGGGGGAGGACGGAACAGCCATATCCGGCTCTTACAAGGGTAAGAAGCACCTGCAGGTTTTCACACACATAAGTGGATTCGGGTAAAATGTGCTGTGAGATCTGATTCTGCATTTCCGCAACACTGGAAGGGATTGCGTAGGAATTACAGACAACGATATTCTCCAGGTAAAGTTCCTCTTTTGACAGTTCGGATCTGGCCCCATAGGGGTGTGCATCGGGAACGATACAGCACAGGGGTATCCTGAATAACTCTTTATAGACTGTATCGCTCTTTATGGGAATATCACCCTGGAAACCAAACAGCAGATCCAACTCATCCTGGTAGAAAAGATTCAGGATGGATCTGTGAGGGATTACTTTCAGGAATGGATAAAGCTCCGGCATTTGATCCCGACAGGATTTCAGTATCCTGCAGAGCAGGTTCAGATTGGCCTCGTTCTGGCATCCGATGGTTAGGACCTGCATGTTTGTGCTTTGGTGGCGCTGCAGTTTCTGCCCGGCAATTTTCAGTCTGCCCATAACATGTTTCGCGTCTTCCAGAAAGCTGATCCCGGCGGGGGTAAGGGTAACTGTCCTGGTAGTGCGGTGCAGAAGCTTTGTCCCCAGTTCATCTTCCAGCGAGTGGATCTGCCGGGAAACGGCTGACTGGGTAATCTTTAAAATTTCAGCAGCTCTCGCAAAGTTCAGGTTTTCCGCAACCTGGATAAAGCTCTTTAACTGGTCAGTATTCATGGCCTCCACCTCGATTATTGCATTTTTGTCATTGATAATACCATATTTTCAATTCACAATCAAGTGTAAATGTGGTTTAATAGGTATTGCAAAGGTTAGCACTCAAAAAAAGAGAGTGCTAACAACAGAAAGAAAGCAGGTAAGAAGAATGAAATTAAGACCATTGGGCGACAGCGTTATTTTAAAGTATCAGAGTCTTTGATACAACCACAGGGCGGTGCGGTGCACAGGTGCGGATCCTGAACTTTGTCCTGGTGCCCTATCCGGACGGGGAGATCTACCAGAAGGACATAGAGGAAGAACTGAACATAAGAAGCGCGTCCGTTTCCACGCTTTTGAAAAAAATGGAGGCGCAGGACATTATCCGCAGGGAAAAGGTTTCCTGTGACGAACGTCTGAAAAAGATACTGCCCACCAGACATACAGTGGAAATGAAGGAGCAGGTGGAGCGGCATGTTGCCCTGCTGGAAAAGAGGCTTACGGCAGGCGTTGGGGAAGAAGAACTGAAGGTGTTCTTCGATGTACTGGAGAAAATGCAGGAAAATATGGAATTGACGGAAAAGGGAGACCGCTATGGGCAGGACAGGGTCCCCGCAATAATTGTATGAATTCAGGAGGTAAGAAAATGGATACAACCGTAACAAAAACAAATCCGCTGGGGACGGAACGGATCGGAAAGCTGATCCTTACGTTTGCTGTCCCAAGCATCATTTCCATGGTGGTCAACGCCTTGTACAACATTGTTGACCAGATCTTCATCGGTCAGGGGGTAGGGTATCTTGGCAATGGCGCCACCAATGTGGTCATGCCCATGACGGTGATCGCGATCGCGTTAAGCCTGCTGATTGGTGACGGAGCCGCGGCCTACCTGAGCCTGAAGCTGGGCGAGGGGGATGAAGAGTCGGCGGCCAGGGGCATAGGATGCTCTATTTCGGTCATGGCAGCGGCCGGCGTTGTCCTCTGCGTGCTGTTCAACCTGTTTCTGGAACCGTTATGCAGGCTGTTTGGCGCGACAGAAGACATCCTGCCTTACGCCATGGATTATGGACGGATCATTTCCTATGGGATCCTGTTCTCTTCCATTGATTCCGGCATGGCAGGCATGATTCGTGCGGACGGCAGCCCGAAATACAGCATGGCAGGGCTTCTGGCGGGCTGTATCACCAATATCATCCTTGACCCGATCTTCATCTTTGTGTTCCATTGGGGCGTGAAAGGAGCGGCCTGGGCGACGATCGCCGGGCAGATACTGAACGCTTTCCTGTATCTTGCCTACATTTGGAGATTCAAGAGCATTAAGCTGGATAAGAAGTGCTTCCGCGTCTCAGGGAAAGTGATGGCGAAGGTCAGCAGCCTGGGCATATCCAGCTTTATCACGCAGATCGCCATCGTGCTGGTCATGGCGGTCACCAACAACATACTGGTATCTTACGGCGCGCAGTCGAAATATGGCGCGGAGATCCCCCTGACGACCATAGGCATTACCATGAAGGTGAACCAGATCGTCTCAGCCGTTCTTCTTGGACTGGCAACAGGCGCGCAGCCGATCTGGGGCTACAATTACGGCAGCGGGCAGAAGGACAGGGTAAAGCAGGCATACCGTATCATACTTGCTGCGTCGACGATCATGCTGGTCCTGGCATTTCTGGTGTTCCAGCTCGCCCCCATGAGCATTGTCCGGCTCTTTGGTTCGGAATCAGAACTGTACAATGAGTTCGCGGTGAAATGCTTCCGCATCTTCCTTCTGGCGTGTCCGATCAACGGGCTGCAGATGGCGACAGGCATCTTCTTCCAGGCGATCGGAAAGCCGACACAGGCAACCGTGCTGTCCCTGTCCCGCCAAATCGTTTATCTGCTCCCGGCCACCTTGTTGCTGCCGCTGGCATTAGGGGTGGAAGGGGCGCTGTGGGCAGGCCCGCTGGCAGACGCGCTGGCGTTTGTCACGACTCTGATCATGTTGAAATTATATTGGAAAAAGATTTAAGGAGGCATCTATGGAAGGAAGGATTATCACCATAAGCAGGCAGTGCGGAAGCGGCGGGCACAGCATTGGGAGCGGACTGGCCAAAAGGCTGGATGTGCCGTTCTATGACAGGGAGATCATTGAAATGGCGGCAAAGGAAAGCGGGTTCCACAAGGAATTTGTCGAGGAAAAAGGGGAGCATATGAACAGCAGCCTGCTTTTTAATATCGCCCGTTACGCGTCATATGGGGGAAGAGGGCGCTACGAGGAGTATCAGCCGCTGCAGGACCAGCTTTACTTTGCGCAGGTAAAGGTGATTAAGGAACTTGCGGGGAAAGGCCCCTGTGTCATAGTGGGCAGGTGCGCGGATTATGTCCTGCGGGACAGGAAGGATGTGCTGAACGTATTCATCCATGCGGACATGGCCTTTAAAAAGAAGCGCTGTATGGAGAGGGGACAGTTTTCGGGCGAAAACGCGGAGGATATGATCCGCCGGAGGGATAAGCTGCGGGCAGACCATTACCGGTACTACACAGACCAGAAATGGGGGGATTCCTTGAACTACCATTTATGCCTGGACAGCGGCATGTTCGGTATTGAGAAATGCGTCTCCATGATCGAAGACGCCTGTAAAGGGATGGGTTCCCCTTTCTGAAAACAGGAATGATGTTTGAAAGATGATTGGAAGAAACAGGAGGCATTTATGTTTAAGACACTTTTGAGACAGATCGGAGATTACAAAAAGGATGCCATCCTCACGCCGGTATTCGTGGTCCTGGAAGTCATCATGGAGGTCATCATCCCCATTATGATGGCCGCCATCATCGACTACGGCCTGGCGGACCAGAGCATCGGAAAAGTGGTTGCGATCGGCCTTGCCATAATCGGGGCGGCCATGCTGGCCCTCTGGTTCGGGGTGGAATCCGGCAGGACGGCATCCAGCGCCAGCTCCGGCGTTGCCATGAACCTGCGGCAGGCCATGTATGAGAGGATCCAGACATTCTCCTTCTCCAACATAGACAAGTTTTCCACGGCGGGGCTTGTGACCAGGATGACCACAGACGTGATGAACGTGCAGCAGGCGTTTCAGATGTCCATCCGCATCTGCGTCAGGGCGCCCATCATGCTGGTCAGCGCCATGGTGATGACATTCCTGATCCATCCCCGCTTCGCCCTGATCTTCCTGATTGTGATCGTCTGCCTGGCGGCCGTGCTGGCCCTGATCTCGTCAAGGGCAAACCCGACCTTAAGGCGGGTGTTCCACGAATACGATGAGCTGAACGCCAGGGTGCAGGAGAATGTGAACGGGATGCGCGTGGTGAAGTCCTTTGTGCGGGAGGAGTATGAGACCGGGCGGTTTGAGAAGGAGAGCGAAAAGATCCGCGGTCTGTTCGTAAGCGCGGAAAAGCTCCTTGCCCTGAACTCCCCGGTGATGCAGTTCTCCATGTACTCCTGCATCCTGCTGATTTCATGGATGGGGGCCAAGATGATCATCGCGGGGAGCCTGACGGAAGGGCAGCTCATGAGCATGTTCACCTATGTCATCAATATCCTGATGAGCCTGATGATGGTGTCCATGACCTTTGTGATGCTCATCATGTCCAGGGCGTCGGGGGAGAGGATCTCGGAGGTCCTGGCCGAGGAGCCGGACCTGTACAGCGTGCCCCACGGGGTCAAAGAGGTTCCGGACGGCTCCATCGATTTTGAACAGGTTGGTTTCGCCTATCCGTCCAATCCGGGAAAGGAAGTGCTGAACGACCTGACCATCCATATCAGGCCGGGGGAGACCATCGGCATCCTGGGCGGCACCGGGAGCGCCAAGTCCTCCTTTGCCGCGCTGATCCCCAGGCTTTACGATGCCACAAGGGGGGAAGTGCGGGTTGGAGGCATCCCGGTGAAGGATTATGACATGGCCAGCCTGCGGGACAATGTGGCCATGGTTCTGCAGAAGAATGTGCTGTTTTCCGATACGATTAAGGAAAATCTGCGGTGGGGAAAGGAAGACGCCACGGATGAGGAGATCGTCCGTGCCTGCCGCCTTGCCCAGGCGGACGAATTCATCCGGGATTTCCCGGCAGGATATGACACCCGCATGGAACGGGGCGGGGCAAACGTGTCCGGAGGGCAGAAGCAGAGGCTCTGCATCGCCAGGGCGCTTCTGAAGAAGCCCAAGATATTGATCCTGGATGATTCCACCAGCGCCGTGGACACCAAGACGGACGCGCTGATCCGCAGGGCCTTCCGGGAGGAGATACCGGACACCACGAAGATCGTCATAGCCCAGAGGATCTCCTCCATCCAGGATGCGGACAGGATCCTGGTATTCGACAACGGCAGGATGGAGGCGGCGGGCACCCATGAGGAGCTGCTGGGAAGCTGCCCGGTCTACAGGGAGATCTACGAATCACAGACAAAGGAGGGCGGCGATGATGAAAGCGGGAAATAGGAAGAACATGGGGGCGACCCTGAAGCGCCTGATCGCGTATGTCCTGAAACAATATAAGTGGCAGTGCCTGCTTGTGGCATTGTGCATCCTGGTCAGCACCGCCGCGAATATCGGCGGCACCCTGTTCATGAGGAACCTGATCGATGACTACATCCTGCCTTTCGTGAACCAGGCCCGTCCTGACCTGTCCCCGCTTTTATGGGCATTGCTGGTGATGGCGGCGGTTTACTACACAGGGGTGTTCTGCACCTGGGCCTATAACTTCATCATGATCTATGTGTCCCAGGGAATGCTCAAGACCGTGAGGGACGACCTGTTCCGCCATATGGAGCGTCTGCCGGTCCGGTATTTCGACGCCAAGTCCCACGGGGACATCATGAGCATCTATACCAATGACACGGACACCCTGCGGCAGGTGATCAGCCAGAGCATGCCCCAGATGCTGTCCGCGGTGATCACGATCGCGGGCGTATTTGTCTCCATGCTGGTTCTGAGCCCGCCCCTGACTCTGATCACCGTGGTGATGGTGATCTGCATGGTGTTCGCCACCAGGGCCATCTCCTCGAAAAGCGGATATTATTTCGTGAAACAGCAGACGGACGTGGGTAACCTGAACGGCTACATAGAGGAAATGATGGAAGGCCAGAAGGTGGTGAAGGTGTTCTGCCATGAAGAGGCCTGCGTACAGGATTTCAAGGAGCTGAACGGGAAGCTGCGGGACAGCGCCAACAACGCCAACCGGTACGCCAGCATCCTGATGCCGGTGCTGGGCAATCTGGGGTATGTGAGCTACGCGGTGATCGCCATGGTGGGGGCCTGCCTGTCCATCTTTGGCGGGCGGATGACCCTTGGAACGCTGGCATCTTTCCTGCAGTTCTCCCGTTCCTTCAACCAGCCCATCTCCCAGCTTTCCCAGCAGCTGAATTCCATCATCATGGCCATCGCGGGGGCGGAGAGGATCTTCGGGCTGCTGGATGAAGAGCCGGAAGGGGACGGCGGATATGTGAAGCTTGTGAACGCCAGGTACGATGCTCAGGGGAACCTGACAGAGGTGCCGGAGCGGACAGGGATCTGGGCGTGGAAGCATTACCATAAGGCGGACGACACCACCACCTACCAGCTCATGGAGGGGGACGTGGTGTTCGACCATGTGGACTTCGGCTATACGGAAGATAAGGAGATCCTGCACGACATCGAGATCTTCGCCAGGCCGGGGCAGAAGGTGGCCTTTGTGGGAGCTACCGGCGCGGGGAAAACGACGATCACCAACCTGATCAACCGCTTTTACGATGTGCAGGACGGCAAGATCCGCTATGACGGCATCAACATCAATAAGATCAAAAAGGACGACCTGCGCCATTCCCTGGGGCTGGTGCTGCAGGATACCCATCTGTTCACCGGGACTGTCATGGACAATATCCGCTACGGGAAGCTGGACGCCACGGAGGAGGTCATCCGGGCGGCAAAGCTGGCAAATGCCCATGACTTTATCATGAGGCTTCCCGACGGGTACCGGACCCAGTTGAAGGGCAGCGGCAGCAGCCTTTCCCAGGGACAGCGCCAGCTCCTGGCCATTGCCAGGGTGGCTGTGGCAGACCCGCCGGTGCTGATCCTGGACGAGGCCACCTCAAGCATTGACACCCGCACGGAAAAGATCGTGCAGGACGGCATGGACCGGTTGATGAAAGGCAGGACGGTATTTGTGATCGCCCACAGGCTTTCCACCATCAAGAATTCGGATGTGATCATGGTACTGGACCACGGGCGGATCGTGGAGCGGGGGGACCATGAGAGCCTGCTGGCCAAGAAGGGGATGTATTATCAGCTTTATACCGGCAAGCTGGAGCAGGAGTGATCTGTTTGCTTGATTGTTGAAGTTTGAGGTAAGGCGCAGACGGAATGAAAAGAGGAGATTTATAGAGCGTATGAGAGTTATCTGGAAGAAAAGCAGGCGGCAGAAACAGGGAGACTTAAAAAACATAAGGCCAGCAAAGCCGGATAAAACGGCTTCCGGATAACGGCAAGGGAGGTTTTTATGGAAAATAATTTATACGAAAAGGAATCGGATTCCATCCATAGTTTGCAGCCGAAAAAGGGCTGGACCCGTAAGAAAATGGTTGTTCTGATAGCGCTTTGCCTGCTTTTGGGGGGCATTATTGAGGCAGGCTGGAATTATTTTTCCACGCATGACCGCAGCGGAGAAACCGTGCAGGATTCCCAAAGGTCTACTATGATGGAAGGAGTCAGGGAAAAATCCGTCCTTGATATTATCTCTATTGATACCAGCAGAGAAATGACCCCGGCGGAGGTTTACGCAGCCAATGTGAATTCAACCGTGGGCATCACCACATCCGTGACGACTAACTTCTGGGGATTCCACACCACCTCGGCTGCCGCCGGCTCCGGTTTCATTCTTACAGATGACGGGTATGTCATCACGAACCATCATGTCATTGAAAACTCGGATTCCATCACAGTCTCCCTGTATGACGGGACTGCCTATGAGGCGGAACTGATCGGGTATGACGCAGGCAACGATATCGCGGTATTAAAGGTGGAGGAGGAAGGGCTTACACCGGTTGTAATCGGCGGTTCTGAGAATCTGAATGTAGGGGACAGCGTGATCGCTATCGGGAATCCCCTTGGGGAACTGACCTTTTCCCTGACATCGGGAGCGGTCAGCGCCCTGGACAGAGAGATTACCTTGTCCAACAGCGTAACCATGGAGCTGATCCAGACAGACTGCGCGATCAACTCCGGAAATTCCGGCGGCGCGTTGTTTAATCTCTATGGAGAAGTGGTAGGCGTTACAAACGCGAAATACTCCGGTTCGGGCGGCGGAGCCTCCATTGATAATATCGGCTTTGCCATACCCGTCAACCATGTGAAAGACATTATAAAAAGCATTATAGAAAATGGCTACATAACAAAGCCTTACATCGGCGTTTCCGTGGCAGAGGTGAGCAGGGAAACACAGAGCTATGGGCTGCCGAAAGGCGCTGCCGTCAGAGGCGTCGCGGAAGATGGCCCGGCTGCAGCCGCAGGGCTGGAAGAGAATGACATTATTACAGCCATAAATGGAGAGGAGATAGACGGCAGCAAGGCGCTGGTGGATGCGGTCAGGAACGCTTCTGTGGGGGATGAACTTGTTTTCACAGTGTACCGGAAAGGGGAGGTTATAGAGCTGAAGGTCATCGTCGGAGAGGATGTGCAGCCGGCCAGGGCAGACGATAAATCAGAAGAGGAAGACCAGGGAAACGGGCAGATGACATTTCCCTGGGGCAACAGATTCAGATAGGGGACTGAGCATGAGAAAAAGCATGACACGGTAAAAAATACCAGCGCGAAGTCCGGACGGAGAACCGTGACGGGCAGGGATCATCACCCCCTTGATGCAAAGCTCACGCTGATAAACGAGCGCAGCTTTTGGGAGGAAACGAAAAAATATTCCCTGATTGGAAAAATCGGAAGTGTCGTTGCAGGAAAGCTGAATAACAGGCTGGCGGTTTACAGGTGGCAGTAAAAAAGTAAAGCCGTTCCGGATGGAGATTGTGCTGTATTCAGGCGAACGGACAGCAGGGGGTTGAGCCTTTGGCGTAAATCCAGCAGCCGGGGCTACGGGCTGATTTTTCGTGAAATGTTGTATGATATGTCCCTATGCCCTGAAAATCAGGGCAGGTTTATGGAAAGGGGACCAGACATGGAATCAAAAAGTAATTCATTTCTTGCAAAGGAGCCGATTCCCCGGCTGATGGGGAAATACGCAGTCCCCTGTATCATCTCGCTCCTGGTGGGCGCGCTGTACAATATCGTTGACCAGATATTCATTGCCAATGCCTCATATCTCGGCTCTTACGGGAATGCCGCAAATACCGTGGTATTCCCGCTGACCGTGATCGCCCTTGCCATCGCTGTCATGGTGGGCGATGGCTGCTGCGCCTTTGTGAGCCTGAGCCTTGGGAAAAACAAGCCGCGGGATGCAGGAAGGAGCATGGGAAATGCAATCCTTCTTACCGTGATCTTCAGCCTTGTCCTGTGCGCGGTCTACCTTATATGGGACAGCCGGATTATCGCCATGTTCGGAGGGACAGTGAATGAAGAGACCTTCCGCCATTCCGGGGAGTATTTTTTCTGGATCACCCTGGGCATTCCGTTTTATATGTTCGGGCAGGCAATGAACCCGGTCATCCGTGCGGACGGCAGCCCGAAATTTGCCATGGCGTCCACGCTTGCAGGAGCGGCTATAAACATTGTCCTTGATCCAATCTTTATCTTTGTGTTCCGGTGGGGTACCTTGACAATTCTTTTTCGCAATGCTATAATCAAGGTACCTAAAGAAAAAGAGGGATGACTTATGCAGGAAAAAAACATTTGCCCCGGCTGTGGACGGCATTGTGATCTGGAAAGGCCGCACTGCGGCAGAGGGGAGGAATACCGCCGCGCCGGGAACATGCCGGAGCGGCAGGGGAAACATCGGGATCAGAAAATGCAGACAGTCGATGATCCGGCAGCGGATATCAATGACGGTCTGATTCTCAGCCTGCGGGATTTGCATCATACCATGCGCTCGCTATATGAGGGGAAGGCCAGCCAGAAGCGCATCCTGATTATCCTGAACGGGTTGGAAGCAATCACCCAGAGGGATCTGACGGAGCGTTTGGGAATCCAGCCGGGTTCAGCCAGTGAGATTCTGTCCAAGCTGGAAGGCTCAGGCTGGATCGTCCGGACACAGAATGAATCTGACCGCAGGACGACGGACATCTCTCTGACAGACAGCGGCAGGAAAGTTGCGGAAGAGGCGCTAAAGCAGCGCAGACAGCGGCATGAGGAGATGTTTTCCTGTCTTTCGGGAGAGGAAAAGCAGGAACTGCTGTCACTTCTGGATAAAGTCCGCTGTGACTGGAAAAAACGATACAAGGAAAACGAGGATACGTTCAGACACGGCCATCGGCATGGCCGCCGGGATGAGGGCGGACATCATGAGGGACATGGCCATTGGGATGAGGGCGGCCACCATGAAGGGCATGGCCGCCGGGATGAGGGCAGACACCATGGGGGCTCAAATGGGCATGGAGGACGCTGACCATGTGGAAATACATCAGAAAGTATCTGCTCTTTGCCATCATCGCAGGCCTGTTCATGCTCGGCGAGGTGATGATGGACCTGGTGCAGCCGGGATTCATGAGCCGGATTGTGGATGACGGTGTCCTTGGCGTCAACAGCGGGGGCAGGGCCGACCTGCACCTGATATGGATGCTGGGGCTGCAGATGATCGGCCTTGTCCTGGTGGGCGGGCTCTGCGGTTCTCTCAACAATGTGTTCGTACACATATCCAGCCAGAATATCGGAAATGAGATCCGAAAGGACTGCTTTGGCAGGATCATGGATTTTTCTTTCCCGCAGATGGACCGCTTCGGCACAGGCTCTCTGGTAACAAGGGTGACCAATGATATCACCCAGGTGCAGAATTTTGTCTCGCTGTTTATCAGGGGGCTGATCCGCACCACGCTTCTGACGTTTGGAAGTATGTATTGTATGTTCCGGCTGAATTTCGGCTTCGGACTCATTGTACTGTGCGCCTTCCCGTTTCTGGTGGGCATCATCGGGGTCTGCCTGTGGAGGGCAGATCCACTGTTTTCCAGACTGCAGGCGTATCTGGATGCCATCAATGAAATCATGCAGGAAGACGTGTCCGGCATCCGCATTATGAAAGCCTGCGTCCGGGAGACCTATGAAAAAATGCGCTTCGGGAAGGCG
>OFFP01000430.1_pt1 | contig 34450 bp, 26 predicted proteins | sample 1521431 | NCBI WGS metagenome assembly OFFP01 (sample SAMEA3504104, study PRJEB24116) | mouse gut metagenome | biome: mouse gut; feature: mouse-associated habitat; material: faeces | place: Denmark | collected 2011
TCCGTCACGTAACAGGTATAGATGGTCTCACGGTTCAGTCCCACCTGCCGGATTCGGATCTTTAACACTTAAAAAAAGATAAAATCGCTACAGTCCCTATAAAGCCTGCATTTTTTTGTCAAATTTTTGAAATTATTTTGTTGTATGGTGTTGTGTTTCACGTGAAACTATGCTATAATGGTGTTATGAAACTTTGGTATGACAGGAAATCAAAAAACCCTACCTATTTCGTTCAACTCGGTATCCGGAATGGGAAAAAAACGACTACTAAAAATATTGCACGGATCGGTCGGCATTCTGATCTTCTAAAGATTACCGACGACCCTCTTTCTTATGCCAAAGAGCAGGTCGCCAAATTCAATGAGGAGGCTAAACTTAATCATCAGATTTCTTTAGAACTCAAGATCAACTTTGCTGAAAAGCTTAAAGCTTCCGATTCGCTTGCTTCTTCCAGCAAACAACTTAATATTGGCTACTTTTTTCTTCAACAGCTTTACCACAGCCTGGAAATCGGTTCTTTCTTTGACTCCTTAACAGCCGATTCAAAGATTACCTTCGACCCGAACCTTGTGAACCGTTTCCTTACCTGTGACCGCATTCTTGCGCCGGATTCAAAACTCAGCTCCCTGCAGCATATGGCAAATTACTATGAACAACCTCAGTTCGATTACATGCATATCATGCGCACCATGGATCTTATGGCAGATCATTATGACGAATATATCTCCCATCTTTTCGAGAAAAGCAATAACATTATTAAGAGGGATACTTCTGTCTGTTTCTATGACTGCACGAATTATTATTTTGAGACTGAAATGGAAGACGAGGATTATGTCGATGAAGTGACCGGTGAAACCATCAAGGGGCTGCGTAAGTACGGTCCATCCAAAGAACACCGCCCCAATCCCATTGTTGAAATGGGGCTGTTCATGGATACGGACGGCATCCCTCTGTCCATGTGTATTACTTCCGGCTCAGACAATGAACAGACAACCGTTATCCCATTGGAAAAAAAGCTCTCACAGATGTTTCAGAAAAAGAAATTTATATACTGTGCAGATGCCGGCCTTGGTTCGCTCAATATCAGGAACTTTAATTCCATGGGCGGCCGTGCTTTTATCGTCACCCAGTCTGTAAAGAAACTTTCCGACCATTTGAAAGAAGCTGTTTTTAATGATTATGGTTATAAGCTTCTTTCTTCTGACACACCTGTTACAATTGAGGATTTGAAATCCTTCGATAAACGGGATCCTGAAAATAAAGATTTATATAATGACAAGGCTTACAAGATCATTGAAGCCGATCAAGCATTCGATCTTGGGCTTTATGAAGAAAAGCACCTGAAAAACGGGAAAACAGTAAAAGTAAAGTCGAAAGCCACCGTAAAACAAAAGGTGATTGTAACTTTTTCCAGAAAAATGATGGAATACCAGCGTTTTATCCGGAACCGACAGATTGAACGGGCAAAAAAACTTCTTAAGAATCTGGAGCCCGATACCTATAAAAAGGGGCCTCATGATGTCACGCGCTTCATCAAAAGAACTTCTTGTACGAAAAGTGGGGAGACTGTTACAGATTCATACGAAATAGATCAGGCTGTTATAGACAAAGAAGAAAAATATGATGGTTTTTATGCGGTAGCGACAAATCTTGATGACGATGTAAAAACCGTAATTGGGATCAGCTCGAACAGGTATAAGATTGAAGACTGCTTCCGGATCACGAAGACAAATCTTTCTGCGCGCCCTGTATACCATCAGAAGCCCCGGCGGATTGTTGCACATTTTATGATCTGTTATACATCGCTTCTGATATACCGGCTGTTAGAAACAAAATTAAACCGATATGGAACACACTTTTCTATTGAAAATATCATTGAAACCTTAAAGAACATGGAAGTAGCCAATATAGAAGATATGTGTTACATGTCAACCTACGACAATTCTAAGGTATGCACAGCCCTAAATGCAATTTGGGGGCTTGGTCTGGATAAAAAATACTATCAACCGAAAGAACTAAATAAAAAGATCAAAAAAATTTCAAAATAGTCTTTCCATACAACATCCATAATCAAAGCTAAAGAGGCGCAATCCTAGTAAAATCAAGGGATAGCGCCTCTTTAGACTTTTGCAAGTGTTAAAGATGGGATTATAATACAAAGAAACCTTACGGACAAGGTCTGTTCTTAAATCTTATGTCTATTTTTTAATACATTGCCGGACGTTAGTCCGCCCGCCCAACCATCTTTTAAAGCGCAAACACCGCGCTGACAATTGCAAAATACACACTAATCGTACTGATATCTACCAGCGTGGATATCAGCGGCGTCGCCATAATCGCCGGATCAAGCCCTACTTTTTCCGCCACAAGAGGCAGGGTACACCCCACCACCTTCGCAATAATAATCGTACACGCCATCGTAACCCCAATGGTAAATGCCATCGTGGCGTCGCCCTGCCCCATCAGCATGATACGGATACCGTTGACCACAGAAAGGATGACGCTGATACAGACAGCAATCCGAACCTCCTTCCAGATTACCTTCAAAAGGTCGGCAAACTCAATCTCTTCCACTGCAAGCCCACGAATCACAAGGGTCGAACTCTGAGAACCGCAATTTCCCCCCGTACCCGTCAACATGGGAATAAACCCCGCAAGCTGCGGCATCACCGCAAGGGCGCTCTCGTAACTGTTCATGATCATCTGGGTCACAGTCGCAGAGAGCATCAGGAACATCAGCCACGGAATACGGCTCTTCACATGCTCTAGCACGGTGGTCCCGAAATACGACTCCTCACTGGGCTGGACACCCGCCATGATACTGATATCCTCTGTCGTCTCCTCCTGCAGGACCAGCATAGCGTCATCGACGGTGACAATCCCCACCATACACATCTCACGGTCCACAATGGGCAGCGCAATCAAACCATACTTGGTGATTGTCCATGCCACGTCCTCCTGGTCATCCGTTGTATGGGCGTAGAGCATGTTCGTCTCCATGATTTCCTCAATCCGTTTCGACTCACTGGTAGTCAGAAGCTCCTTCACGTCCACCTGACCGATAAGTTTCTTCTTCTCCGTCACGTAACAGGTATAGATGGTCTCACGGTTCAGTCCCACCTGCCGGATTCTAAGAATCGCCTCAGCGACCGTCATCTCTTTGCGAAGGGCAATGTAATCCACATTCATCACGCTACCGGCGCTGTCCTCAGGATACTGCAAAAGCTGGTTAATCTGCCTGCGCTTCTCCTCGTCCGTCGCCAGCAGGAGACGGTCCACTACGTTCGCCGGCATCTCCTCCAACACGTCTACCGTATCGTCCAGATACATCTCTTCCATGACTTCCTCAAGCTCGGAGTCCGTCAAAGAATTAATCAGCAGCTCGCGCATATCGCTGTTCATATAGGTAAATGTCTCCGCCGCTTCTTCCTTCGCCAGAAGCCGGAACACCATTACCATCTGCTTCTGCCCGAATCCTTCCAGTATATCCGCCAGGTCAACCGGATACATATGGTTCTCCAACTCTTCTTTCAGCTCTTTATACTGACGCTCCCCAAGCATCTGCAAGATTCGCTCATCCGTCAATTCTTCCTTCTGCTCTTCTACCCATTCTTCGCTCATCATGTATCCCCTCCTTCCTGACATATCAGCCCGCAAATATCAAGACTGCGCCCTGCCCGTATCCGCCAACCCTTACAAAACACGTCTTTCATCCCTGATACGGCATGACCGCAAGCCTTCTCCCAACATACATTTGCATATACAACTTTAATATAGTATAATCAATTTCAGAAAGATATACAAGGAGATTCTTATGAAAATAGTCGGACTGATTACAGAGTACAACCCGTTCCACAACGGGCATTTATATCATATTGAGAAAGCAAAAGAGATTACCGGCGCAGATTCCGTCATCGTCGTCATGAGCGGGAACTACGTCCAGCGCGGCGCACCCGCCATCATGCCCAAGCATCTGCGGGCGGAAATCGCTTTGGAAGCAGGAGTGGATATCCTGATGGAACTGCCGGTCTGTTACGCCGTCGGAAGCGCAGAATATTTCGCTGCAGGAGCCATTGATTTATTTGAACGGCTCGGCTGCGTGGATTCTATCTGCTTCGGCAGCGAATGCGGCGATTACGGGCTTCTTGCAAGGGTGGCGCATATCCTTGCCGACGAGCCGGAAGGATACCGGCAGTCTTTAAAACAAGCCCTGAAAAACGGCATGTCCTTCCCCCTGGCACGCCAGAAGGCGCTTAAAGAATATTTGCAGGACGAGTCGCTTGACCTGGTTCTCGAACAGCCCAACAACATCTTAGGAATCGAGTACATCAAAGCCCTGTACCAGCGAAAAAGCCCCATGAAGTCCTACACCATCAAACGCATGGTGTCCGGCTACCATGACACGAGCCTTACGGGCTCCTACAGCTCTGCCTCCGCCATCCGCAGACTCCTAAGCTTTTCCAGCCAGTCCGTTCTCTTAGAGAAAGACGGCATGTTCGACGAGCCTTCCATGTCCGAAGTCCTAGGCCGTTTAGAGGGGCAAGTGCCGCCCTCCTGCATCCGTTTGCTGGAAGAGACGCACCACAGCCGCTACCCCGTATACCCCAACGATTTCTCTCTGTTATTAAAATACCGGCTTTTGACCGAGACAAGAGAATCTCTGACAAAATACTTAGATATTTCGGAAGACTTGGCGAACCGCATCATCAACAACGCCAACGACTTTATCTCCTTCGACCAGTTCAGCGACCAGTTAAAGACCCGGGAGATGACCCTAAGCCGCATCTGCCGCTGCCTGTTCCACATCCTGCTGAACATCCGCAAGGAAGACCTGCTGACTTACAAGGAACAGGGATACTGCCAGTATGCCCGCATCCTTGGTTTCCGCAAAGATGCACGGAGACTCTTCTCCCTACTGAAGAACAGCTCCCAAGTCCCTCTTGTGACGAAACTTACCCAGACGGGAAACCTAAGCAGCGCCGGGCTTTCTATGCTAAAAACAGATATCTTCGCCGCCAATCTCTACGAAAGTATCATCACCAATAAATATAAAATGCCATTTATCAACGAATACCAGCAGCAGATTTTAAGAATCTGATGCTGGTATTCCCTAATTGACACGCTCGATTTTGATTTACCGCGCCGCCTGTATTATCGGCGCAATGCTGTACTAATATTCCGCCTTCTTAATACATGCAATCGCTTTTGACCCTGCCCCGATATGGCAGGACACGCTTAGCGACAGCTTGTCCATATGGATATCATAGCCGGGGAACTTCGCTTCAATCTCCCCTTTCCACTCCATCGCCTCTTCCTCAGAACAGGTATACGCCGCATGGATATACATCTCTTTTCCGCTGAATCTCCCTGCCAGATCCTTCGCCGCTGCATCCAGCATCGTCTTCTTGGCCGCCTTCCATCCGCGCACCTTTGCAAATGAATCCAGCTTCTCTCCCTGAATCTGGAGTACAGGCTTTAAATTCAGCACCGTGCCGATAGCCGCTGCCGCCGGGGTGACACGCCCGCCCTTTTTCAGATATTTCAGCGTATCCACGGTAATATAAATGCTGGCTTCTAATTTCTCCCGCATCAGCACATCGTCAATCTCCTGAGCACTCATGCCCTTCTTCGCCATCTCAAGGGCGTCCAGCACAGACTGGCGCTGGGTAATGGAAATCCTCTGGTTATCTATGACATGCACCTTACCGTCATAATCCTGTGAAAGCCCAATGGCCGTCTCGCAGGAACTACTCAAACCACTGGACATAGGGATATAGACAATCTCGTCATACTCCTTCAAAATCTCGTCCCACAGGTCGATAACATCCCCCGGCGACGGCTGGGATGTGGAAATATCTGCATCCTCCGAAAGCCTCTTGTAAAACTCCTCCTGGGTCAGCGTGATATCCTCCAGATACAGTTCCCCATTAATGAAAAACGGCATCGGCAATACCCGTATCCCTAATTTTTCTGCTTCTTTCTGTGTAATTCCACTGTTACTGTCTGTCGCAACCGCTACTCTTCCCATCCTAACACCTCACCTGTCTCCTATAATGTGATAATTTCAGACACCGTATCCCTCTTCGCTACCATCATAGGGATATCCTCCCCACGGTATGGATTATCGCCGAAACTGACCTCCAGCTTCACCGTCTCATACGCCAGCTCTTCATAGTTGTTCTCCTTGCTCAGATGCCCCAGGACCACATACTGCAGCCCGTCATGCAGTATATCGCAAAGAAGCCTCCCCGACAATTCGTTGGAGAGATGCCCCTGGTCCCCCATGACCCGTTTCTTTAGCGGATAAGGATAGGGTCCCACCTCCAGCATGTGGATATCATGGTTTGCCTCCAATACCAACGCATTCAGGTTCTTGAGATTCTCCACCGTATACCCGTCATACTTTCCCAAATCTGTTGCCACAGCCACAGACTTCTCCTGATTCTCAATCCGATATCCCGAAGGCTGCCTCGCGTCATGGGAGATGGAAAAGGGACAGATTTTCATGCCGCCGATGGAAAATGGCTCGTCTGCCCTAACCTCATGGAGCAGCCCGTCTGGCATCTTTCCCAAGGAATTACAGCAGCGGATGCCTTCCAGCGTACCTTGCGTCCCATAGATGGGAACCTTATATTTCCTGCTGAACACTCCGAGTCCCTGAATGTGGTCTATATGCTCATGGGTAATCAGGATTCCGCCAAGTTCCTCTCCCGTGACGCCCAGCGTATGTAACCCCTCCTCAATCCGCTTCTTGCTGATGCCCGCATCTACCAAGAGATGCGTCCCGTCATCCCCTACATAGATACAGTTGCCGCTGCTCCCGCTGGCAATGCTGCATAGTCTCATCATTTCCTTTTGCCCTTCCTACAAATCTGCCACAATCTCGTCAAGCTGTGCCTGCGTTTCTTCAAATGTATTACTGTTGTCAATAACCCGGTCGCAATGCTTCATGAACTCATCTTTCGGAAGCTGCGCCGCAATGATGTCGTCCACCTTCTTCGCATCATAGCCTCTGGCATAGACCAACCGTTTCTTACGGATGGACGCCTCCACGTAAATGTACCAAACCTCGTCACAGATTTCGTCGTAATGCGTCTCGATCAGAAGGGCGGATTCTATGATGAACAGATTGGTATTCTTGCGCTCCTCCTTCCCAATCTTCCGGCGGATCTCTTCCGCCACCGCCGGATGGACGATTGCATTGAGTTCATTTCGCTTTGCGCTGTCGGAAAACACGATGCCAGCCAGCTTATCCCGGTCAAGCTCCCCTTTCTCATCCAGAATCTCTGTGCCGAAACTTGCGACAATCGCGTCAAAACATTTCGTTCCCTTCTTCTGGAGCTTCTTTCCTACCGCATCCGTCTGGCAGACGGTCGCTCCGTATCTATTGTTCAGGTACTCCAGTATCTGCGTCTTTCCAGCGCCCACGCCGCCTGTAATTCCTATAATCTTCATGACCTTTACACCTCTACTTCGCTTCGTACCAGTTTTCTCCCGTGTGCATATCCACTTCCAACGGCACGTCTAAAGAAACCGCCTGCTCCATCTCTTCCCTGAGGATTGCCTTCACTTCCTCAAGTTCCGGCTGATAAGCCTCAATCAGCAGCTCGTCATGGACTTGAAGCACAAGCCTTGATTTCATCTGCCGCTCTCTAAGCCTCTTGTGCACGCCAATCATCGCAATCTTGATGATATCGGCAGCCGTCCCCTGAATCGGGGCGTTCATCGCCACGCGCTCACCGAAGGAACGCTGCATAAAATTACTGGAAGCCAGCTCCGGCACAGGGCGGCGCCTTCCAAACAGTGTCACCACATACCCCATCTCCTTCGCATGCTTCACCGTGTCATCCAGAAAAGCCTTGATGCCCGGATAAGTCTTAAAATAGTCCTCAATATACTGCGCTGCCTCTTTGCGGGTGATGCTCAAATCCTGGCTCAGCCCGAAAGAACTGATTCCGTATACAATCCCGAAATTGACTGCCTTGGCATTGCGCCGCTGCTGGGAAGTCACTTCCTCGAAGGGTACATGGAACACTTGGGAAGCCGTGATTCTGTGGATGTCCTCTTCTTCCTTGTACGCTTCAATCAGGTTTTGGTCGCCGGAACAGTGGGCAAGCACCCGAAGCTCAATCTGGGAATAATCCGCATCCACGAACACATACCCATCTTCCGGGATAAATACCTTCCGGATCAGCCTTCCAAGTTCCATGCGCACCGGAATATTCTGCAGGTTCGGCTCCGTACTGCTAAGCCGCCCGGTGGCTGTAATCGTCTGGTTAAACTTGCTGCGGATTCTTCCGTCCTCACAGATATAATTGGCAAGCCCGTCCGCATACGTGGATTTCAGCTTTGAATACTGGCGGTATTCCAGAATCTTTGCAATAACCGGATAGTCCGGCGCCAGCTTCTCCAACACGTCCGCCGCCGTCGAGTAACCCGTCTTGGTTTTCTTGCCGCCGGGTATCTTCATATTCTCAAATAGGACGGCGCCTAACTGTTTCGGCGAGTTGATGTTAAATGTCTCGCCTGCGTCCTCATAGATCTCTTTTTCAAGCTCCTTGATCTTGCCGCCAAGCTGGCTCCCGTAGAACTTCAAGGCTTCCGCCTCCACCCTTACGCCGTTTTGCTCCATGTCGTAAAGCGTGAAAACCAGGGGCATCTCAATCTCGGTAAACAGCTTATCCATCTGGCATTCCTTGAGTTTTTCCCACAGGATGGCAGAAGCCGCATACGCCGTGTACGCCTGGTAACAGACTTTCACAGATTCCTTGGCCTTCTCGTCTATGATAATTTGTAACTGCTCTCTTGCAACGTCCTCATAAGTATAATTATTCTTCAGCGGATACAAAAGATACGCCGCCACCGTTGCGTCAAAGCAATTCTTTCCGTCTTCAATCTGAATATACGGGAGCGCCTCCTTTAGGTCGAACATTACGAATCTCCCTGCGCTTCCAGCCGCTTCTGACAGTTTTAAAAGAAGCCATTCCTCCGAAATCCCTTTTCCTGTCCGAATGCAATAGCTCGCATTTTTCTGAAAGCACAGGCCGATTCCACCAATCTCTGCCTGGTCGGCAAAAAGCGGAAGGACGTCCTTCTCACTGCGGAAAATGCACGCCCCCACACAGGCCGCCCCTGCCGCCTCCTCAAATATCTTCTGGGCTGTCCCTAAGTCCGAAACCTCCCGGAATCCTTCTTCTGCCTTGTCTGCCTGCGCTGTCACCTCGAACCGCGTAAGCAGGTTCTTAAACTGCAATTTCTGGAAATAAGCGTAAGCTTCTTCCGTATAAATATTGCCAAGCTTCGCCTCCTCAAGCTCATAGGGGAAATCTGCCGTCACGTTGATGGTCGCAAGCTCTTTGCTCATAACCGCCATATCCCAGTGCTCCACAAGCGCCTTGGACGCCCTTGGAGGTTTCAGCTCTGCCGCATGTTCATGGGCGTTTTCAATGGAATGGTACTCAGAGATAATCTTCGTCGCCGTCTTCTCCCCGATACTGGGAACTCCGGGAATATTGTCGGAAGAGTCGCCCATCAAAGCTTTCAGGTCGATGAACTCTGCAGGCGTCACCTGATACCGTTCTTTCACATCAGCAGCATAGTAATCCTCTACCTCGGTGCGCCCCTGCTTCGTCTTAGGGATGCGGATCTTCACATGCTCCGTCGCAAGCTGGAGAAGGTCACGGTCCCCGGAAATAACGGATACTTCCATGCCCTTCTCCTCACATCTTCTTGAGAGAGTCCCCAGAAGGTCGTCCGCCTCAAGCCCGGCGCACTCCACGGTCCGTACGCCCATGGCATGCAAGACTTCCTTAATGACCGGCACCTGCTGGCGCAGTTCCTCTGCCATCGGCTTTCTGGTTCCCTTATATTCCGCATACATCTGGTGGCGGAACGTAGGCGCATGGACATCGAAGGCCACCGTCAGATATTCCGGCTTTTCTTCTTCCAGGATTCGGAACATGATATTCAGGAACCCATACACCGCATTGGTATGGAGCCCTTCTGTGTTGGTAAGATCCGGAATTCCGAAAAAAGCCCTGTTCAGAATACTGTGTCCGTCAATTAAAACTATTTTTTTACTCATAAAAACCGATTCCTCTTATTTTCCAGCATTCAAATTCATAATCATTCTCTATTTTACACCATATGGGCCTGTTTTAAAAGTTATAAATTTACAAAAAATATATTCCTTTTTCTTTTTTTGTAAAATGTGTTCCTGCAGTGATTCCGTAAAACAGAATCCGGTACCGTCATAAAACACTGTTTCATGGTACGGTACCGGATTATCTCAGTACAGGTTTTTCACCTTAAATTCCCGCTCAGATTCCCTGCGCATATCCTTCTTCGCAATATCCTGACGTTTATCGTAGAGCTTTTTGCCCCGTGCCAGGGCAATTTCCACTTTTACCAGACTTCCTTTGAAATACACCTGCAGAGGTACCACCGTGTAACCCTTTTCCGCCATTTTTCCGGCTATTTTATGGATTTCATGGCGGTGCAGCAAAAGTTTCCGGGTACGAAGGGGATCCTTGTTGAAAATATTTCCTTTTTCATAGGGACTGATATGCATTCCGTAAATATAAACTTCCCCGTTTTCAACACGGATAAAGGATTCTTTGACGGAGCACTTGCCCATACGCAGGGATTTTACTTCTGTGCCTGCCAGGCTGATGCCTGCTTCATATTTATCTTCTATAAAATAATCATGATATGCTTTTTTATTATTGGCTATTAATTTTACACTTTCCCTTCCCATCTACAACTCCTTTTCTTCCTGCTGTCCTTCTGATTCCGGCGTCACATCCAGTCCGAACTTTTCCGCATCCTGGGGCAGCACAAAATTAATGGTGCGCAGCATCCGGTCCGTGTCTGCCACCACAATCTGTATTTTCTGTCCCAGCCGGTAACGTGTTCCGGTGGCTTCCCCCACAAGCTCACAGGTATCTTCATGATAGTGGTAGTAATCGCCTTTCAGGCTGGTTACATGAATCATGCCTTCTATTGTATTGGACAGCTCCACATACATTCCCCAGGCGGTAACGCTGGAAATCACTCCTTCAAAGGTTTCCCCGATATGCTCTGACATGTATTCCACCTTTTTCAGCTTTTCTGTCTCACGCTCTGCTTCGTCTGCCCGCCGCTCCATCTGACTGGAACGTGCCGCAACCTCCGGCAGAAGCTCTTCATAATGGGTAATCCGTTTCTCTGTCATCTTCCCTCTGAGGGTTTCCTTGATAATCCGGTGAATCTGCAAATCGGGATAACGCCGGATAGGAGAGGTAAAATGACAGTAATACTGGGTGGCAAGTCCAAAATGCCCGGTATTGACCGTAGTGTATCTGGCCTGCTTCATGGAACGCAGCGTCAGCCGGCTGATCAGAGGTTCTTCCGGGGTATCTTCGATTTTATCCAGCAGCTTCTGGAGCTCTTTGGGATGAATATCCTCCTGGCTGATTCTGATGGAATAACCGAAATTGTTTATAAAAAGTCCCAGCTTCTGAATTTTCTCTGAATCGGGAGTATCATGGGTCCGGTATACAAAGGGAAGTTCCTGCCAGAAAAAGTCCTGGGCCACGGTTTCGTTTGCCAGCAGCATGAAATCTTCGATAATCCTGGTGGCCACATTGCGCTCATAAGGTTTGATTTCCAGCGGCCTGCCCTGCCTGTCCAGAATAATTTTCGTCTCCGGAAAATCAAAATCAATGGAGCCGCGTTTTCTGCGCTTTTCTCTCAGTATGGCAGCCAGTTCTTCCATTCTTTCAAACATGGGAATCAGCTCCTGGTATTCCGCTCGCTCTGCCTCATCCTGGTCTTTCAGTATTTTCCGTACACTGGTGTAGCTCATGCGGCGGTCTACCCGGACTACCGTTTCCGCCAGTTCGTGATCCACCAGGTTCCCCTTTTTGTCAATCAGCATGATACAGCTCAGGGCCAGACGGTCTTCTCCGGCATTCAGGGAACAGATACCGTTGGATAATGAATGGGGCAGCATGGGAATAACCCGGTCCACCAGATAGACGCTGGTGCCCCGATTCAGGGCTTCCCCATCCAGTGCGCTGCGCTCCTGTACATAGTTGGTCACATCCGCAATGTGCACGCCAAGACGGTAATGGTCTCCTTCTCTGGTCAGCGTAATGGCATCGTCCAGATCTTTGGCATCTTCTCCGTCAATGGTCACCGTCTGCCAGTCCCTGATATCCTTCCGTCCTGCCATATCTGCCGTACTCACCGGTTTTGCCACGTTTTCTGCCTGTTTCAGAACCTTTTCCGGAAATTCCACAGGCAGATCATATCCTTTTATAATAGACATAATATCTGTTCCCGGATCATTGATATGCCCGATAATCTCCACTACTTTTCCTTCCGGTTTCTTCCGGTCACTGCCATAACCGGTGAGTTCCACTACCACTTTATGGCCGTCCACCGCACCCTGGGAATGCTCCAGGGGAACAAATACATCCTGGGCCAGTTTCAGATTATCCGGCACCACAAAACCGAAACTTTTGCTCTTCTGAAAAGTGCCCACCAGACGGGTGACGCCTCTTTGGAGTATTTTTTCCACCACGCCTTCCCGGCGTTTTCCTGAGGGTTTTCCCGGCGGCAGAGAAATCTGCACCAGATCTCCGTCCATGGCCCCGTTCACCTGGGCTTCCGGTATGAAAATATCCTTTTCTTCTCCTTCCACGCTGACAAAACCAAAGCCCCGCACATTGCCGGCAAAAGTCCCGCACAGAAGCCTGCTTTCTGCCCTGGAATATTTCCCCCGTCTGGAGAGTTCTATTTTTCCTTCATTCAAAAGCTCTGAAAGTACCTGTTCCAGGTCGCCTCTTTCGTCTCTGGGCACATCCATCAGAATGGCCATCTCTTTGAGTTTCATGGGCACATAAAGGTCGCTGCACATGAATTCATATATCATATTTTTTCTGTTTTCCAATAATTCTTTATCCATTTTCTTCTCCATCAGGAAATCCGAAAGAATTCCCCATATGATAAAAAGGACTGTCGGAACAAAACCGACAGCCTCCTGTGTACCACGCTATGCTGCCTGCAAACCTGCAGACGGCTGGTTAAAAGCTCCCAATATTCAATACAGCTGCAATCACCAGAAACAGAATCACTAATACTCTGGTAATCTTCACCAGCATTCCTTCTCTGGAACGTCCCTTATTCCTGCCCCAGTAGGTGTCTGCCGCACCGCTGATGGTTCCAAGTCCTGCTGATTTTCCTTCCTGCATCAAAACAATAACTGTCAGTCCAATACTTATTAAAATAAATATTACCATTAAAATCGTTTTTAATACTGCCATTTTTCCGTACCTCCTGTGATTATTCTGCTCACAACTTGTTTTATAGTAACACATTCAGGAATATTTTTCAAGAAGTTTTTCTTATAACTGCTGCTGTTCAGATTACAACAACCTGATTTTTTCCATTCTTTTTGGCTTTATAGAGGGCCTCATCCACACGGGTACACAGCCTGTCCAGGGTGTCGTCTGCTCTGGCCTGGGTTACTCCAAGGCTGACGGTCTGGGGACGTATGGCCGGAAAATCTGTATTGGCGAAACACTGGCGAATCAAATCTGCAATGCAGGAAGCGGCGGAAAGATCCGTATCATAGAGCAGCATCATAAATTCTTCCCCTCCCCATCTTCCGGAAGAAACATTCCGCATATAATCTGATTTTTCGCTGTTCAGAAGATTGGCCAGCCCCATAATAACTGCATCTCCGGCCTGGTGGCCGTAAGTATCGTTCACCTGTTTGAAATTGTCTATATCAAGCATAATCAGAGAAATTTTTCTGTCTGACCCGCCGGCAATGGCCGACGCAATCCGGGCCTGTATTTCTGTCCGGTTATAGAGGCCTGTCAGCCCGTCGATAATGGCCGCTGTCTTCAGTTTCTCATTGGCCTGCTCCAGTTTCCGGTTGATATCTTCCAGTTCCAGGGAAGTCATGCTGATAAAGGTTGCCAGCCGGGACACCAGAGGCACTTTTGACAGAGAATTTTCTCCGGGAGAAGGTTCCGCAGGCACAGCACTTTTCTTCTCTCCCTCCCGCATGGCTGCAATCACAAGGGTTACATTGTGCTGATTCAGGTTTCCGCCGGTGCGCAGAAATTCTCCATGAGAAAAAAACCCGCTGGAAGCGGAAATTTCCCGGAAAGGATAAATTTCGTAAGTGGGTTCTTTGGTGGTCCAGAAGGTACGCCTTGCGGCGCAGGAAAAAATATGTAATAAATCAGGTGAAAATTCTGCAATTTTCCTGCTGTCCTGTTTGATGCTCTCAATAATGGTTCCCGGATCTCCATAGGAAATCCGTACCACCGAGCCAATATCCATGTCCGATGTCATGGTAATGGAGCCATCCTCATTACTTGCCACGGGAGTGCGCAGTATGGTAGTGTCATTATGCTCGTAAAACAGCGGAAATTCCAGCGTATTATAGAAAAAATTCTCATCATTTCTGATGTTCAGATATTTACGGTACACATCGTATGCGGGAATTCCATCCAGTTCCTGCAAAATGGAGCCGTTGGATCTGGTCACATGAAACTTTCTTCCAAGAGGCTTCCATCCTGTCACATTTATGGATTCCACATGAAAATCTTCGCCTCCGTAAAACAGTATCACAATGGAATGCTTTGAAACGCCTGCTCCCTTTGAAAACACACAGGAATCATCACTGGTGATGTCATCGCTGCAGGCAACGCCTCCGAAAATCTGAATATCCGGCCGAATGCCCTTAAGCCCGTCGCAAAAGCGGGTAGTAGATCCTTCCGGAATGGTAAAAAACATTTCTATGGCCTTCACCCAGGGATTTTCCTCTGCTTTTTCCAGAATCTGTTCCGTAATGTGCTCCACAGGCTGCAAAGACAGATCATACTGGAACACCTTCACCTGTGTGGAAGGAAGTTCAAACACCGTACATATTACTGTAATGTTTCCGGACATCTGGCAGTCAACAATATTTCCGCTGGTGGAACATCCCATATAAGGCGTATCCGGAAAGATCTCTTCCACTGCTGCACACACGGTCTGAAGCACCTCAGGCTCCAGTTCTTCGGAATAAATCTGAAACATTTTCTTTGTAATCCGGTGCTCCTGGCACCAGCATCTGAAATCGGAAAGTTCTTCGGAAAATGTTTCTGAATCATGATATACAAATTGAAACTGTTTCATAACTGTCCCCGTACCTTTCTGCAAATCACAGTATGCATCTGTCCTTATTATAACAGATTCCGGGGCTTTTTCAATGAAAAAGCTCCGGAATCCGCCGCTGAAACAGGAGTCAGCACATCAGTATTTATTAAAAGGATTTTTATATTCCGCCACAACGCCAAGCTGTTCTTCCACTCTGAGAAGCTGATTGTATTTCGCTGTACGCTCTGCCCGGCAGGGAGCCCCTGTCTTAATCTGGCCTGCATTTACCGCCACTGCCAGATCTGCAATAAAGGTATCCTCTGTTTCACCGGAACGATGGGAGATTACAGCTCGGTAAGCATTTTTATGGGCAGTTTCAATGGCTTCCATAGCTTCTGTCAGCGTTCCAATCTGATTTACCTTAATCAGGATTGCGTTTGCAGTTTTCAGTTTGATTCCTGCATCCAGACGTTTCGTATTGGTCACAAACAGATCGTCGCCCACAAGCTGAATCCGTTCACCCAAACATTCTGTCATGGCCTGCCATCCGTCCCAGTCCTCTTCGTCCAGTCCGTCCTCAATGGAAATAATGGGGAATTTCTCAATTAAATCCGTGTAGCAGGCAATCATATCACTGGTGTTACGGGCAACCTTCTCTCCTTTGACACGGGATTCCCCCGGAAAATGATACAGCCCTGTTTTCTTATCGTAAAGCTCGCTGGCCGCTGCATCCAGTGCTATTTTAAAGTCTTCTCCCGGCGCATATCCAGAAGCCCGTATTGCCTGAACAATCAGCTCCAGCGCAGAAATTGCATCCGGCAAATCCGGCGCAAATCCGCCTTCGTCTCCCACTGCCGTAGAAAGCCCTTCCTTCTCGCAGATTTTTTTCAGATTGTGGTATACTTCCGCACACATGCGCAGTCCTTCCCGGAAACTTTCCGCACCCACCGGCATAATCATAAATTCCTGGAAATCCACCGTATTGTCCGCATGGCGTCCTCCGTTCAAAATGTTCATCATGGGTACCGGGAGCTGTTTTGCATTTACACCGCCCAGATACTGGTACAGCGGAAGTTCCATGGCTTTTGCAGCCGCTCTTGCCACCGCCAGGGACACACTTAACATGGCGTTGGCTCCCAGATTGATTTTATCGTCTGTTCCGTCTTCTGCAATCAGAATACGGTCAATTTCCACCTGATTCAGAGCATTTTTTCCAACCAGTGATTTAGCAATTTTATCATTTACATGCTTCACCGCTTTTTGGACCCCCAGACCAAAATATCTGGGTTCCCCGTCTCTTAACTCCACTGCCTCAAACTGTCCGGTGGAAGCTCCGGAAGGCACCGCCGCCCGTCCGGTGGTTTTCTTTCCATTGCTGGTGGTTTCCACCGTTACATCTGCCTCCACAGTGGGATTTCCTCTGGAATCCAGAATTTCCCTCGCATGTACATCCACGATTCTCAATTTCATAGCCATAAAAAAACCTCCTGTGCGCACTGGTCTATAACCGTTTTCCATTATTATGCACACAGAAGGTATTCTTTATACGAAACATCTCAGCTTCCGGCTTCTCTGCCACTTTACTCATTCCTGATCGCCGCCAGCGGACTCAGCTTCATGGCTCTGCGCGCCGGAAAGAAACCAGCCACCATACCCACCAACACGGCGAAGAGCAGCGACAGCGCCACAAGCCAGAGCGGAATGTAGGAGATGCTCGCCGAACCGGAGCCGCCCACTCCCAGCATACCAATACCTGACATATCCTGATTACCGCTTCCGGAGATCTTATTGATCACAAAGGAGATAATAAAACTCAGAACCAGTCCGATCACACCGCCGAGAAAACCGATAAAACCTGCCTCCATCAAAAACAGGGTACCGATATTACTCAAATCGCATCCCAACACCTTCATCACGCCGATCTCCTTCGTCCTCTCATAGATGGACATCATCATCGTATTCGTGATACCGATAGCTGCCACAAACAAGGATACCGCACCGATACCTCCCAGCACGGCCTGCACATAGCCCATGGAGTTCTGGGCAGACGACACCCATTCGGCGTTGCTCCATGCTTCATACCCCAGATCTTCCGTCAGGTAGTTCTGTACCTCCATCACATGCTCCATGCTGTCCACATTCACCAGAAGCTGGTTATAGAAGATCTCTTTATAGGGTTTGCCGGTCTTCGTCTGCGGCTGTCCGGGAATGACCTTATTCTTAAAGATCTTCTTCAGTTGTGGGAGCAGCTGCTCTATATCGCAAAATGTATACCAGCCGTAAGAAGACCAGGAGTCCTCCTCGTTAGGAGCCTCCACACCACAGGTCTCAATCATATACTTCTTCGGTGGCTTTGCGGGAGGCTGCCCGTCCTCCGATGGATACATAGACTGGTAATACGCATCCCTGTCAAAGATGAAAAAGACAGGATCCCGCATCAAATCGATATCCGGTGTCTCACTGTACGGATTGCTCGACTTCGGGTTATAGAAATTCTGTAACACCTGATTGCCATGGAAAAAGGTCAGCTCATCGTCATTCCCCGGCAGTCTTCCTTCCCCGATTTTAATATTCATACTCTCAAAAGCCGTCTTCGGCACCCCTCTGACCTGCAGATACCCTTCATAACTCCCGTACTTGGCCAGCACAGACACCTCCAGGATCGGCTGGACGGATTCCACATGTTCCAGCGCTTCAAGACTTTGTACCAGAGTATCATCCAGCCTTTTGTCTTCTGCATTCTCACTGTCCCACGGTTCGTTCACCTGAATCTGCGTCAGGCTTCCGTAAGACTCATATTCCGCCATCATGGAACGGCTCAGTCCCAATCCCAGAGAAACCATCACGACAATGGACGCTACACCAATCACAACACCAAGAACCGTAAGTACAGTCCTTACTTTTCTTTTCCACAGATTACTGCTGCTCATCCGCAGCAAATCAAGCAGTTTCATATGCTTCTCCACTTCACCTGCCGTCCCCACTTCCTGACAGCAGCATTCTTTTACTGCAGTTCACAAAACTTTTCATTCTGATCCCTGTCTTATTTCTCATTCTCCAATTCCGCTTCCAGATCACTCAACTCACTCGCTAACAGCGCTGCCGCCTTTTTCTTCTTACGTATCCGCAGCAATACTACTGCAATAATAATGCCTGCAACCACGATCACGGCAACGACAATCCCAATGATCTTTCCTTTCTTAGAACCACCCTGATCCTCCGGCGTCATACCATCTATCATCATATCGCCGTCCATCATGCCGCCGTCCATCATATCATCATATACTGCTTCTGTTACAAGCAATGTGATCGTCTTCTCCGTTGAAGTCACATTTCCGGCATCATCCTCATAAGAAATCTCCATGATAACCGTTCCGTCATCCATCGTGGGAGCAATTCCAGTTAACATAACATCGACATTTCCCGTCGCTCCCGACTGCAGATTACCGACAAAAGCTGACGCCTCATCGACTGAATCCGCATGAAATTTGACCTGCACATTATAAAGTGTCGTCTTCCCTGTATTATAAATGCTGCACATTACATTAGACTGGGATCCTACCGCAATATCCGCCGGCACCACCTCCGGGATACTCGTGTCAAACCGGCTTTCCTGGGAGATCGGAATGGAGACACTGGCCTTATCTGTCAGATCAAACACAGTTCCCGCATCATATTTCATATTAACGTCAAGCACGTAAGGCTTCTGCGCCAGATCAGCCTTCGCCGTCATCTCGATCACAATATCCGCTGACGTGTTCGCCCCTATTCTGTCCATATAAACGGAACTGGCTCCGGAAGTCGGCAGAAACGCTGAATACGTATTGGTCTTGTCCTCGCCTTCCTGTGCCGCCTGCATATCAAAAAGAACGTTTGTCACCGCCATGTCTTTGGCCGTATTCTGCACATGAATCGTCAGAGTAAATGTATCACCGGCAAAAACCTTAGCTGGATTCGTCTCAAAGCCTGTTACCACAATTCGCGGCTTGGATCCTTCCGTCTCCTGGCCATTGCCTCCGATATAACCGCTTCCCGGCTTACCGATCGTTCTCACATACACGGTCAGCTCCGCCGGCTTCTCACTGCGAATCCCGGCTTTCGTGTACCAGACATTAAAGGTCAGCGGATAATATCCGCTCATCACATCGCCCCTGGCTGTAAAGAGGAAAGTAAACTCTCTTCTGTTGGCCATGGCTGCTTCCTTCGTCTGGTTGCCCGGAATAAATGGTTCTGTCTGCAGATAACTGGTCATATCCGGTTCAAAAGGCCACTCCGTGACAACAGTGGAAGTCTTCGGCTCTATGATCAGATCGTTCAGTTCCTCCGTACCGAAATTGATTACCGGCAGTACAATGGAAACCTGCTGCCCGTAACTCACTGTCGGTGTCTCCCAATTATCTCCCACCTGCAGAAACTCGCTGGTGGTCATAGTGACCGCCGCCACTGCCGCAGACTCCATATTACTCTTTGCCTGCGACACATAACCCCACAGTTCCGTAACCGACATCTCGGTATTGGCAATGTAATATACCGCACTGTCAAATACTTTATGGAGATTTTCCATTACTTTCTCATCAAGTTTGTAACGCACTTCCAGGCTTCTCATATAATAGAGCATGTCCTCATCGGGATCCGCCCGGTCATCGTCCTTGATCAGCCGGTCCGAAGTACGATTGATGACCGGTACGGAATTTCCGCTCCAGGACTCCTGTTCCTCCGCACAGACTACCGTCCCTGCGGCTCCCGGAAATTCCGGCAGCATCGTCCCGATCGCCAGGGCAGACATCACACCAATCAATAACCTGCTCACCATCCTCTTACATACGGATCGTCTCTTCTCATTCCATTCTCTTCTTTTCATCTCTTCTTATCCTCTTCTACAACATAGTTGTGTCCATGCTTTATTTAACACAGACAATACCCGCCGCCTCAGCCACATGGCCTCACGCCGCATTCTTTCACGCAGGAAGCCCTCGTATCACTCCTTCGCCTGAATCTCCTCCGGCATGTCCATGCCGCGTCGGTCCTCAATCTCAATGATCCTGCCATCCTTGATCCGCAATACCAGATCGGCAAATCCTGCCAGATAATTGTCATGCGTTACCATGACCAGAGTCTGGTTTTTCTCCCGGACGACTTTCTTCATCAGGTTCATCACTTCCACAGAAGTATTGGAATCCAGATTTCCGGTAGGTTCATCTGCGAAAATGATCTCCGGTTCTACCACCAACGCACGGGCCACACCCACGCGCTGCTGCTGTCCGCCGGACATCTGGTTTGGTTTGTGCATTTTGTGCTTACGCAGCCCTACCAGATCCAACATTTCCTCAGCCTTCCTGTTGCGCTTCTTCCTGTCCATCCCCTGAAATGTGAGGGGCAGAGCCACATTCTCAATGGCATTCATGGTTCCCATCAGATTAAAAGACTGAAAAATAAATCCAATATGTTCCCGTCTGAAAGCCACCAACTGATTCTCCGTCTTTTTTTCCATATGCTCCCCGGCAATCACGATCTCTCCTTTTGTCGGTTTCTCAAGTCCTGCCAGCATATTCAAGAGTGTTGATTTCCCGGATCCCGAGGTGCCTACAATAGAACAGAAATCCCCCCGGTTAATGGTAAAACTGACACCATTCAGTGCCCGTACCTTCGTCTCACCGACCCGGTAAATCTTATATAAATCCTTAACATTGATCACAGGTCCTGTCTGACTCACGTCTTTGTCCCGCCTTTCCTGATTGACAACTTCCTATAGATCTCCATACGGCCTGCCGATCCGGCAATGCATTTACACGAAATAAGTTTACTACAAAACCACCCCGCAATCAAGCCCACCCAATCGCCTGATACGTCCGCCCACAGCACACCGGAACCATATTCTCACGGAATGCATATCCTGCACACATTCCAGCTCCGGTAACACCGGTTCATTCTTCAGCTTTACTGTTGTACTGCGTAGCCTCCGTCACAAATTTCGGCACCTGACCCGTAAAGAATCTATAGCCAAACCCATAACTGCTCCGGATATAAGGGTATGTTGTATCTTTCTTAAAGGTAATATAGATGTCATAATTATCATCTACTTCTTTATAATCATGCCAATACGCCGACAGATTGTTCGGGTAAATCACCTGCAGTATCTTCTCAAACTCCTCCTGCTCATAAAATGTCTCAGACACCGTTCTGCTTTCATCATAAACAAACTCAGCAGCCGTCTGTTCCCCTGCGTCATAAACCTGCATATCCTCAAAGTCTTCCCCAGGATCATTATGATAATTCGTAACGGTAATGGAATCAATATCCTCAGGATTTAACATGACCGGATAATAGGCCTCAACCTCCTGTAAATAAGTGATCGTATTCTCAAAACTCTCATACACATACAACGAACAGCTCATCCAGTTCGGAAAGCGAATCCTCAGCAGCCCGCATGGACGCATGTTTCTCGCAAGTGTAAAATCAAATTGCTCCATATCCCTGACATAGGCTTCCCGCAGCTTCATTCCGTCTTCTGCCGGAAGCGCCACTTCTGTGGCACCATTGCTGTAAGTCATCGACTGCACCAGTTCAAAAGAATCCTGATCGGTCATGATCTGATAAGTGCCGGTCCGATATTCCTCTGTCCCTACGATCTGGTTGAGCAGCTCTTCATTTGCCGGATCAGCAAAATCTATGTAAAAACTTCTTCCTACATTCCTTCCCGATTTCAATCGATAAAGCACGTGCATCATTCGGGGATCCGTCATATCTTTCTCATCCTGATGCTGTGCCTTCTCCGCCAGTGCCAGAACAGGCTCTACATTCAGAATCTGCATTCTCTCCTCCGTAGCTTCCGCCGCACTCATATAATTAAAATCTCCATTCCAGAACTCATTATAGGTGTCCAGCGCCAGCGCAGCACTCTTCACCTTATTTGACTGTGGTATGTATTTATCGTACCCAAGAAGATCCGCTTTAAAGACAAAGAACACTATAATAATGCCAATAACCCCGATACCGCTGGATATAAGATGCTTAAACATACTTTTAAGGTCAAAATCATAGAGCACTTCCATGGCTGCACTGCCGATCACACCACCAGCGATCATAGTCACCAGCGTCAGTGTTGCATTTCCATAACCGGCACTGTACACCCACATTCCAAGCCCAATAGCGGCCGGAATCACAACAACTACCTTAACCACCGATTCCATGGCCGGAAATGCCATCGCCTTACCGGCAGCCTCCGAAGGACGCCTGCGATAACACAGCCATGCCACCGGCAGAAGTACCGCCGCCATCAGAAGCCATTTCCCATAAAAAGGAATCGCCGCGCCGGCCATCTCCCGCACACTCACAAGCTGCTTAATCTTCCAGGTTTGACCTGTATAGTCTGCCACCGCGGACAACCTGGGTTCATGAGAGATATAAAAACCGTCCCTGGTTTTAAAGAATGCAAATTGCAGCCTGTTAAACAGTATATATGCCAACATCTCATACAGAGCAAGCGTTCCTGCAGCAAACAGTGTAACAAAGCGATTCCCTGTCAGCGTCACTGCCAGTATTACCATATGGTACATTACCAGAAACAACATAAAATTCCACAGAAATCCCAAATAAACTACTGCCATCACTTCCCTGTTTACCGCCCGCTGCACCGCCGCCGATATGACAGCAATCAATAAGCTGGCAAGTGTGGTCGTCAGATAAATAATCACACCATTTATGTAGATCACCAGGAATCTTTTGTTCTTGTCTACCGGCACACTGTGATACATATCCACTTTCTTCTGGTCATATAGATAAGAATACCCCTGCATACCGATGATGAGGGCCAGTCCCATTAGAACCGGCAGCAGGTTATCCTGAAATCCCAATGCATCCTGTGTGGCCTGATACAGCGCTTTCTGATATTCCTCCGCTTTCCTGTACGCGCCATCGGCATTCCACATTCTGATGCGGCTTAAATAGACAGTCAGCACTCCCACGTAAGCTGTGATCTGTGCCAGGGCCGCCAGAATCCATACCCATATGCGTCTCTTATGGTTTTCCATGCTGCTAGCCCAAAATGAGTTTCTTGATGTCATATCCCACCACCTCCGTTTCACTGATAAAGATCTCTTCAAGAGACAAAGGAAGTACCTCATAAAATATCGTATCCACTGCCGCAAATCTTTCTGCCACTTCCTCCCTTGTACTCCTCACGGTAAAGGTACGCAGTGAACCCCTCTGTTCCTTCTTAAGGACTTCCATACCGCTCAGCGCCTTCAACTCTTCTTCCACCGTGGCAAAGACACACTGTACTTTCTGTATATTGCATTTCATATCTTCCAGATCCTTGGAAAGCAGCACACCGCCTTTATGTAACAATCCCACATGATCACAGATATCTTCCAATTCTCTCAGATTATGGGAAGCGATCACCGGCGTCAGCCCTCTTTCTTCCATCTCCTTGGCAAAAAGTGACTTAATGCCCTGACGCATCACGGGATCCAGGCCGTCAAAGGTCTCGTCACAGAGTATGTATTGCGTGTGTGCACAAATACCAAGCAACAGCGCCAGCTGTTTCTTCATTCCCTTGGAAAAGGTTCCAATCTTCCGGTTCTTATCCAGATTAAAGCTCTCCAGATATTTGTAGAACTCTGCCTTGTTGAAATTCTCATAGATTCCGCTGTAATATCTCTCCATCGCTTTCGCATTGACATTGGCAAAAAAATATGGTTCGTCCGCAATAAAAAAAAGTTTCTTCTTTGCTTCCACATTATCATACACCGGTATATTATCCACCGTTACCGTCCCGCTGTCAGGCTTCAACACACCGGAAATCATACGCAGCACCGTACTCTTACCCGCTCCGTTGGTTCCGATCAGGCCAAACACGGTATTGTCCTTTATTGTTACGCTGACCTCGTCTACTGCTTTGATCTTCTCAAAAGTCTTAGTCAGGCTATGTATCTCTATCATGTCTTCCTTCCTTTCTGTCTAAAGCATCTCGATCTCATGGATCAGTTCCGCCTTGGACATACCGATCTCCAAAACCTCGCTTACGAGCAAAAGGATCTTGCCTACACATTCCTTCTTCCTCTTATCGATCAGGCTGCTGTCTCCTGAAACAAAGTTCCCTCTTCCCTTGACAGTATAGATAAACCCCTGTCTCTCCAACTCTGCATAGGCTTTCTGGATCGTATTGGGATTGATGGAAAGCTCCATCGCCAGGCCTCTCACTGAAGGCATCTGTTCGTCTGCCTGCATGGCTCCTTTCAGGATCAATATCTTAAAACGCTCCACGATCTGCTCATAAATTGGCCTGGTATCCTTATAGTCTATCACTATCATGTCTTCTCCTTTCTGGACACGCATGCCCGGTATCCCGGCAGCATCATTAATAGAAGTAATCCCCCATATCACGTGTACTATTAGTGATGGTACAGTTAGTATACTCCCTGCCACTTGCTAATGTCAAGCATAAGGTTGCTCAAACTCCACGCAACACAAAAGGACATCTGCCGTTTCCGTCAAATGTCCTCTCATATAAAGCTCTGCTGTAATCCTGTATAATTATAGTAAACAATATAACAACAATTATTTTATAAGCAATGATTTTCCGGTCATTTCTTCCGGCTGCTCCATACCCATAAGTTCAATGAGCGTAGGAATAATATCCGCAAGACAACCGCCTTCTCTTAATTTATACGCCGGGTCCGCATTGACAAGAATAAACGGTACCGGATTCGTGGTATGCGCCGTAAAAGGAGCACCCGTCTCGTAATCCACCAGCTGTTCTGCATTTCCGTGATCGGCACAGATGAACATAACACCGTCAACTTCTTTGACAGCTTCCACTGCACGGCCAACACACTCATCCACTGCTTCCACTGCTTTAATCGCCGCCTGTTCCACACCGGTGTGGCCTACCATATCCGGATTCGCAAAATTAATGATGATAACGTCATATTTATCGGATTTGATACAATCCACCAGCCTGTCACAGACTTCATAAGCACTCATCTGCGGTTTCAAATCATACGTAGCCACATCCTTGGGGGAATTTACCAGGATTCTCTCCTCTCCCTCGTTAGGTTCTTCCACACCGCCATTAAAGAAGAAGGTTACGTGAGCATACTTCTCTGTCTCGGCCAGCCTTGCCTGCTTCATGCCGTGTGCAGCGAGCCACTCCCCGAATGTGTTGGTAACGGAGATCTTGTGGAATGCCACTTCTTTATTCGGAATTGTCGGATCATAATCGGAAAAACACACATAAGTGAGATCCAGTCTCTTTCCTCTCTCGAATCCCTTGAAATCATCGTCGCAGAAGCTTCTGGTAATCTCTCTTGCCCTGTCAGGACGGAAATTATAGAAGACAACGGAATCGCCATCCCTGATCAGAGCCACCGGCTCACCATTCTTCTTCACAACGGTCGGCTTCACGAACTCATCCGTCTCTTCTCTGTCATAAGACGCCTGAATGCCCTCCGTCGCACTGGCCGCTTCCAGACCTTCGCCCTTCGTCAGCGCCACATAAGCTTTCTGTACTCTGTCATAGTTGTTATCTCTGTCCATCGCATAATAACGACCCGTAACGGATGCAACCTCACCCACACCGATCTTATGCATCTCCTGCTCCAGCTCTTCTACGAAACCTTTACCACTTGCAGGCGGTGTATCGCGTCCATCCAGAAAAGCGTGCACATACACCTTTTGAAGATTGTTTCTCTTCGCCAGCTCCAATAATCCATAAATATGCGTGTTATGACTGTGAACACCACCGTCGGATACCAGACCGAACATGTGCAGCGCAGAATCATTCTTCTTACAGTTATTCACCGCATCAAGAAGCGCCGGATTTTCGAAGAAAGTCCCGTCCTGAATCTCCTTCGTGATCCTTGTAAGCTCCTGATACACAATACGTCCGGCTCCCATGTTCAAATGGCCTACTTCAGAATTTCCCATCTGTCCATCCGGAAGACCTACCGCCATACCACTGGCATTTCCCTTGACAAAAGGACACTGCTCCATAAGCTTATCCATCACCGGTGTCTTCGCTTCCGCCACCGCATTGCCCTCTTTCTTTTCATTCAGGCCATAGCCGTCCAGGATCATTAATACTGCTGGTTTCTTTCCCATAATCTTCATTCTCCTTTTCTCAATATCTATCTTACACTAATACTGTTATGATTCGTTAATAATCGATCTCCCACTCATGCTCACCGCCCCAGTCGCCGATGGCGTTCGTCGTGATACCCTCAGAAGTCGTTACCTTTGTATCAAACCTGTAATTCATCTGCGGCACATACTGTCCGTCGATCTTCACATTGCTGTACAGATACTGCACCGTATACTCCGTATGGGAATCTGCCCCCTCCTCTTCCGGCGGTTCATAGGAGATAACACTTCTCTGCACTCCGTCATCTTTCTGCTGCGTCCCCCAGACCGTAATGATCCCCTGTCGGTTAGCATAATCCTCGTTGCCAGGGAAAGAAAAGCTGACCTTCCCCTCTTCCCTGTGCAGTACCATCTGTTCCCGGCTGACGGGAATATAAACACTTCCTTCCCAGCATCCGGAATTCTCTTCAATGAATCCGTCCCGAATCTCCTGATACGTTTCCTCCGACACCAGCTCCCGTGCATACGCATAATTACCCGCGGCAAATTCATCAAAAGCCTTGCTGAAATAATCACTGACCTCTTTAGCACGATCAAGGCACGTTAATGTCTCCGTAATACCCGTATCGTTGAGTGCGCCGTTTATTTCCGTGAGCAGCGCCGCATACGATTCCATGTGCGGCAGACTCAGCCTCACGTGGGGCATATCGATGACCGCATACTGCTTCAACAGCCCGCCGATCTCCTCGGAAGATTCCGCCTGATATACCGTAAACATCCTGCGCAGCAGCTGTTCATATTCCGTATAACCACATGTATCCTGCTCAATGTTTTCATCAAAAAACAATGTGCAGGTGTCCACCTCCTCCGTCACTTTAAACAGACGTGCATAGCAGGTAGACAATATTTCCAGGGTCTTCTGTCTCTCTACCCCCTGCTCCAGTACCCGCACACACTTCTCAACCGTTGCCAGCGTGCAGTTTTTCGCATTCAGTTCCGCAACTGCCTGATTCAACACTGAAACACAGTAATAATGCAGCAGTCCTTCATCCTGCGTCTTCTCCCAGCCAGTATACAGAATCTGTTCCTCTTCTGCATCCATCTGTTGTTTGTCAAAAAGCTCCGCCAGGCTGCGATACGCTTCTGTTGAAGCAGGATCTGCCGCCACCGCCTTCTCATAAGCGGTCTGCGCCTTCCCGTAATCTTCTCCGGCCATGTATCTGTCACCCTGAAAAAGCCTGAACGATGCCTTTACCGAAGGCAGACAGAACACGACAATACCGATAACCGAAAGCAAAATGACCCCTGCTGAAACCGCCATAATAATCTTCTGCCTTCTGACCTTCTTCTCCCGTTCCGCCCTTCTTCTTGCACGCTCCTCTTCCCGCCGGCTCATACGGATTTCAAAATCTTCTCTCCCATCGCCTGCCGTCTCTCTTCCCTGCGCAGCGCTTCCCTCCGCGGACACCCGGCCCATATCATGGACTTCCTTTTTCCCTCTGGCCGTCTTCCCACCGGATACTGCCTTCTTTCCGCCAGCGGTTCTTTTTACTCCGCTGTTTTTCCGGCCGGCGGCTTTTTTCCCGGCTGCCGGCTTATTCTCAACCACTGTTATCTTCGTTTTCTTCTCTGCCAAATTACTGCTGTTATGCCCCATTTTGTCCTAACTCCCGCTTCATCATAAACAAAACAAACCACATCTGCCATTCACTGGCATATTCATCACACCTTCACCATAGTAGCATATTCCAAGGGATCTTGTCCAGTTATTTAGTTGCCTTACCTGCTATAGATTGTTACCGAAATATTCTTGTGATAAAATAACAAAGACATCAAATACTCAGACACGGGAGAAAGACTATGGATACTCAATTACGCATCAAATATCAAAGCAGACTGTACGAACTTCCCTACACGCTCATTCGCAGCAGACGCAAAAGCTATGCCATCAGCATCTCCTCTGAAGGGCAGATCACATTGCGTGTTCCTCTTACGACCAGTGACCGGCAGATTCGCCATATTCTGACCGAAAAGCAGCACTGGATCATCACGAAATATCTGGAACAGCAGGAAAAACAGGCAAACAGGCCGGTCTCGGATCTGACTGATGCACAGCGCGATGCCTTGACGCAGCGCTATATTGCCGCGGCCAAAGAATATTTTCCAAAAAGAGCTGCCTATTTTCACCAGTTCACCGGCGGCACATACAACCGTATCACCATAAGGGATCAAAAAACTCGCTGGGGAAGCTGCAGCGCAAAAGGCACGCTCTCCTTCAACTGGCGTCTTATGCTGGCTCCGCCTGCCATTCTGGATTACGTAGTCGTTCATGAACTCTGTCATCTGACACACATGGATCATTCCGCCGCGTTCTGGCAGGCCGTGGAATCCGTATACCCGGACTACCGCAGCGCCCGCCAATGGCTAAAAGAACACGGTCAGGAGCTGATTCTGTGATCAGCCCTGTTTCCTTGTTTTGACACGCAGCGACGCATAATGACTGTTTCTGTCGCTGCCGCGCTGTCGTCCTCTATCACTTCTCTGTCCGGTTTTACGACTAAAGCTCTCATATTTACCGCTTCGCCCATTATTTCCGCTGTCTCTTCGATGTCCCCGGCTGCCTGATCTCCTGTCAAAAGAGAATTTCTCCGATTTAATATCCTCGATTTCGGCTCCCAGTTTCATCTGCATAAATGCCGCGGCAATCTCCACCGCGCTGTGTTCTCCCAGCGCGATCTCGTCCAGAATATACCCTGTGGCACGGCTGATATCCTGCTGTTCCGTCACCCGAACCGCTTCCTTCAATATTTTGGCGGCCTTTCTGGATGTAATATCCGCCGCACTGGGAATTTTTCTCTCCTTGATCCTGGTGTGGCACACACGCTCAATGTCTCTGATCTTATAAGCTTCTCTGCCGGATACCAGCGTAAAGGAACGTCCCGTCTTGCCGGCGCGTCCCGTCCTGCCAATCCTGTGCACATAATACTCGATATCCTCCGGCACGTCATAATTGTAGACAGCCTCCACATCATTTACGTCGATTCCTCTCGCCGCCACATCGGTTGCGATCAGAATCCCTGCCCTGCCGCTGCGGAACAGATTCATGACCGTATCGCGCTGATGCTGAGACAGATCGCCATGCAGCCCCTCCGCTTCATAGCCCCTTTCCTTCAGATGTTCTGTCAGTTCGTCTACCATCCGTTTGGTATTACAGAAGATCAAGGCTCTTTTCGGATCATAATAATCGATCAGCCGACATAAAACCTCTTCCTTATCCTGTCTGCGCACCTGATAGTATGCCTGCCGGATCAGAGGAATCGTCACTTCCTCCGGCGTCATCTTGACATATACGGCATTCTTCTGATAGGTCTTTGTCAATTCCAGGATCGGCTCCGGCATGGTAGCCGAGAAGAGTCCTGTCTGTCTTACTTCCGGCATCTGCTTTAAAATAGTCTCGATGTCCTCCCGGAATCCCATATTAAGCATCTCATCCGCCTCGTCGAGCACCACCGTGTGAACATTTTCCATCTTTAAAGTATGCCTGCGCATGTGATCCATCACACGTCCCGGAGTACCCACAATGATCTGTGCACCGCCTTTCAGACACTTGATCTGTCTGACAATATCCTGTCCGCCATAAATCGGAAGCACCTTGATCCCATGCATATATTTGGAAAACTTCCGCAGCTCCTCTGCCGCCTGCATGGCCAGTTCTCTGGTAGGACATAAGATCACTGCCTGCAGATTACGGTTATTGACATCAATCTTCTGCAAAATGGGAATCCCAAAAGCCGCCGTCTTGCCGGTACCGGTCTGGGCCTGTCCAATCATATCCTGTCCTGTCATAAAAAGTGGAATCGCCTGTTCCTGAATCGGTGTCATCTGCTCATAACCAAGCTCCTTCACGGCGCGAAGAATTCTCTCATCGATCTGCGCATCTTCATATCTCATTCTCATCTCTCCCTGCTGTTCTTTTTCTGCTTCTGCATCCTGTCTGCCCTCTGCCCGTTCATTTCCGGTCATGATCTGATCACCATATAATCTGTCATAACGTTCCTGTGTCAAAATCTCCTTTTCTAAAAAAATCTCGAATTCCTCTCCTCTTCTCTTCCGTCTGCCCATACTCTCTCCATTTCCTGTTCTCTTTCTGATCATGCAGTCAATACGACATAATGCTGTCTTATCGTTATTGGCAATCATCCACGGCAAACCTGCACAACAATTGCTGCCAAACCTGAACTCTCTCAGACATGGCAGCATCTGCATACATTCCTATTAACTGATATATGATCCTTCCATCCCGCATTTCGACAACGCATCAGGCAAGATAAATTTTTCGCAGTCTGCTCACTGCCCTGTCTGCAATCAGGCACTCTCCGTGTTCCTCCAGATACTGCATCCGCTCTTCGGAAACCGCAATCAGATTCCCGAACTCTACTGCCTGCGCACTGATCTTGTTAAACATTTTGTAAGATAATCTGTTCTTCTCCATCACAAGATAGTACACATTACTCTCTTTGTACAGATGACTCTTTACCGATACAGAATTCGGAATCGATGCCGTAAACTGCATAACCTGATGAAGCGATGCAAAGACAAACATACGTCTGTTCTCGTCAAATCCCTCTGCGCTCTGCCCGCTCTCCATTTCAGCCTGATCCTGTCTCCCAAGCTCATCACTTACCCCCTGCAGTACATCCTTCAAATGCTGCAGAATATCTTTAAATCCCATGGGTCCTTCATCCGTAAAGGTGACCACCAGCCCTTTATCCTTCAATGGTGTGATCTGCATGGCGATATTCTCTCCGTTGATCTGATAGCCGATCTCATCATGTGCACGCTCGATTATATCGCGCAGGAATCCTTCGCCCTTCTCATTCCTCTCGAAAATATCTGACAGAGTCAAGCCATATTCCAACATATCTTCCGCTGTAATAATACACTGCACTGTAGCTTCATTGATCTTCTTATATTTCATATAGCACGTTATCCTCTGTTTTCTACCTGCCTTCAAGCCTTAAATCCGCTCCTGCCAGGATTGATCGGCGCAGGCGGTTTTGTATATTGCCGTTGTCGTCAGGTGCAATATTATTCTAACATAAAAATACGCAATAAGAAAGAATCTTATCGCGTATTATTTTTTAATTCGATATTTTCGTTACTTTACCCATATTATTCGTTTTTATACCTGGATAGGAGTAATCATTACTACCGATCACGTCTTCCACACACATAATCGGCACTTACATTCGGCATTCTCAGCAAAAACTTATGTTCGCCAAAGCTGCCGACATCCACAGGGAATTCAATCAGGGACAGATAGCCGAACCGGACATCACTGCTGTTTGCCAGTTTCAGGCCAATCCCTGTTATCAACGTAACAGCCTCGCGCCCTTCTCCCGTCATCTGGAAACAGGCAGATCCCTCATCCCATATCACTTTCTCCACATCATCGCCGTTATACCGCGAAATATCGACACTGCCAATCTCTTCCGTCCCATTCTGAATAAGGCTCACCGTTCTTTCTTCCTGCTCTTGTGTGAGCAGCAATTCTATTCCCTGCTCTTCGATCTGCCTTCGGTAATCCTCTTCCTCAAAACAATACAATTCTATCGTACCGGTATCATACCTGTCCGCCACATAAAGACGCCAGATCTCACTGGTATTGGTGTTGACCACACATTCTGTGAATGCAAAACTCCTGGGCAGGCCATCCGACTCTGCTTCTTCCAGAATCTTCACTTTTATTCCGCCTGATAATGTCGGCAGCCACGGCTCATCAAAAGTATTGACATCCCCGTCAATCTCAATCTTCATCCCCCTGCACCCATACTCTTCCGTATAAAGGCCATAGAATTCAATGCCGCTCTCCCCTTCCTGCAAAAGCCGATACCACTGACCGTCTTCCATAGGGCACTCCGTCTCCTCAAACAAATACTCATAATATTTGCCCGTATCCACCATCTCTGCGGATTCCAGTGCAGTATCCTCCATACTGAACAGCAGCTTCTCAAACTCTGTCTGCTCACTTCCAACTGCCGTCACATCCTGCTGTCCCTGATTTGTCTCCTCACTCCGTCGCTCCTGCGCAGCATCTTCCTTCTCTGCCGCCTTTTGACCGTCTGTACTGCCGGACATCAGATCCCCTTTGTTTGTCAGAAGGATCTCTTTCCCTTTCCCGGCCGCATCACTGTCCGACGACTCCGGGCCTGTAAAAGCGCACCCACAGGCTAAAATCATCACAGACGCTGCGAGTACCGCCGCTGTCCTGCTGTTCTTCTTCTTTGCTGCAATCATGGAAATTCTCTCCTTTACACTGTTCCCCCGGCCGCCCACGATCAGGACTGCCCCTGCACCTCTCATTGCCGTCCCTCTGTTGACAAAAAGATCGAGCAATGTTCTTCCATAGGCGAACCGCTCCTTCTCTCCCAGGATCCTGATCACACGTTCATCACATGCCAGCTCACTGTCTCTTCTGGCAGCGTATGCCGCCACCCAGATCAAAGGATAAAACCAGTACACAACACACAATATGCTGCGCAAAAACGCCCAAAAGACATCTCCCTGTATGAAATGCGCATATTCATGTGCCAGCACGTGCCGCAGTCTTCCTTTATCCTGCCAGATCTGCGGTTCCATATAGATATTACGTCCTACCAGGCATGGTCCCGGAAGCCCTTTGACCAGAAACACCCGTATCCGTCGTACCTTCACGCGTTTTCTCCAGATTCCAGGCAGCTCATCAGCCGGAACTTCTACTCTCCTGCGATGCAGATATCTTACAAGCCGCAGATGATTGACCAGCATGCAGCCGCCAATCCCCACCGCACCAAAAATCCACAGACCCATTATAAGGGTGCGTATCCGCATTATCTCCAGCTCTCCCATACCTTCCCGGGTCGTACTCTCATTTTCAGTGTGTCCTTTGGTCAGAAGCTGTTTTGTCTTTTGTCCTCCTGTCTGCTGCACATCAACTTGTCCCGTCTCCCGTCCGGCACTTTCTGCCGCACCGTACTCTGCCTTATCCGTCGCATTGTTCACCAGACTGTTCCATCCTTCTATTGCATTCCGGATATCAGTCTTTGAAGTCGCCCCCGCTTCCGCTTCCCCCACACTGCGCTCCGGCCACACCGGTACCAGATTTAAAACACTGAATGTGCTGCTGCCAAAAGACAACGGCAGAAGCAGCCGTAAAGCAACTATGCTCCAAAGGACATATCGAAATTTCATGCTGATCCTTCCCCTGGTTAAATACCGCAAAAGCAGAATCGCACCTATCAGCAGCGTCACGCTCATCAAAATCTCCGCCATATCTTCCTCACTCCTCTCTCAAACGGTTCTCTTCTTCGGCCCTGCGCAGAATTTCATACATCTCCGCGATCTCTTCCCTGGACACTGCTCTCTTCTCTACCATTGTATTAAGCATCAGTCCCATTCTACCATCAAACACCTTCTCCAGAAATTCTTCTGTTTCCTGCAAAACAGCCTCATCTCTCCCGATCTCCGGATAATACAGTTTAGCCCGCTCCCCGTCCACATGATAGATTGCCTCCTTCTCTTCCATGCGACGCAGGAAGGTCATCACCGTATGCTTACTCCATCCTGTCGAATCTTTAAAATGATTCGTCAACTGCATCATCGTCTGCGGTGCATCCTGCCATAACAAGGTCATTACCTTCCACTCAGCTTCCGATAATTTAATCATTTCATCCTCCATTTCCTTTTGGTTGACATATGCCTACCTATAATATAGCTCATTGGTAGTCATATGGCAACCACTTTTATCCTTATATTTTAATCGAATTGTCTGCCTTATTCTTTTATTATTTTAAATTATCTGTTAAAATAGTGTTAAGAAACAGAAATGTATGACGATATAATTTATAGAACACGAATCAAAAAGGAGGGATTACCGCAAAATATGCATATGGAAATAACTACAGAGTGGAAGCGGTTATGGCGATCACCCCGTTAAAGAGAGTCACCTCGGAAGACAAAAATCGCCAGTCCGGACAGAACCCGTCCCAGACATTTGCAGACACATTTTTTTCCAGGGTGTTGGACGAGGCATGTGAACAGGAACGGGCTAAGAATATCCACATTTATACCAATGGCTATACCAAAGATGCCCTTCCTTATCACACTTTCATCAAGATGAAAGAATATTGTTAGCAGAAATATACAAAACAAAAGCCGATGCGAGAGTGTAAAATAAAGTGTGTAAGTTACCGGT
>OFFP01000434.1_pt1 | contig 34208 bp, 25 predicted proteins | sample 1521431 | NCBI WGS metagenome assembly OFFP01 (sample SAMEA3504104, study PRJEB24116) | mouse gut metagenome | biome: mouse gut; feature: mouse-associated habitat; material: faeces | place: Denmark | collected 2011
GAAGCTATTGCGGCTCGAATTAAAGCACAAAGTCAACTAACTTTGGAAAGAACCCCAAAATCGAAACTGTTTTCTTTTTTGTTTTTCTATGTTATAATGTTGACACAGGAAAGCATTGTGTCAACTTTTTTATGGTATTATGTTGACACCAAAAAACATTGTGTCAACTTTTATTCCATGTGCGCTGACGCGCACTTATTTATGGTATTATGTTGACACCAAAAAACATTGTGTCAACTTTTATTCCATATGCGCTGACGCGCACTTATTTATGGTATTATGTTGACACAAAAAACATTTATTTAAAGTAACCGGGGCCGGCGAATTTTCGAATGTATCGCCTTCCGCCCCAGGCCGGAAGGAAGAAAATATGGCAGGAATAATTATCGAAAAATCTAAAACCATCTGCAGCTGTGAACAACCGATGACGGCATTGTACCTGATTACCCAGGGCCGCGTCAACGTACAGTGCCCGGGAGGCTTCTATCAAATCGGAGTGGGTGATGTAGCCGGCATCTGCGAAATTTGCTCGGAAATACACTTTCTGGGCTATACGGCATTGGAGGACACCACTCTTATGCCATATCCGCTGACAAGCATGGAGGCATTGAATAATCTGCTGCAAAACCGCCCCAGCATTGCAAGGCTGTTTCTCCTGTCCCTGTTTCGCCAGTTCAATGCCATGATAAAGCAGTGTTCCCTGGCGGAAGTGAACAGTGCGGATCTGTATCGAAGACTGCAGACAGACTGCGAATTATATACCGCGCTCTGCGAACAGCATAAAATACAGTCCCGCATTCCGGAGGAGGTGAATGACATCCAGACCTCTCTGGAAGAGTCGCCGGACGAGTGGCTGAACAACTATTATCTTGCATTGCAGCGGGTCTATGCGGGTGCGGATTCCGACATCCTGCTGCAGGAGCCGGGTCTGTCTCTTGGAATGCTCAGAAAAGGCTCTCTGGACCTTTTCAAATCCTACAGGGTACTGGACGCCCAGTTCCAGTATTGTTCCCAGATAGCAAACTGCTATTTCAGCCCGTCAGGAAACGACATGTTTGACGCCATGACAAAGCTCTACTACCGCCTGTGCCAGACAGGGCAGGATGCCGGCAGCCTTTATAAGAGCATTGAGGCTGCCCTGCATCTGCCGGAGCAATATACGCTTCCCCAGGAAGCACAGGCTGTATCCCGTGTGGAAGCCTTCAGGAAAAAAGCGGACACGCTCACCAACCCGGAAATTTCTCAGGGTACCGGTGACGGCACCGATTCGGATATTCTCGGACAGCTTGAAGGCTCCCTGGAGACAATTCTTGACTTTGCCGGTCTGAGCAAAGACAAAGAGACCTCCATTCGGGAGCATGTCGCTCTCTATAAGGCCACTGCGGATAAGAATTCCACGGATGATGAGTGCGCACGCCTGCGCAGGATGTTAACCGATGAATTCTATCTCCTTTATTCAGAAGTAGTAGAACGTTCTCTGTCCGTACCCGATCTGCCTGTCCCCGTACGAATGTTCCTCTATTTCGGCTATGTGGACGAAGTACTCGCCGGAGAAGAAAACTGCCTTATCCTTTACCGGCTCGCCTGCTTTATGAACACGCCGGGACAGTCTGGCGTCTATACCTTTTATGACTGGCTGATGGCGATATACAACGGCGAAAAAAGCCCCAGCCGCAGTGAACTGGACGAAGATTACGATGATTTCATCCATCAGCAGAAGCGAAAGGGTAATCTCTCTGCCGCAGAGATAACTGCCATGGAAAATAATCGACTGGAAAAAATGCGTTATGAACTTCAGAACCTTTTCCCCAGCGCCAACAAAGTAACCTTTGGCCGGGTAACGACCTTCTGTCCGCTGTTCACCTCGGATAATGTGCTGAAGGACCTGAATGCTTCCTTCATCACGCCTGACAGAATCAGCAGTGCGCTGGAGATGCTGAAAAAGGCGGACTTTTCGGCATTCTATCGTGAAACCATAGATTATGAAGCATCACAGGCCATGAACCGCGAACCCATTCATGTGGAATATCTGCCCGACATCATCCTCATGCCCAATGCGGGGATAAGGGGTTCTCTGTGGCAGGAAATTGAAGGACGAAAGCGTAACAGCCCCAGCCGCATGGTTCTCCCTGCGTTCTACATGGAGAATCTGGACACTGCCATGGTGCGCATGACAGGCGAATTCCGTTGGGAAATGTGCAAGCGCATCCAGAGCGGGCGCTGGAATGATGTCTCGGAACCGTCCCTTACCAGCGAATACTTTGATTATATGCAGTTCTACAAGAAAAACAACGAACTGAGCAAGGATGTAAAAGAAAAACTGCAAAACAGCCTGACCAGAGCAAAAAACAGTTTCCGGGAAATGTTTGTACGGGATTATATCACATGGATCATTTATGAAGGCAGCGGCTCCGCAAGGCTGAATAAGGTGGCCCGCAGGATTTTATTCACATATTGTCCTTTTCCTGCTTCCATGGATGAAGCACTGGAGCAGAACCCCATGTATTCAGAACTGCTCAGCCGCCAGAAAATCCTTTCCGGACAGCGCATACATAAGCTGGGCGTACTGAAGCAGCGGCTGCGCAACAGTGGGGCAGCTATTCCGGACTGTCTGGAACAAGAGATTACATTTGCATCGAGAACTCCCAATACCAACATCTAAACCGAAATATCAAATCGGCGGGGACTGTCAACATAACAATCCCCGCCGTTAACCCTTCCACGGTATTCTGACTACTCTCACATACAGCTTTCGTCTCCCCCAAAGGGCACTGCCATATTTCGCAGCCGCTGTCATTTTCGCCCCCTAAGGCTACCTCTTTTCTCTTTTCCATGCTCCGTAAAAACGCTTTGCCGCCAATCCCGCATTACAAATTGTGATGGTTCTTTCCTGGCTTTGGAAACTTTATAACAAATAACCACTGTGATGCCGGTGGGGATTCCCCTACAAAGCAGATAAGCCCTGCCGCAGTCTGTTCCCTGCCGCAAGGCTTATCCAGTGTCGTCAATTCAGCAGCGACCTGTATATTACAGAAATATCTTCTTCCGAAAGCAGCTTCCGGGTATTGGCCGGGGAACCGGAAGCCAGTGCATCCCGGGTCATCTTCGGTATCTTTTCCAGAAATTCCTCTCTGTCTATCCCGTATTCCTCCGGCGTGGGAATGCGGCAGAATTCACAGAGTTCCCTGCAGGCCCGGATAAATTTCTCCGCAGCCTCCAGATCCGTGTCCTCACCGCCCGCCGCTCCCATGGCCCTTCCCAGGTCCGCAAAACGGTCCGCAGCCTCCCGGTACACATAGGCAAAACAGGCACACAGCAGCATGGCATTGCTGATTCCGTGGGGCACATGGAACAGGGCGCCGATGGGACGGCTCATGCCGTGAATCACCGTCACGGAGGCATTGTTAAAGGCAATGCCCGCCTCCAATGCGGCCAGGCTCATCTGCATTCTGGCCTCCTCCGCCGATATGGCAGCCTCACATCCATTTGCTTCCGCCGCAGCCTGCTTCTGATGGTCCTGCTTCCCTGCCGCTGTCCCCGCTTCCCGGTGATCCGATTCCGCCGGTGTCCCTGTTTCCCGGTAATCCGATTCCGCCGCTGTCCCTGCTTCCCGGTAATCCGATTCCGCCGCTGTCCCTGCTTCCCGGTGGTCCTGCCGGGCCGCCGCGGCATAACATACAGGCAGGTACTTGAAAATCCGCTTCACCGCGCTGACTGCCAGTGTATCGGTCATGGGCTGTGCCTTTCTGGAGGTATAAGCCTCCGCCGCGTGGCAGAGGGCATCCAGTCCGGTGGCGGCCGTAATGGCAGGGGGCGTTGTCCGCGTAAACCTGGGATCGTCCACCGCCATATCCGGCATCAGATTCCTGCCCTTCAGCAGCATCTTGATATCCGCCTCCGTATTGGTGATAATGGTAAACTGGGTGGCTTCCGAACCCGTCCCGCTGGTGGTGGGAATGGCTGCCATGGGAGGCAGGGTGCCTGTGATTTCCTTTCCGTACCAGTCATTGATGGAACCGCCTTTCACTGCCACCACGCCTATAGCCTTCATGGTATCAATGGGGGAACCTCCTCCCACTGCAATGAGAAAGTCGCATTTCTCCTGGTCCCAGACTGTCTTTCCTGCCTCCACCATCCTGTCCGTGGGTTCTCCTGTGACTCCCGCAAAGACAGCATACTCCACCCCTGCCCCTGCAAGCATTTCCTGAACCGCCTCCACATTTTTCAGCTTCACCATCACCGGGTCCGTGACGATTAAAGCCTTGCTGCCGCAGCCTGCAATCACCGGGGCAGCCTGCTCCAGTGCGCCCTCCCCGTAAAAGATCTGCTTTGGCATGATCAATTGATAAGACATGTCTCCTTCTCCCTTCTTCCCACCGCGGCGCAGCAGCATTGAAACGTCCGCCTGCTCTGCGCCCCTTTGGACATTTTGCATCAAACAGCGTCCATCTCCGATACCTTTACCGGCCTGTGCTCTTCCACGGACCGCCTGGCTGCCAGGCCGATCTTTACGGACTGCATTCCCGCGTGGATTCCCACCGGCACCTCTCCGCCCGTCTCACAGGCATTTACAAACTGTCTCATCTCCTCCGCAAAGGATTCCATATACCGCTCCAGGAAGAAAAACAGCGGCTTCTCCCCGGTAACGCCCTCCCCGTTGGAAATCACCACCGTGGAAAGGGTATCGTTGGCCGTGGCAGCCATGCCCTTTGAGCCGAACAGCTCTGCCCTCTGGTCATAGCCGTAGACGGCCCGCCTGGAATTGTCAATAACCGCCAGAGCGCCGTTTGTCATTTTCAGGGTGATAATGGCCGTGTCCACATCCCCCTGCTCCCCGATGGCCGGGTCCACCAGTACCGCAGACTGCACATAAACCTCCTCCACATCGCTGTCTGTGAGGAAACATGCCATATCAAAGTCATGGATGGTCATATCCAGGAACATGCCGCCGGAAACCTTGATATAAGCCGGATTGGGAGGCTCCGGATCCCTGGAGGTAATCTTCAGGATATGGGCCTCCCCTATCCTGCCTTCGTCATAAGCCTTCCGCACCGCCGCAAAATTATGGTCAAACCGCCGGTTAAAGCCCACCTGGAATCTACAGTCCGGATGGGCTGCCAGGGCGTCCGCCACCGCCTGAATCCGTTCCAGGGCATGGTCCACCGGCTTCTCGCAGAACACATGTTTTCCCGCCTCAATGGCTTCTATGGAGACAGCCGCATGGGTATCCGTGGAAGAACAAACCAGTACCGCGTCTATCTCCGGATCGCCCAGAATCTCCTTATAATCCCTGCAGACCTTCTGCACCCCCAGGTTCCGGATAAGCTTCTCTGTTTCTTCATTTATGTAAGGGTCCGCCACTGCCTTCACACAGGCATTTTTCACATGATAGGTGATGGACTGCAAATGTACCTTTCCGATGCGCCCCGCACCGATGATACCGATATTGATCATTTCTTCCTCCATTCTGCCGGTTTACACGGCCAATCCGTCTTTCTATTCTCTTCCTTCCCATGCCGCCCCGTAAGCCGCGGTTGCCGGCGGGTTCCCTTGGCCGAAAAAGGGCACTATATCCTGCAAATACGGAAACACCTTTTACCGCGGCAGACGCCGGGCATCCTTTCCTTTTGTGCGGTCAGGCGCTCTATAGAGCATCCAGCCTGACTCCCGCATTGGCAAAATCCGCGTCTACACGCTCCTGTTTCTGCCAAAATCCCCTCACAGCCCTGCCTTCTGTGCAATATACTGCCTGGCCTTAATGGCATATTCCAGGGGATTGGCCACCGCCGGGTCCTGCTCCGCCTCCACAAGCACATATCCCTCATAGCCCGTATTCTCAAGAATATCGAAGATGGGCGCAAAATCCAGGCTGCCGTCCCCGGGCACCGTGAAGGTCCCCAGTCTCACCCCCTGAAGAAAGCTTAGATTCTCCGCCTTCACCTTTTCCACCACCTCCGGACGGATATCCTTCAGATGGACATGCCTGGTTCTGGAGGCATACTTTTTCAGCACCGCCAGATAATCCTCCCCGCAATAGGCCAGATGGCCGCTGTCAAACAACAGTCCCACCAGTTCCGGGTCCGTATGTTCCATCATCCGGTCAATTTCCGCCGCCGTCTGCACCACGGTTCCCATATGATGATGAAAAGTCAGGGCGATTCCCATATCCCTGGCCACCCTGCCCAGTCTGTTCAGGCCGCTGCACAGCAGGTCCCACTCTCTGTCGTCCATACAATATTTGTCCCGGAAAATGGATTTCTCCGTCCCCTGGATGGAATGTCCCTGTTCGGAAACGCCCACCACCTTTGCCCCCATCTCCTTGAGAAAAGTGATGTGTTCCACAAAGCCCTTTTCTGTCTCCTCATAGGGAGCTGTGGTGAGAAAGGTGGAATACCAGGCATTGCAGATCTGCATGCCCCGCAGTTCCAGGGCCTTTTTCAGCGCCGCCGTATCCCTGGGATATTTGTTCCCCACCTCGCAGCCCGTAAATCCTGCCAGGGCCATCTCCGACACACACTGCTCAAAGGTATTTTCCGCCCCTAAATCCGGCATATCATCATTGGTCCATCCGATGGGCGCTATGCCCAAACGTACCTTTTTCCTGTCTAACATCAGTATTTCCTCGCCTTCTCCAGATTTTTCCGCATCTCTTCATGGGCCTCCCGCACCTTTTCGTTCCGGGAATGCCCTGCAAGCCCCACATGCCACCAGGCCCCGTAGCCGTCCGTCATGGTCTTGGGCAGGACCTTGATGTCAATGAGGGTGGACACCTGCTGTTTTAAGCTGTCCTCCAGGGCTGCGTCCAGTTCCTCCATGTTTTTCACCCGGTAGGTCTTTACCCCGTACCCGGCAGCACAGGCTGCAAAGTCAATGGGCATCAGTTCTCCCAAAAGCGCCCCCTCCTGGTTCCGGAAACGGAATTCCGTGGCCAGATTGCCCATGCCGTTTGACATCTGCAGATTGTTGATGCAGCCAAAACCACTGTTGTCAAAGAGCAGCACATTGATCTTCTGATGCTCCTGGATAGATGTGACTAACTCCGAATGCAGCATCAGGTAGCTGCCGTCCCCGCACATGGCATAGACCTCCCGGTGAGGCTGTGCCAGTTTGGAACCCAAAGCTCCCGCAATCTCATAGCCCATGCAGGAATAGCCGTATTCCATATTGTAGGAATAGCGCTCATCCGAGGTCCACATGCGCTGCAGATCCCCGGGCAGGGAACCTGCTGCCCCCACGCATACGGCATCCGCCGGAATCTTTTCCCGCACCCTGGCCACCACCGCCGTCTGGGTGAGACTGCTGCCTGTCATCTGGTGGAATTCCGGTATGGTCCCGGGGTCTCCCGCCGCAATCAGGGGCCTGAATCCCTGGCCGTAGGAATAGGCGGACAGCCGCTCCATCTCCCTGGCCCACTCCGCCCTGGCTTCCCTGACCTCGGTTCCGTAGCCGCTGCGGTATCCTTTTTCCCGGAGCAGTCTCCCCAGTTCCAGAATGCCAAGCTTCGCATCCGCCACCACCTTCACCGCCCCCAGTTTGTAGGCGTCAAAGCGGGAAGTATTCAGGGTGACCACCCGGGCCTCCGCCCTGAAAAGAGATTTGGAGGCTGTGGTAAAATCGGAAAACCGTGTGCCGATTCCCAGGATCACATCCGCTTCCCCGGCAATGCCGTTTCCCGCACTGTTTCCCGTAACCCCCAGTCCCCCCAAATTGTAAGGATGTGAAGACAGGCATGCCGTCTTTCCGCTCTGGGTCTCCGCAAAGGGAATCCCGAATTCCTCGCAGAACTGCTCCAATGCTTCTCCCGCTTCCGAATAACGGACGCCTCCGCCGCAGATCACCAGAGGCTTCTTCGACTTTGCCAGCACCTCCGCAGCCTCTTCCAGTTCCTCCCGGGCAGGCACACCTCTCACAATGCGGTGCACTCTCTTCCGAAAGAATTCCTCCGGGAAATCACAGCATTCCCCCTCCACGTCCTGGGGCAGGGAGATGCACACCGCCCCTGTCTGGGCCGTATCCGTCAGCACCCGCATGGCATTTATCATGGCGGACATCAGCTGCTCGGGCCTGGCGATTCTGTCCCAGTACCGGCACACCGCCCGGTAGGCGTCATTGGTGGTGGTTGCCAGGGAATTCACCTGCTCAAACTGCTGCAGCACCGGATCCGGCTGTCTGGTGGAAAAGGCATCTGCAGGAAACAGCAGCAGGGGAATATGGTTCACCGTGGCCGTAGCCGCCGCCGTAATCATGTTGGCAGCCCCCGGCCCGATGGAGGATGCGCAGGCGATAATCTTCCTCCGGTTGTTCTGCTTGGCAAAGGCCGTGGCAGCATGAGCCATCCCCTGCTCGTTTTTTCCCTGGTAAACCTTCAGCCCGCCGGGGCAGCTGTCCAGTGCCTCCCCCAGTCCGCACACAATTCCGTGGCCGAATATGGTAAAAATACCTTCCACAAATTTGTTTTCCTGCCCGTCAAAGGACACGTACTGGTTATCCAGAAACCGTACCAGTGCCTGTGCGGTAGTCATATATGCCATACTTTTCCCACCTTTCTATCCACTCTCTCTGACCTGATTTTATTTCTGTACATTCTTACGCTCTGCGATTTTGTATTCCTGTGCATTCTCATTTCCGTACTTTTTGCATCCCTGCGCATTCTTACTCTCTGTGATTCTGCATTCCTGCACACTCTCATTTCGGTACTTTTGTATCTCTGCACATTCTTACTCTCTGTGATTCTGTATTCCTGTGCATTTTCATTTCCGTACTTTTTGTATCTCTGCGCATTCTTACTCTCTGCGATTCTGTATTCCTGCACACTCTCATTTCGGTACTTTTGTATCTCTGTACACTCTTATTCTCTGTGTTTCTGCATTCCTGACCCGGTCCCCCGGCCGCAGAGCTTTTCTGTTTATCGGCTGTAATCCGCTTCCAGGGGTGCAATTACCTCCGGGTTCTGCCCCACCCAGGCAACCGCACAGGCACACAGCGCCGCGCAGAGCGAATCCATGGCGCAGCCCTTGTCGCCTGCCTCTGTCAACAGCCTGGCCAAAAGCTCTGCGGACTTGATATCGTCTTCATTGAAGGCATTTCCAAGGCGGACATATTCCGGGAAAGTCCGCAGCATTTTCCGGAAATCGTCATCCCAGTTCATACCGCCATTGTTCATCAGTTCATGCCGGACTCGTCCCGCAATGCGGATAATTTCTCCCTGGGCGGTTCCGGCCCGGCCCGACGGCGGGACAAGATAATCCCAAAGTTGTTGAAACTGTGCATTCTCCTCTGTCTCCGTAATGAGAATCGGAGAAACTCCGTCATGAACTACCGGTGCCTGTTCTTTCTGTTTTTCCATATCCAATGCCTCCTGTCTGCATGCTCTCTGTATGCTGTCTATATGCTGTCTGCATATTGTTTGATATCCTTCATAATTCCGTATTTATCTGCTGCTTTCCTCTGCCTGGCCGCCCTGGGAAAAATTCCCCCTTCCGGCAGCTTCTCACGCCAACCACTCATGGGCCGGTTCCACAATACGCGTTTTGCGCCAGGGATCCCCTTCCAGATGCCGAATCAGCCATGCATAATACATCCGGTATCCAGGCGCCGCCGCCTGCTGATGGGCATGCATGGGAGCGATGGTCAGACAGCCCTGGTCCTCCACCCGGAAGCACTGCTCCCCCTCAAAGCCCACCCCGAATCCCTGTGGCTTGTCAAACTCATAATAATACAGCTCCGGCTGGGGATGAAAATGGGGCGGATAACTGGACCAACAGCCCGGTTTGTGGAACACCTCTCCCAGAACCATGTTGGAATAGGGGGCATTCTCATAGTCAAACACTGTCAGCACCTGTCTGTGGGCAGTGCCCTCCCACTGCTCCTTTCCAAATTCCTGCAGGGTACACAGCTCCGGCGTATAGAACACCGGGGCAAAAGTATTCGGATTTGTAGTCTGCTGAATCAGCACTCTGCTGTCCTCCAAAGCCGTGACAATCATCTCTCTTCTGCATCCGCAGTGCAGGCAATAGGGCTTATCCTGAAAGACACTGCGTCTTTCCCCTTCCTCTCTTCTGCCCTGAAAGGCAAACAGCACCTTCCCCGCAAGCAGCAGAATGGCCGTCTCCTTCTCCTGCTCCATGATTCTGACTTTCTCTCCTGCCTTCAGCCTCCGGACACTCACGTCCATCAGCATATGCGCGTTTTTTCCCTTCTCTTCGCAGAGAATTTTTTCTCCTTTTTCATTAAATTCCGGTTTCTCGTACATATCTGCTCCTATCCGTTCCCTTTCTGTATTCAATCCAGTATGAAAACTGCCTTCTCCACTACCTGCCCCGCACCACCATTTCCCCGTATTTTTCCTTTTCCTCCCGGATAAAGCGTTCCACCTCCTCCAGAGTGGGCATGGCTGCGGAACAGCTGTGGGCGGAAATCAGCATGGAAGCCGAGGCGGAGCCGTATTCCAAAGCTTCCGGAACACTGCAGCCGTCTATCAATGCCCGGAGAAAGGAAGATGCGTAACCGTCCCCGCCGCCAAATCCCTTCAGGGCGTTGGTGGGAAAGGGCTTTACCGCATACTGTCTGCCGTCGCAGGTATAGGCCGTGGAACCCTCCTTGCCGTGCTTGATCACAACAATTTTGCAGCCGCAGCCCTGCCAGTACCTGGCGCTCCCGCTGTCCTCCCCGTCAAGCCCCAGCATGCGCTCCGTGAGATCAAATTCCTCTCTGGAACCCAGAATGATATCGCTCTGTCCGGCTACAAGGGAATAATAAATTGAAATCTCATCCTGGCTTTTCCAGGTATAGGCCCTGTAGTCAATATCAAATATCACCGGTATGCCGTTTTTCCCGGCCAGTATCACCGCTTTCAGCGCCGCCTCCCTGGAAGGACTGGCCGCAAGCGCCGTGCCGGAGATAAGAAGCGCCTTTGCCTTTCTGATATACGCCTCCTCCACATCCTCCGGCTCCAACATCAGATCTGCCACCCCGTCCCGGTACATCAAAATCCGGCTCTCCTGTGGACTGATGATTTCCGTGAATGTAAGGCCCAGGTTCTCCCCGTTCCTGCACCTTGTGATATGACTGGTATCAATGCCCTCTTTCTGAAAATAATGGGTCACATAGTCTCCGAACTGGTCATCGGACACCTTTCCGATAAAACCCACCCTTTTCCCCAGACGGGCCATTCCCACCGCGATGTTGGCGGGGGAGCCTCCCAGGTATTTATTGAAATTCGCGCTTTCCTCCAGGGGACGGTTCAAGTCCACCGGATTGAAATCAATGGCCACTCTGCCAAGCAATATCAGGTCATATGCCTTCCCCTGGTCAAATGTAATATACTGCATTTTGTTCTCTCCCCTTCCCGCCGCTTCAGCAGGCCTTTTTGCTTCCTTCTTCCTGTTCCCGCTCTCCGTTACCCTGGAATCAGCCCCGGTCTTCCGGCCAACGCAAACATACGTTCTTCATTTCCCGGATTCCTCCGGATTGGCTCTGAAAATTCCCGGGACGGCTCAAAGACGTCTTCCAGGCCCCTGGTTCCTTCAGCAGTAACCGCTTACCTTATCCCGAATCTGTATCTCCCTGTCAAAAGGGGTATATGCGGTGAGATACAGCGTGGCTGCGCCGGGCGTCTTTTCCTCACTGTCCTCCTTGCCCTCGGTAAAGTGGTGCTCTCCAAAGCAGGGACCCACCGTCAAAGCGTCTTTCCCGTTGCCGATCTGCGTATGGCCCTGTTTTACCACAATGACCTCGCTTCCTGTCAGCGGCAAGTCCACATAATCATTGGTCAGAAAATCCACGCCGGAGAAGGCAAGCTCAATTCTCCAGGGAGCGCCCTCCACGCCGGAGGTTTTCACCCGCACGTCAAGCCCGTTCTCCACCTCCTTCACCCACACATCAATCTGCATGTCCGGGCCAAGCTTTTTCTCCCGGGAAGCATTGTCCATCTTCCACCAGTCACTGGTAGCGGGCTTTTCCGTAAAGGGCAGATAGTACCACCCACCCATGGTCTGGCGCAAATGATACGTTCCCCTGGATATTCTCTCCATCTGCTGTCCCTTGAAGGCACGATGTTCACAGAAGCTTCCGGCCACCTTCATCTCAAGCTTCATGCTGCCATTGTGCAGATAGAGAAAATTGGATTTCCCCTTCATCACCGTATAGGTAAAGCGGCCCTGCTGCCCTCTGGCAATGCCGGATTCCTGATAAAAACTCTCAAAATCAGGGCGTTGGTAGCTGCCCTCAAACTCCAGTTTCCGATATTCCGGATGAAGCATAAACCAGATCAGAAAATCCGGAGAAGTAATCTGCCGCCTGTCCACAATCTCAAAAATGGTATTGCACATCTGCAGAAATTCCGGAATCTCATATTTCATTCCCATTTTCAGGTATTCCATGTAATAATCCTTGGGAAAAATAAGTCTGTCCTTGTCAAAACGGATGGAATTTGCAGTGAAAACGCTGTCGTCCGGCTCCCAGTAAGTCAGCATCATCCGCAGATTCCGAACGGCATTCTGTTCATAGGAAGGGTCCCCGGTGGCCTCCGACAGCAGAATCATGGCATCATTGTTAATCCTGTTGTAATTTCCCGCCGACTTCTCCGCGAATTCCCCGTCCTCATTGCAGTCAATGCCCTCATTTAAATAAGTAAAAGCCGCTGTCTCCATTTCCTTACAGTCAAACAGCCTGCTGCAGCTCATAAGCACGGAGGCAATGGCCCAACGATGATTCGGCGTATGAAAGCCCCCCTGCAGAAGGCCCCGGGCACCTAAAGCCACAATGGACGCCACCTTCTCCAGGATACCGCATTCCTCGGCGGTAAGCTCTGCTCCAGCCTTTCCCTCTCTCCTGTCCCGCAGATACTGGTATACAGGCAGCAGCTTCTTCACGCAGAAAGCCGTGTCCGGTGCGGAAAAGAAATTGCAGGTAATGTAGTCAAATAATCCGCTCTCGTGCTGCACCCTGGCCACATAGTCCAGTCCTGTCATAATCCTTTCCAGTACTCTCCCGTCCCGGTAAAAGCAGGTATCCTCATTGCAGTAGGCCGCAATCATCCCTGCAATCCGGTAAATCGCAAACTTTGCCTGGACGATTCCTGTGGGGTCCGCAAAGCCTCCATATCTTGGACTCTCCCGGTCCAGAATCTGAATCTGCAGGGATTTCACTACCCTGTCCTGGGTGTCCAGAATCATTTTCCGATAATGCTTCTCCATAGCAGTTCCTCCTAATTTAGTCGCTGCGCGACGGCTCTAAAGTATAAAGTTCCTTCGGCACACTCTTCTTGAGAGAAACTTTCATTCGTAAGTTCTCTCATGAAAGTTCCTCTCGTGTGCCTCGCAACTTTATCTTTTGCTTTCTGTTCCGTTATCCATTGCCCTTGCCCATATAAGGGGAGTATTTTCAGCTGCAAAATACGCATCTGCAAATCCTCCCGGGCATGGGACTTTCGGGTCTGTTAAGCCGCTGCGCGACGGCTCAAATTGCCTTCGGCAATTGGATAATGTTCCGTCAGCACACTCTTCTGTGCCTCGCAACTTTATCTTTTGCTCTCTGTTCTGTCACGAAAGCATAAGCCGCAGCTTTGCCGCGCCGATAATTCCCGCATCGTTATCCAGTTTTGCCGCCGTCAGCTCCGTATTCCGGGCGGAGTCCCTGGAATAAATCTTCTCCCGCACCCGCTCCCGAAGCAGGGGAAGCAGGATGTCCCCGGACCTGCTGATACCGCCTCCGATGCAGAGTACCTCCGGCTGCAGGATATTGATGATATTGGCAAGGCCTTCGCTTAAGTACTCCGCATACTTCCCGATCACCTTCTGCGCCGTCTCATCTCCCTGTCTGTAGGCGTCAAACACAAGCTTCGCGTTCATATTTCCCTGATTTTCATTGCACAGCGCCCAGAGCAGGCTCTTCTTCTGTTTTTCCATGGCCCTCTTTGCACGGGCAATCAGCGCTTCTGCGGAAGCGTAAGCCTCCAGGCACCCCCGCCTGCCGCAGTTGCAGGGAATCCCGTTATAACGGATGGTCATATGCCCAAGTTCCCCTGCCGCATAATTGACGCCCCGCAGGATTCTGCCGTCCTGAATAATACCTCCTCCCACTCCGGTTCCAAGCGTCACCATGAAAAAGGATTGGGGCTTTTTGTCAAGAACAAGATATTCCCCCCAGGCCGCCGCGTTGGCATCGTTCTCAAAATACACCTTTTTGGAAGTCTGTCCCTGCAGAAGTCCCCTGAAATCTCCCTGACAGCAGGGCAGATTGTTGGCATACTCTATCCGCCCTGTCTCCGCATTGGCCGTCCCCGGTACTCCCACCCCAATGGTCTGTATGCCGGAAGCGGTTACCCCGTTCTCCGCCATAAGCTCCCTGATGAGCCTCATCAAAAGCGCCGCCAGGGCCCCGGTTGTCATATTTCTGTCCGTGGCAATGCTTTTTCCTGCCACAAGCCTGCACTTTTCATCCACCAGTCCGGCGGTAATGCCGGTCCCTCCCACATCAATTCCGATATCATACATCGCTTCACACCCCTGTGCCCATCCGGGCATTCCTACTTTTCCTTCTCCCTGGTACACCGCTGCATGAATTCTTTCCCAATCAGCACTGCTTACTGGGAAAGGAATGCAACCCTGTACCATGGTCTCCTGCCAAACCTGCCCCTTTAGTCCCTGCTTTCATCCCAAACCACAAGCAGCAGTGTCCTGATTTCAAAAGAGCGGAACCGCAGCCGCAGTTTCCCGTCGGTCAGCGCCAGTTCCTCCCCTGCCTCCTCCAACAGATTGCAGGCAAAGACCCGCTTCACCTGATGCGGAACAAAAAGCGTCGTTTCCCCGGCACAGCCCTTTGCCTCATAGAGACGGAGCACCACCCCGTCCCTCCTGTCAAAGGCAGGCTTGCAGGTTTCCAGAATGACATGACCGCCCTCCAGATGAAAGAAGGAGACCGCCTCCGGAAATGCCCTTCCGGAAATGCTTCCCATCTCTTCCGGCCTCCTGTTCTCCAGGCCCGCAGCCGTCACCTGCACATTGCACTCATAAGCTTCCTCCGTCACCCTGCTGTTCACAAAAGGCCCGGAAAAGGGCAGGATGGAATAGGTAAAGCGCTGCACCTTTTGGTCCGCGGTGCTGTCCGGCATCACAGGCGCACGCAGCAGCGTCAGGGAAAGCCTGCTGTCCTCCGCAGACAAACCGTATTTACAGTCATTCAAAAGCGCAAAACCGTTCTCCCCGTCCGTCAGCACGGCGTACTTGTGATGGCAGGTCTCATACAGATCCTGCTCATACTGCCTGGACTTATGGGTGGGCCTCCGGATATAACCGAACTGGATTTCCTGAAGCACCTCCTTTGTGTAGACCGTGGTGGGAAAATCCGCCTTCAGAATCCTGTGCCGTTCCCTCCAGTCAATTACCGTCTCGAAATCAATCCGGGGACTGTCCTTCCGAAACCGGATTCTCTGCTTTGCGGTAAAATATTCCTCCTGCAGCTCCACAGCAGCCGTCACACTGCCGTCACCATGCAGTTCCCTCCGAAGGACAGCGCTGCCCGAAAGCGCCTCGGTTGCCTGCTCATACATCCGCCCCAGTTCCCAGGCATCATAGTCCACATTTACATCACGATAAAGCTTCCACTGGTTCAAAGGCTCCGCCGCATATTCATATCCCTCCGGCCGGGACACCAGACTGGTTATCCGTCCCCGGGAATCCATATGTATGGAATAAAACTTATTTTCAAAGGAAATGCTGTCTACTTCTCCGGAAAGTTCCCGGTTCTCTGTCCCATCATGCCTTTCGTCTTCAGGCCCTTTCCCCGGGTCTTCCTCCCGGCTCCGAAAGAACCTGACGCCCTCGTCCTCCCCAAGCCTGACATAACCGCAGGCCGGAAGCCGCAGCTCTCCCAAGCCTCTCTCCCAACTCAGGGAATTGAACAGGGCACTTCCTCCGGCCAACCTGCCGAGCAAAGCCTCCCCAAGCTCCCGGCTCTCCCGCTCCACCTGCTCCAGTGCTTCCTCCGCCTCCTGATTTACCCGCCGGATGGAGGTTCCCGGCAGAATGTCGTGAAACTCCTGAACCAACAGCAGTTCCCACAAGGCTTTCAGCTTCTCAAGTACCCCTTCCTCCGAGCAAACTGCTCTCTCCAGACAAGCTGCTTCCTCCTTCCAACCCCCCGAAAGCCGCAGCAGCCCGGCCAGGTACTCCGCCTCCCGCAGGGCATACTCCGCCCTGCGGACACCTCTCTTAATGCCTGCCTGGGAAGTATAGGTTCCCCTGTGCCAAGCCAGATACAGCTCCCCGTAATAAACATTTCTCACGGAAGCCCCATCCAGTCTGTCAAAAAATTCCCCAGGACCCTCCATGGTACACCTGGGGGCGCCCTCCAGATCCAGGCAGCGCGCCGCCGTCTCCACCATCAGCTCCGTGGGACCGCCGCCCCCGTCCCCATAACCAAAGGGGAACAGGAAAGTGTCGATTCCCTGCTTCTGATTCCTGTCCTTCTCCCAACGCTCCCGCAGGGCGCCGGAACTGAATACCGCATTGTTCTTCTTATAAATATGGGACAGAATCCTGGTTCCGTCGATTCCCTCCCACCAGAACACATTATAGGGAAACTGCTCACATTCCGGGTCACAGCGCAGCAGCTTCTGGGTGGCAAAATAAGGAACCCTGCAGCCCTTCATAATCTGGGGCAGCGCACCGGAAAAGCCGAAGGTGTCCGGCAGCCAGGCCACACGGCTGTCAACGCCGAAATTCTCCTGAAACCAACGCTTGCCCAGAACGAACTGCCGGACCAGACTCTCGCCCCCCGGCAGATTGGTATCGCTCTCCACATATACCGCACCCTCCGGTATAAACTGCCCTGCCCGGACGCGCTCCCGCACCCGCCGGAAAAGCCCCGGATAATACTCCTTCAGATATTCCAGAATGGTGGGGGAACAAAGCAGAAATTTGTAATCGGGATAGCTTCTCATCAGCGCCAGCTGATTGGAATAGGTTCTGGCCGCCTTCCGCTTTGTCTCCTCCAGGGGCCAGAGCCAGGCCAGGTCCAGATGGGACTGTCCGAACACCGTGAATTCCGGCATGGTATCCCCGTTCCGCTTTTCCAGAAGGGGCCGAAGCAGTTCCCGCCCCTCTCTGATGCTCTGGCTGCGCCTTGGCTCCTCCGCCTCGAAATCCACGATACAGGTAAAACGCTGCAGTGCCTCACCGATTTTCATGCTCCGCAGCCCACTGTCCGGCAGCGCCTTCCACAGCTCATACAACGTGTGATAATCCGCGTAGGCACCGAAAATCTCCCCCTGAAAAATCCCGAAATGGCTGCTTTTTACCCGGCACTGACAGCACCCTGGTTCCGGCACCGGCTCCTCTCCCCTCTGCCAGATGCCTGCTCCCTCCTGCCTGACGCCATGCCCTGCATAGCACTCCCCATAGATTTCAAAACGCGCTCCGGGTTCGGCCCGGGCCGTCAGCTCCACCGCTCCATGTTTGCTGTCAATGGAACCCGCTTCCTGACCGTTCACATAGACAAGCATCTCCGGCCCCGGTCCCAGATGCACCAGGATACGCTTCCCCGCCGCCTCCTCCGGCATGGTCACACAGGTCCGAAACCACCCGTACTCCCATTTCTTCCCCCATTCCCTTCCCACAGGAAACGGCTGAAACTCCCGGACAGCCGCCTGCTCCAGGGACAAATGTTCCATGGTGGTAAAACCGGAAAGCTCCGCCTCCCCCAGTTTCCTGTACAGATTCCGCTCAAAGGCCTCATCCCATATCTTCAGCCGCTCGTCCCACTGCCTTCCAAGCTTCATGCGCTACCTCCCTGCGTTGAAATCCTTTGCCATTCCGCCCGTCCCTTTTCCTGCAGAACCGGGAAATACCCTCCCGCCTCCGGCATACCCACATGTTTCGATCCCGCCTGACAACCTGCCTGCATTTCCCTCTGTGAAATAGCACAGACTCTGACATGGCACAGACTGCCCGTCCTTACAGCACCGTCCTGTACTCCATGAGAAACAAAATCGCCAGGGCCTGTCCATAGGGCATGGGCTTTAACTCGATTTCCTTATAAAAATCCCGGGAAGTCCGCCCCATGGGGGTTCCGTAAGAAACCTGGTTCACCACCCCCTCCCGGGATATGTAATCCAGAATGGGTGCCGCCGCCTTTACTGCGGTTTCCAGGCAACTTCTGTCCGCCAGGCCGTCTTTCACCGCCTTCAGGATACCGTAGGCAAATCCGCAGGTGGCGCTTGCCTCCACATAGGAATCCCCGTCGTCCACCAGAGTGTGCCACATACCGTTTGGCTCCTGGTATTTCTGCAGACTCTCAATCTGCGCCCGCAGCGTATTGGTCAGCATCCTCCGGACCGGCTCACTGCAGTCCTGGATGGCCAGAAATTCCGGAATGGCCATGGTAATCCAACAGTTTCCCCGCCCCCAGAAGGCTCCCGCAAAATGATTCTTCTCCCGGAAACTCCAACCATGATACCACAAACCTGTAGTCCTGTCGGAGAGATACTTATCATGAAGCAGAAACTGATACTCCGCCTCCGCCTTCATTTTCTCATTCTTCAGAATCCGCCCCATATTGGCCAGAAACAGCACCGTCATATACAGCGTATCGTCCCACAGCTCCTCCTCATTGACGCTGTCCGAAGTCTTATGCTGAAACCCGCCTTCCTTTGTCCGGGGAAAGCTTTCCATAATCTCCTCCGCCGCCGCGATACAGGGCTTTAAATACTTCTCCTCCCCGGTGTACTCCGCCAGAAAGGACATGGTCAGATAGGGCGCTGCGGTATTCACGTTTAAGGCCGGAAATCCAATGGCAATCTGCCTGTCATAATATTTCTTCAGCGTATCCAGATAACTGTCCTTCTTCTCATAACAGAAAAGCTTCCACAGGCCGAACAGCCCCACCCCCTGGGTCCACTCCCAGTACCGGTACCTGGCAATATCGTCTCCGGCCAGATTGTTGCTCTCCATATTTTTCAGAAAAATATCGTCCGTCTCATACAGAATCCCGGTAAAGGCGTCCACCATCTTGTGGATTTTGCCATTCACCCGCCGGAGAAGCTCCCTCTTTTCCCTGCATTTCTCCTCCAGTTCTCCGATCAGGCGCTTCAGCTCCTCCGGGGTCTTCACAATATAATCCGGCTGCCAGTCCGGCTCCTCCACACTGTGAAAATACCTGGGTGACCAGTCCAACCATACGGAGGTAATCCCGTAACGGTTGGCCCCGGCCACATCCTTCTTCAGATTGTTGCCGATCATCACGATAAAGGGTTTATCAACTTCCGTCAGCTTCATCGCCTCCATGGCCGTGTCAAACATAGACCTGGCAGGCTTCTGCTCTCCCACCACCTCAGACACAATCCACTCCTCAAAGCAATATCCCAGGCCATTCTCCCTGTACACATTCTGAAAGGACTCCCACTCACCGTCCGCCACCAACGCGATGCGGTAGCCCTCCTCCTTCAGCTGCCGAAGCACCTCCCCCGCTCCCGGGATAAACTCTGCTCTGGTAACGATTCCTCTCTCGTCAAAAATCTGGGTGCCCTCGTCAATAATCGTATCTCCGCTGTCCGTAAATAAGATTAAATTCTTTTCCATAAGCCGCTCCAACCTCCATCCTGCTGCCATTGAATCAATCTTACCAAAGGTCAGCCCTTATTTCCACGCATCTCTTGTTTTTTTATCCTGCTACATTGCATTTTTTGTCATTATTGCATTCTGTTTCCTTCTTCATTGTACAACATTTTGTGTATTGTTTCCCCTATTTTGTCCATTTTGCATGAAGCCATAGTCATTTATCCCTGTTTTACGCCAGGGTGTCCCTGGGAAAAGGGCAAAAAACGCAACCCCTGCCTCCCGTCCCCTACTTGCCGCCCTCCTGCCGGAACCTGGAAGGAGACATCTGCAGAAATTTATTGAAGGCCCGGTTGAACTGGGAGAAGCTCTTGAAACCGCTCTGAAGGGCGATATCCGTAATGGGCGCGTCCGTGGACAGCAGAAGGGTCTGGGCATTGCGCACTCTGGTCATGGAGATGTAGTCCGTCAGGGTGAATCCGGTGATCCGCTTGAACTGATGGGACAGATAATAGCTGCTGACGTAGAATTCCCTGGACAGGGATGCCAGAGAAAGATCCTCCGTATAGCGGTTGTGAATACAGGCCGTGATGCTGTATATTTTATTGGTGATATTGTCAAAATCCACCTGATCCGTGTACACATTCTTGTCCCGGTGCAGATAGATCAGGCTTAAAAATTCCGTGAACTTGTGATGAATGGCCAGATTGGACAATTCGTTGGGAGCCTGGGAGAGATAATAAATATCATTCAGCTTCTCGAAGATCATCTTTTTGATGCGCCCCTCAAAGCGGTAGATGGGAACCTCTCCCTGGAAAATGCTGTAGATCGTCTTCATATAAGACTCCAGGCCTGCGGGCAGGGCGGGGATGGCAAAATTGATAATAAGCCGCTTGTTGGGCGCCCCTTCCGGATAGGCGGTCTTGTGCAGCAGGGAGGGACGGATGGCAACGATATCACAGCAGCGCAGGTCATGCCATGCCCCGTTGATCAGATGGCCCGCGTGCTCGTCCAGGAAAATGCACAGCTCATAAAACTGATGGAAATGCTGAAACTCCATATTAATCGTATAGGAACGCTCATCCCAGTCAAAGAAATAGAAAAAAGGCGCCCCCTGCCTGTTGATCTCGATCAGGTATTTCTCTTCATATATTACGGAATTGTCAATCATCATATCACAAACCTCCCCGCCGCCCCGCAGCCGGAATCCCCTCCGCCGGGGAGCCATCTTGCCTGTCTTGCTTTTGACGGCGCTTTTTAAGTGATTTCATTGCATAAAACAGAAGAATTTTTGTATGTAATGCACAAATACTATACTTTGTTTTTGTATATATTGTGCAAATCACAAATAAATTATATAACAAAAAAGCAAAATTTGCAATATGTATATAAAAAAAGCAATAGATGCGTAGCCGGATTTAGCCTGTTATTGTTATACTGACTAATAGAAAGCGCTGACCCAGTCGGCGTACTCAAATAGAAGAAGGAGGATATTTTATGAAAAAAAGACTCATTGCACTGCTTCTGGCAGGCACAATGACCCTGTCTCTGGCAGCATGCGGCGACACAAACGACGGCCAGAGCAGCTCGCCCGCCGAATCTCAGGAAAGCACACAGGAGTCCTCTGCGGAAGAATCCACCCAGGAGGAATCCTCCCAGGAAGAATCTTCTCAGGAAGAATCCACACCGGAAGATGCCCCCCCTGCTGACGTTACTGCTTTCAGCGAGGCGCCCATGCTTGCCGATCTGGTACAGGCAGGCTCCCTTCCCGCACTGGAGGAGAGAATCCCCACAGCGGAGGATGTGTATGTGGAACAGGTTGACGCAGGCGGCAATCCCCTGGAAATCGGCACCTACGGCGGTGTGATCAATCTTCTGGGCGCAGGCGGCAGCTGGGGACTGTCCAGACCCGTACTGGAGAGCATCATCCACTACAATTCCGACGGCACCTATTATGCCAATGTCATCAAAAGCTTCGAGCACAATGACGATTACACGGTCTGGACCTTCAAGCTCAGAGAAGGCATGAAATGGTCCGACGGCGAAGACTTCAACGCGGACGACATTACCTTCTGGTATTACATGTGCCACCTCACCGACTATGACACCAAGAAATCCTGGCCGGCCCTGATGGAAACCGTGGACGACGCGGAAGCATGGGCCACTCTGGAAAAGGTTGACGATTACACCGTGACCTGGACCTTTGTAAATCCCAAATTCCCCGCTGACTTTATCGAAAACGGCGACTTCAAGTGGTGTTGGGCACCCTCCCACTATCTCCTTGACATGATTCCGGATTCCGTGTATGTGGAGAACCAGTACTGGGAGAAGACCGGATTATCCGACGAGCAGGTGCTTCTCAACGCCCAGGCAAAGGGCATCGATGCCGCAACGGTGGGTGACCTGGGCAAGGCCATTGCCTACTACTGGTGGAACGAGGACGGCATTCCCAACCTGAACTCCTATGTGCTGACCACAAAGGAAGGCAACAACTCCAGGGATGCCCAGCTGTGCATTCTGGAACGCAACCCTTATTTCTGGAAGGTGGATGCACAGGGAAATCAGCTTCCCTACTGTGACGAAATCCACTTCAACGCAACCTCCGAGGAGGGACAGGATCAGCTGATGTTCCGTTCCGGGGAACTGGATATCATCGAAGTGGCCATGCAGGACATCGCTTCCCTTCTGGCTGACCTGGGCGATCAGGCACAGCTTCGGGAGCTTGCCAGTACAAACTGGGGTTCCTACCTGATCACCTTCAACTACACCTGCAAGGAAGAGAACTACGCGGAATTGTTCAAGAATCCCAAATTCCGTCAGGCCATCTCCATCTGCGTGGACCGCGAACAGGTTTCCGGCCTCCTGACAGAAGGCTTCCTGGAGCCCGGCCAGTGCGCTCCCCAGGAAGGAAACTTCGGCTATGACCCGGAATGGGAGACCAAGTGGACGGAATATGACGTGGACGGCGCCAAGGCGCTTCTGGAAGAGTGCGGCCTGGTTATGGGCGCAGACGGCTTCTACGATTTTGCAGACGGCACGGACTTCGTGCTGACCCTCTATACTTATACGGATTCCGGCGCTGACGCCGCATTCCCTGTTTTCGAGCAGTACTACAACAAGGCAGGCATCAAGTGCGCAACCAAGGATATCGAAGTATCCGCATTTGACACGGAAATCGACAACAATGACTGGTATGCGGTACTGGGACCCCACACCGCTATCGGCGGCGTTTCCCTGAAATCCAGGGTACAGCCCTTTGTTCCCATCGCACAGTCCGCGGAGTGGTACGGCGAGTACGGCACCTATTACGGAACGGGCGGCCAGCAGGGCGTAGCTCCCGAAGGCGATATGGCTAAACTGATAGAGATTTACGAGAAGTGGAAATCCACTCCCGATTCCGCGGAAAGAGATCAGTATACCCTGGACATCTACAATGTCCACAAGGAAAATCTCTGGACCATCGCTTACCTGAAGGCAGCCGGCGCATACAGCCTGGTGAGCTCCAAGATCCACAACTATCCGGACCTCCTGGTATCGGATGACCTGTATCAGTACCAGAACATTATCCACTACTGGACCCTGTTCAAAACTGAATAAAAGACGATGATGCGACAACTTCCGGAGGCGGGGAACCCGGTTCCCATGCCTCCGGATTTTTTAAAAAAGGGATTTTTAAGAAAGGGATTTTTCCAATGGAAGAAAATGCTTACAAAGAGAAAAGCATGCACGAAGGCGCCCCGAAGAAACCCCTGATACAGACTGTGGGTGACTTCTTCAAAAAAGACCTGGTTCAATATATCGTGAAACGTCTTCTGATGTTTATTCCCACATTACTTTTGATTTCGGTTCTGGTCTTCTTCGTTATTCAGCTCCCTCCCGGGGATTATGTTTCCGCCCATATTGCAGCCCTTGCAACGGAGGGGGAATTCGTGGACGCGGACTACGCGGCACAGCTGCGCGCGGATTACGGCCTTGACCTGCCTGTCCATGAGCAGTATATCAAATGGATCAAGGATATCATCTGGACTCCCACCGACTCCACCTATTACAGATTATACGGCTCCCATCACAACTGGAAATACTCCTTCGCCTATGGCCGGGACGTGTGGGACGTGGTGGACGACAGACTGGGACTCACCATTCTGGTTACGGCCATCATTATGATTTTCCAGTATGCGGTATCCCTGCCCATCGCAGTCTATGCCTCCACCCATCAGTACTCCGTGGGGGACTATATCTCCTCCATCATCGGTTTCCTGGGGGCGGCCATACCCAACTTCATTCTGGCCATTGTGCTGATGTACCTGTCCTACAAATGGACCGGAAACGCAAATGTGGGCCTGTTTTCCCAGGAAATGCTCCAAAACGGCATCCATCTGTACAACTTCGGTGAATTTTTAAAGAGAATGATCATTCCCATCCTGGTAATCGGCACCAGCGGCACCTGCGGCATCATCCGTTCCGTGCGGGCACAGATGCTGGACGAAGTGGCAATGCAGTACACCCTCACCGCCAGGGCCAAGGGTGTGCCGGAGCGTACCATCATTATGAAATACTGCTTCCGCGCAGCCATCAACCCCACCGTCTCCGGACTGGGCGGCGTGCTCTCCAGTCTGTTCTCCGGCTCCACGGTAACTGCCATGGTGCTGAACATGCAGATTCAGGGACCGGTGCTCTTTAAAGCCCTCCAGGCCCAGGATATGTACCTGGCCGGGGCAATTGTTATGGTTCAGGCTGTCCTGGTGGTGATCGGTATCCTGTTCTCCGACATCGCACTGGCATTCCTGGATCCCAGAATCCGTTACTCAGGAGGTGGCAGATAATGTGGAAAAAGAAAACAAAAAGCAATGAAGATTATTATCTTGCTTCCCAATGGACCCTAATGGGCAGAAAGCTGAAAAAGCATAAGCTTGCCAAACTGTCCATGCTGATTCTCCTGCTGTTATACCTGGGCGCATTGTTTGCGGATTTCCTGGCGCCCTACTCCCTGGATGAGTTTGACGCCCTGTACAAGGACAGCTCCCCCTCCAAAATCCACTGGGTCTATGAGGGCGAGTTCATCGGTCCCCATGTGTATAAACTGGAGAAAACCATTGACCGGAAGGATTTTTCCGTGACCATCACGGAGGACACTTCAGAGTATTATAAAATACGGTTTTTCGTACACGGTTCAGAATATAAGATTCTGGGACTGATTCCCTGCGACATCCACCTCTTCGGCGTGGGTGAGGGCAGCAATGGCGGCAGCGGCGCCAAGGTCATGCTCTTCGGCACGGACTCCCTGGGCCGGGATATCTTCTCCCGGGTACTTCTGGGAAGCCGGATCTCCCTGACCATCCCCTTTGCCAGTGCCGTTATCAGTTTCTTCCTGGGCGTTACCATCGGTTCCGTGTCAGGATACTTCGGCGGCGCCCTGGACATTGTCATTCAGAGAATCATCGAGGTCATAGGAGCCGTTCCCCAGATTCCCCTCTGGATGGCGCTCTCCGCTGCGATTCCTCCGGGAATCTCCACCGTAAAGATGTACTTTTACATAACCATCATTCTGTCCTTTATCAACTGGACCGGAATGGCCCGTATCGTGCGGGGCAAGTTCCTGTCCCTGAAAAATGAAGATTATGTCATGGCAGCCAGGCTTTCCGGCGTGTCCACCTGGAAGATTATCTGGAAGCATCTGGTTCCGGGCTTCATGAGTTATCTCATTGTGTCCATCACCCTGGGAATTCCCGGCTCCATTGTGGGCGAGACCTCCATGTCCTATCTGGGACTGGGCATTAAGTCACCTGCCACAAGCTGGGGGGTACTGCTCCAGGAGGCAAGCTCCGTCACGGACGTTGCAAGCAATCCCCACAAACTGATTCCCATTATTTTCGTGACCATCGCGGTTCTGGCCTTTAACTTCCTGGGCGACGGTATCCGCGACGCTGCGGACCCCTATAAGTAAAGCGCTGTTTTTCCGCAGACCCGTAACCGGGCGTCTAAGACAGGACTGTTCCCTCCCTCGGCAGCCCATGCAATACAGGGCATTCCGGGCGCCTGACAGGCTGGAACAGCACCCCTATCAGCCCCTTCGGGAAATACAACGGCGCGGAAATGGAGAAAACGATGAACGAAGAAAATATTCTTGAAGTCAAGGACCTCCATGTGGACATTCATATGGCGGAAGGACTTCTCACAGCAGTCCGGGGCGTCAATTTTGAGATGAAAAAAGGCGAAACCCTGGGACTGGTAGGCGAATCCGGCTGCGGCAAATCCCTGACCTGCAAGGCCATCCTGGGCATCAATGATAAAAAGTGCAAACCCAGCGGACAGATTCTGTTCGACTCGGAAGGCCTGGGCAGAGTGGACCTTCTCTCCCTGGACCAGAAAGGCAGGGAAATCCGTTCCATCCGGGGCAAGGAAATCTCCATGATTTTCCAGGAACCCATGGTGGCCTTCTCCCCCATGTACACCATCGGCAACCAGATTAACGAAGCCACCAGGCTCCATATCACCAAGGACAAGAAAAAATCAAAGGAAATCTCCATGGAGGTCATGCGCAAGGTGGGCATTGCCAATGTGGAAAAACGCTACAACCAGTATCCCCATGAGTTTTCCGGCGGCATGCTGCAGCGCGCCCTGATTGCCATGGCCCTGGTATGCAATCCCAAGATGCTCATTGCAGACGAGCCTACCACGGCCCTGGACGTTACCATTCAGGCCCAGATTCTGGAGCTGATGAAGGAACTGCAGAAGGATTTCAACATGGCGATCCTGTTCATCACCCATGACCTGGGAGTGGTAGCCAAAATGTGCGACCGGGTGGCGGTCATGTACCTGGGAAAAATCGTGGAGAGCGCGGATGCGTCGGAAATCTACGCAAACCCGCAGCATCCCTACACCAGGGGGCTCATCGGTTCCGTTCACAAAATCGGTTCCAAGAAGGAGGAACGGCTCTTTTCCATTGAGGGCACGGTTCCCCTGGCCATGAACCTGCCCAAGGCCTGCGGCTTCTATGACCGCTGCGACGTCCGCGTGGAAGGCCTCTGCAACAGGGCGGAGCCGGAACTGGTGGAGATTGCGCCGGGACACAAGATTGCCTGCTTTAACTGCCCTCATGAGGCCTGCAGGGAACAGCGGGCAAGGGTGGAAGCCTCCCTGGCGGGAAAAAGCGCCTCCACCCCGGAAAAGGATGCGTCAGACACTGCTGGCAGGCAAAAAGATACGGTGAAGTCTATCCCCGGGAACAAGGAGGACGGCAGGAAATGAAGAATGAAAATATCATGGAAGTCAAAGGACTGCACAAGCGCTTCACATCCAAAGGCATCACGGTAAAGGCAGTAACGGATGTGAGCTTCAGCGTAAAGCCCGGGGAGACCATCGGCATCGTGGGGGAATCCGGCTGCGGCAAGACCACTTTGGGACGCTGTATCGTCCGGGCCTACAATGCTTCCGAGGGGGAGGTCTTCTATCGCACCAAAGCCGGCGAGGTACTGGACTTCCTGAAGGCGGATAAAAACAAAATGAAGGAAATCCGAAAGGAAATCCAGATGATTTTCCAGGATCCCTACTCCTCCCTGGACCCCAGGATGACTGTCCTTGACATCATCAAGGAGCCCCTGAAGGCAAATTATCCCAAGATGTCCAAAGCGGAGATGGACCAGAAGGCAAAAGCCATGGCAGAGAAGGTGGGCTTAAATCCCATGTACCTGATGCGCTATCCCCACGCTTTCTCCGGCGGACAGCGCCAGCGTATCGGCATTGCAAGGGCCCTGGTGATTGAACCCCAGATCATCGTCTGCGACGAGGCCGTGTCCGCCCTTGACGTATCCATCCAGGCCCAGGTCATCAATCTGCTCCGGGACCTGCAGAAGGAGCTGAAGCTGACCTATCTGTTTATCAGCCATGACCTGTCCGTGGTGGAGCACATTTCCGACAAAGTGGGCGTGATGTACCTGGGCCGCATGGTGGAATTCGCCCCGGCGGAGGATCTGTTTGAAAAACCCATGCATCCCTATACGGAAGCCCTGCTCTCCGCGGTACCTGTGGCGGACCCCGCCATCCGCATGGAGCGGATTCCCCTGAAAGGCGAAATCCCCAATCCCGCAAACCCGCCCAGCGGCTGTTACTTCCACGAACGGTGCCATTACTGCACGGACAAGTGCAGGACCGAGGCCCCGGCTCTGGCCGAAATGCCGGACGGACGGCTCTGCGCCTGCCACCGGGCCAAGGAACTGGCCCTGCGGGGCTTTACCTATGAGGAAGGCGCGAAGGGGCAGTAACCATTTACCGGGAACTGTTCAAATCGAGTAGGGAAGAATTTCTCCCTGCTCGCCGCGCGGGGCGCACGTTGCGTAAGTCTGTGCGCCCCTGCGCAAAAAAGCACCCACTCCAAAGCGGATGCCGCATCAATGATTAGAAAATCAACGATGTGACAGCCGCAAAGCTAATTATCCTTATGCTCTCCCAATCAGCACCTGACTCCCCTCAAAAGCAAATCCATACTTCCTGATCTGCCCGGACTCCATGCCTCTGCTTAACAGCACAGCTTCATACTGCTTCTCTTCAATCTGCTGCAGCGCAGCCTTTACTCCGTCTTCCAGAGTTTCTTTTCTTTTTGCGTGAACTACCTTAAATTCAATGATAAAAGCGAAATCTCCTGGCTTTCTGGGTTCTATCATAATATCATACCGGCCCAAACCGCTTTCCCTGTTGGAAGATATGACATAGCGATCCTGCAGCTGAACCAGAAGCCCCAATACAAACCCATGGTAAAACCGCTCCGGCTGGGCTTTCGCCGATGGCTTTTTTCCCGTGTCAAAACTGCTGAACATTTCACCGGATACCTCGTTCATATAATCGTTCATTCCCTCCAGGTCATCGGAAAGCAGCGCTTTCAGAAAACCATCCTGCATTCCGCGGCACGCCCCGAACCACTTTCTGATCATCTGCAGGAACATAAAGCGCACTTCCATGTTGGTCAGCTTCAGCTCGTACTCCATTTCCATATGTTCCATATTCAGCGCCGCTGATATGGCTTTTAAATATCCGCTGGCAAGCAGCAGGCTCCAGACCGCACCTTCCCCCTTTTCCAGCTCGCTGAATACAATCTGCTCGTCTAGGAAAGTGCGGAAAGTGCCTCCCTGCAGCAGTCCCTCCATCGTCATCTTAAGTTCCGGGCTGCCTTCCTGAACCAGTTTCCCCGCCAGACTGTTGGAGCTGGTGTTTACCCAGTAAGGCCGCGCTATCCCTCCTGAATCCAGATAGTTTATAATAGACCACGGATTATAGATGTCTTTCCAATGTCCAAAAACAAACCCATCATACCACATCTTTACTTCATCTTTCCGGTCTGTCATATGATATTCATCCAGTGCAGCGAATACTTCCTCCTCCGTAAAGCCAAAACTGTTTCCGTACACATCTGAAGTGACCGATACGACTTTCAGATTGTTCAAGTCGGAAAACATGGACTCTTTACTGATCCGGGTGATTCCCGTCATGATGGCCCGCTCTACATAGGGGTTCGCCTTGAAAGTGGCATTGAACAGGCTCCTGGTAAAAAGCACCAGCTCTTCCCAATAGCCATGGACATACGCTTCCTGCATGGGCGTATCATATTCATCCAGGAGAATGATCGCCTTTTTCCCATAATACCTTGCCAGAAAGCCAGACAGCGCTTTCAGGGCATCTGTCGCAATATTGGCCTCCATATCGAAGGATACCTTACGGTAGTATTCTTTTTCATCCTCTTTCAGGATTCCGCTGTCCAGAAGGAAATCGAACCGATTGTACAGCTCTGCAATGAGAAAGAATATTTTCTTCTGTGCCCCTGGAAAGGTCCCCTCCTTCACAGGAGCAAAGCTGATAAAAATGACAGGATACGTCCCTTGAAGCCCCCGGTATTTGTCCTCCTTCCAGATATCCAGCCCTTCAAATAAATCGCTCCTCCCTGCATACTCCACGGAAAAGAATTTTTCCAGCATGCTCATAGCAAGCGTCTTCCCAAAACGCCTGGGACGGGTAATCAGCGTTACCTCATCCTCCGCCTCCCACCATTCCTTTATAAACATGGTCTTATCCACATAGAAATTATTGCGGACTCTCAATTTTTCAAAATCCTGGCATCCGACGCTAACTGTTCTCGGCATACTTGTCTCCTTTCCCAGAATGCCCCTGCTATCCTCTCCTGTAATACCCTTTTGTCGCTATATCATGCATAATGTATACAAATCTGACATTCCTGTCATCCGTCTTCTTGTCTGCTCACCTCTATCATAACACCAAACAGCGTGATTTACACTATCTTTTCCATCCATCTGGCAACAGGCAGCCTGCCAGATGGCAGGCATCGACAAACATCCCTACCAGCCGTTCAGAAACACACCGCGAACTCATCCCTATATCGCCACACAATCTCAATCCGCTATACCCCTGCATTCACCAGCCGATTGTACATTTCCATTGAAAGCATAAATTCCATATGGCTGTCGAGCGTCGCCGCATGTTCTGCATCCAGGCCTTTCCTGACTCTCTCCACATCCTTTCTTAAACTACGCACATAGCCTTCGTATTCCTCCTGGTACTCCTTGACCATTCCGCATAACAAGTTATAAACTTCCCGCAGCTCCTCTTCCGATTCCAGTACCCGGAACCTACCATCACTTTTCTTCCATATGCCTTCTATCCGGTCCCGGTATTTTACGTTTGTATAAGCATAAGGAAAGCTTTTGGAAGCAATCAGTGCCGCCAGTCTCTCCGCCTGCTCCCTCTCCCTTGAATAACTGGCCTCTTCCTCCTCCCGGAATATCCGATATACATTCTCCAGATTTCGAACAAACTGTCCTCTCTCCTGATCCAGTTCCTCCCACAGACTCTGCATTTGCTCCAACCGTGCTTGAGGCAATAAGCATTCTTCAAATTCCCGCCCTGTCATTTGCCTCTCCTGTTCATTGTATCTTTCAGATTTACCGATCTATAAAAATCACTCAATGCCCGAACCACATTGCTGGCCTCTTTACCCAGTTCCACAATGAGGTTATTAATTTTGCCCGTTAGCATGTCATATCGTTCCACGATTTTATCCTGTCCCTCAGTATTGTTCTCCATTGCTTCCATAATTTCTTTTTTAAGAGGACTGATTTCGTGCATAATGTTTCCTGGCATCCCAATACAGCACTCCTTTATTTCGGAAACCGCATCACTCACTTCCTGCACTACCCCTTCCATTCCTTCATACATTCCTATCCGCCCGCATAATTCATCTTTATGCTCCGACAGCTGTTTCGCTAGTTTGTCCATCCCTGAAATCACTTTTTCATTCTGTGCGTTCTGCTGTTTACTGCTCCCAAGTAAGTCGTCACACCGTTTTATCTGCTCCATGGCCGCCTTCTTCAGTTCCGCCATCCCACCTTCCATATGACGGGACATAATGTCAATAGCCTCCTGTATCTTCGCTGCCCCAGCAATCCCTGCCTCCTGATTTTCTACAATGCTGTCGATCCTTTGGTTTACACTTCTGCATTCTTCCACACATCCGGACACTTCTTTCAGAACCGAATCAAGCATAGCCTGTATCTGCTTCGCCACTTTCCTTTCTTCCGCCTCCATCTGCTCCCGCTTCCTGTCAGCATAAATCTGAACCCCTACACCCGCTCCTGCAAAAACAAAAGCGATTACAAAAAAGCCATACTGAGGTACAGTGCAGACATTACAGATACATGCGGAAGAGACAATGCTTCCCATAAGCGTATATATGTATTTATCAGGTTTCATCCTATCCTCTCCAATCTTATGTACGAGCGGTCTTGAAAACTCTTGAAGCCCCTATTTCCGCCCTTTTTTGTTACTTTATTTTATCTCTTCCTCCATACGCTGAAGGCAAATTTAATAAATTTCATCCCTCTCATTCCTGAAATTAACTTCTTCCTGCCTATTCGCTATCGAGTTTCCGAGAATGCCCTGTACAGCCCTTCCACCTTTTCCTTCATGAAATCATCAACAGTGTTCAGATCCTCATTAGCCAGGAGCAGATTATGCAGATCGCTTCTCAACAGTTGCATTTCCCTCAAATTACCTATTATACTGGCAATTTTCCCTTCCGCATATTCGGCCAGTTCCTGATTCGCATGTTTCATGTAAGCCAAATATCTTTCCACAGTGATATAGTTTCCTGCAAAATCTCCGACAATCAGAACCGACCCCAGAATCCTCCGGCTTTGCTCCATAAACCGGCGCCTCAGCTCCTCACTGCAGAATCTTATCATATCGCTGTAAGGATCGTCAAAATGGTCATATAACAGCTGTACCAGCGGAAGCAGAACAGGCTCCCACCGTTCCACCCTGGGCTTTTCCTTCTCTTCCTGCATTTTTCCTTCCACATGCAGCGTATGGTAACCCGGACAGTCTGCCAGTGCCTCCTTCAGGGCCTCCAGATTCTCCCGCCGCAAATTCCCGATATGCTCCACTGGCATGTATTTTCGAATAAGCAGAGAATCAAACAAATCCGGTTCCCTGTTTCCGTACAGAAACAGCGCACGTGACTTTCTTATCACATCTTCCTGAACTTTTACCGAAAGGTAGTGGCAGCATATTCCATCATAAAAAGAATGCATAGTCCTGACCCACAACCCCTCCTGAGAGTAAAACACCTCATCCTGCAGGGAATACTCCACCGTGCAGAAGCCACATCCCTGCATCTGTTCCGGTATCCTTACCAAAAAAAGCTCCTCGACAGTCTCCGCCACAGTCTTTTCTCCTGTGAGCAGAATATAAACGAAGGTTTTCTCGCCCTCCAGACACTCTTTTTCTATTTTGACTGCCCGATCTGCTGTAAATCGATAACTCTTCATGATTTCCGGAAAATATTTCATCTGATATAAAAGGTTCTCCGAATAGCTCATAGCCACCCCTCAACAAAATCCTCGTATCCGGATAGTTCTCCTATCTGTCTGTGACATTTCTGTATTTCCCTGTCAATCTCCTCCCTGTTCTGTGCCAAGTTCCCCATCAGCCCATCCAGTTCATTGATCTTTTGATAGTAATTTTCTGTCAGCCTTCCGGCAATCTCCAGTCTGGCTTCCTCATATATATTCTCAATCAGATTTTCCCCATCCCTTTTCAACGTCTGGAAATACTGTTGTAATTCTGCTGCATAGCATGCCTTCTCCCGGGTACTCCGATTCTCAGCCTCTTCCCTCTGTTTCTCCTCCTCAAGCCACATTTTCTTTTCCTCGAGGGCCTTCCGGGTTTCTTCGATTTCCCTGCGGATTCGCTTTTCCTTTCCGTAATCGTTTATATCCTTCAGTTCATCCTTCAGCTGGAAGATCCGAGCAGACAGCTCACTACAGTTCTGAATCAAATTCTTTCTGGAATTCTCATACTGCGACTTCATCTCCTCATTTTCCACGGCAACTATCCTGGACGGATTGATCTGCTCCCCGATATATCCACCCGCATTCCCAGCCCAGTATCCAATGGACAGATAATCCAACATTCTGGAAAAACCGCTCTCTTCCCCCTGTAGCTCAGTATATTTTACGTTGTCCTGTACCTCTCTTCGCACAACTGAGATTTTATCATAATAATCCTCTTCATCGATACCAGTGTCCAAGGCGTTCATAAGCCCACTTTCCAGTTTCGAGGCAATGTTCTCCCATTCCCTTTCATATGTCAGTTGTGTCTCGATTGCCATATCATCAAAGCTGCTTATTTTTATCATAAACTTCGAATTTACAGATTCCAGTTTGGCCTTCAGCCCATCGCTTACCCTTTTTCCTGCACTTTCCACACTGTTCTTTGCCTGGTTCACTTCGCTAAACACAGATTGCCTGATGTGCGCCTTTTTCTTCTGAATTTCTCTCTCTGCTTCCTTGAGTTGTTCCTATGACCCTGTTTCTTTTCTCCTGGTACACCTCATACTGCCCCTTCATCTCCAAGCTCCTCCTTTAGATAGGTTATTTTTTTCATCAGTTCCTTCCTCGTATCTGTGGTAACTGTAATTGATTCGTATAGTTCCCTGTTTCTTTGGCGCAGTTCTTCCTTATATTCTCCAATACGTTTGGCTGTCTCTGTTTTTATACGCTGCTCCAGATCCTTTCTGATTTCATAGAGATAATTATCCGTCTGAAGCATAAGCTGATCCATCCTTTTCCCTTTTATCATTTCACAGTAAGATGCAATCTCGTCCTTTTTCCTATCTAGATATTCCGCTGCCCTCCGCTCCTTCTCTTCTTCTATAAACTCATGCTGCAGAAGAATTTCTCTGTCTATATGCTTAATTCTGCTTTTCTTCTCCTCTATCTTATTTTCATACAGATGTATTTCCCTGCTCATTCCCATTATTCTATTCTGAATTTCTTCCGTTGCCACTGACTTTTTCTCATATTCTTCCAGAAAGCTCTTCTGCCTCCGATCCCATTCTTCCTGTGCACTTGTGTCCATCCCATCGGGAACTTTTTCCTTGGTGGTCTTCTTCCAAAGCAAGATTCCCCTGGTCTTCTTTACTTTTTTAAATTTCTGAACCGCTTTGGGCCTGTCTCCCAGTTCCTGTAATCCATTCATATACCATCTGTCATCTTCGCCCTTTTTCCTGCGGTATCGCACTTCCTCCTCACCAAGAGCATAACTTCTCGGAATCTTCAGCCCTTATTTCATGGGGCTTTCAGACCTCTGTCT
>OFFP01000435.1_pt1 | contig 34130 bp, 32 predicted proteins | sample 1521431 | NCBI WGS metagenome assembly OFFP01 (sample SAMEA3504104, study PRJEB24116) | mouse gut metagenome | biome: mouse gut; feature: mouse-associated habitat; material: faeces | place: Denmark | collected 2011
GCTAGAGCGTGTTTGAAAAATCATTCCCGCCATCTGCACGCCCCGCTTAGCGCGATATTTGCACCAAATTCGGTCAACGCAGCCCGCTACGCCTCCCCTTATTCGGCATATCATATCCTTTGGGCACAAATCTCCCACTAAGCAGGTCGTACATCTGTCAGAAAGCATTTTTCAAACACACTCTAACAGCCGCCTTTATTGTTTTATCTTACATTGAACGCTGAATCTCCAGTACCTTATACGTAAGTTCCCCGACCTGCGTTTCCACTTTTACCATATCGCCGACCTTCGCGCCAATCAGCGAGCGCCCTACCGGGGATTCGTTGGAAATCTTGCCCTTTAAGCTGTTTGCCTCTGTCGAGCCGACAATTTTATATTCAAAAATTTCATCATATTCACAATCTAAAATGCGGACCGTACAGCCGATGCTGATTTTATCAAGCTCCACTTCCTCTTCCACAACTACTTCCGCATTTTTTAAAATCTTCTCAATATCCTCAATTCGCGTTTCGATATCGCGCTGTTCGTCCTTTGCCGCGTCGTATTCCGCATTCTCGGACAAATCGCCCTGTTCCCTGGCTTCCTTAATCTTCTGCGCTACTTCTTTTCTTTTGACTACTTTCAAATCCTGTAATTCATCTTCGAGTTTCTTGAGTCCCTGATACGTTAAGATATTTTTCTTATCCATACTATTCACCCTTCTTTTTATTCATTCTCGTAAAAAGCCTTCTCGAATTTGTCAAGATACGGCTGTTTTTTTACTGTTTCACTGACCCTGACAATCATAGTATTATACCCGATAGGTACTGCTATGTCAAGGTTTCCCGCACTTTCCCACTTCTTTTTATAAATCGGCAGATAAATCAGTTTGCCGAATTTTATCGCCCCTGTCCGCTCTCTGGTTTTTTCAAAATCCAGTATTACCGTCCCGCCGGATGCCCCGGCAAACAATTCCGCCATTTTCTGCGGATCCTTTGGGAAAACTTCTGCAATCAGTCCATGCTCCTCATACATATTATCCGTATATTCAGTAAAATATGCGGGACGATCCGTTAAAATTATCAGGCGGTTTAAATCCGGCCCTAACAGCTTCGCTGCCAGCAAAACCGGTTCGGCGTCTCCGCCGTCAAGTAGAACCGGAGCAAAATCGTGATAAGAAATACTTCGTTTTTTTAAAATAAATTCTATGATTTCACGAATCAGAGGAATATAACGGTTGCTTTCTTCCTCCTCGTCTGTATGCGTCAGTACCTCCGCCTGCGGTTTCTTTTGGAAAAAAAGATGTTTAAAATACTGTTTCAGACAGCTTATAATCTGTTTTGGATTTTGTCTCAATTGTCCTCTTCTTTCTGTTTGCCGCGAAAAAAGATACGCCGTTTTCCCGAATCAGGAATGATCCGATACCGTCTCCGCATTTACCGGATACTCGCCGATCACCTGTATAATCCCCTTTATATGCCGGTTAAATACAGCAAGATCTTCTGCCGGCACCCAAAGCTCCTGATGATAGTGATTTCCTACAACGTGAACCTCAAACTGCGCGGCATATTCGTCGTCAATTTCAAACTTTGTAACATACCCTTTGTGATCTTCATTGTATTTTACATTCCACTGCGCGATTTCCGCCGCATACGTTTCATTTAATACCGGATAAAAAATAGGCTGTTCCGGCAGCCTGGGCGGATACGCTGTATACCCGCTTTCCTCTATCAATTTCAACTCTTTTGTGCCTACCGGCCTGTATAATATCATACTATCCCTGCCTTTGTTTTTTCTCGGATGTCTTTATAATTATCCCATTATATGCCGAAGCCCGTCTATAAATTACAATGTGCCGAATTTACCCTAAAGCGTGTTTGAAAAAAGCTGCGGCAAAGGAGCCTGCCAAAACCGCAGTCAGCCAGAGGACAGGGGATGCGGCATTCGCCTTGTAACAGGATTTAGCGGCTCTTAAGTATCCCTGCGATTCCCAGCAATGCCCTGCCATGGATGGCAGGGCAAGCCGGAATGCGCCATGGACGGCGCGTTTCCGGCGGTTGCGTCCGCATTCGGGTACGTAAACGGGATACTTTAGAGCCGTTTTATCCTGTCACACAGCGAACGCCGCATCCCCTGTCCTCTGGCTGACGGAACTTTGCCAACACTGTTCGCTGTAACACTAGAGCGTGTTTTACTTCCCGCAAAACGCAAGCACTTTCCTGTACTCCATCGTCCCGCCAAACAAATCTAAGCCGCTTCCAATCGTGGCGTTCAGACGTCCTGCGCCCTCCTGCCTGAGTTCTTTTAAATCCTCAAAGCTTCCGATTCCCCCGGCATAGGTAACCGGAATTTTGCCCCAGCTTCCCAAAAGCCGTACAAGCGGAACCTCGATCCCCTTTGCCCTGCCTTCCACATCAACCGCATGGATCAAAAATTCATCCGCATATGCGCTCAGGCGTTCCAGCAACTCTAAAGAAATTTTTTCCGACGTAAACTTTTGCCACCGATCCGTTACAATATAATATGCCCCGTCCGCGCCCATTCTACAGCTTAAATCCAACACCAGGCGCTCCTTTCCGGTTACCCGCACCAGCTTTTTTAAATTTTCAAAATTGACCTTTCCGCCGGAAAATACATAAGACGTAACGATAACATGGCTCGCGCCTTCCGAAAGAAACTCCTTTGCATTTTCCGCACAAATGCCGCCGCCTGCCTGTAAGCCCCCAGGATAGGCGCGCAGGGCAAAAACCGCCTGCCGCTTGGTCTCTTCATAATAAATACTTCCTGCATGGTTTAACAAAATCACATGGCCGCCTTTTATCCCGTCCTGTTGATAAAACCGCGCATAAAACGCCGCGTCTTTTTCCGACACGAAATTCTCCTGCGCCCGGTTCCCCATATCCCTTAAACTGCCGCCGACAATCTGTTTTACTTTTCCATTGTGTATATCAATACATGGACGAAATTCCATTACTCAGATCCCTCCTGCTTAGTTATATAACTTTGAAACGAGCAAACGACGAAGTATGCCGTGGAAACCTCGTCGTCTATTTTTAAGTCTATCACATTTTTTTTTAGATTTCAATCCTATCCACAGAATCCTTTTGTATGATAAAATAAGTAGAGTTACCGGCACACAAGATAATACCACGTCCGCCTCAGCTGTATACGGACAACCAAAATAAATACCGGAAAGGAATAAAAGCATGGATATCATTATAACGCTTGCACAAGAACTTGGCGTCAAAAAGCGCCAGGCCGAAGCAGCCGTAAAACTGATTGATGAAGGCAACACGATTCCGTTTATTGCGCGTTACCGCAAGGAAGCTACCGGCGCATTAGACGATGAAGTGCTGCGCAATTTATATGAAAGGCTCACTTACCTGCGCAGCCTCGAAGAAAAAAAGAACCAGGTGATAGCCGGCATTGACGAACAGGGCAAGCTGACTGAAGAACTGCGCGCGCAGATTTTAGCGGCAGAAACGATGGTCGTTGTAGACGATCTCTACCGCCCGTACCGCCCCAAACGCAGAACCCGCGCGACTATCGCCAAAGAAAAGGGCTTAGAACCACTTGCCACCCTGATTTTACTGCAAAGAACCCAAAAACCGATTGAGGAAGATGCAAATGCATTTTTAAATGAAGAAAAGGAAGTACATACCGTACAGGATGCAATTGAGGGCGCAAAGGATATTATCGCCGAGAGCATTTCTGACGAAGCGGATTACCGCATCCGAATCCGGGAACTTACAATGAAAAAAGGACGTATGGTATCGGCGGCGAAGGATAAGGAGGCGGAATCCGTCTATGAAATGTATTATGAGTTTGACGAAGCGCTGTCCAAGCTGGCGGGGCACCGGATACTTGCCTTAAACCGCGGGGAGGCGGAAAAGGCGCTTACGGTAAAGGTAGAAGCGCCGGAGGAGGATATTATCCGTTTTTTAACCCGCAAGGTGATCCGCCGGGATAATCCGTATACGGCGCCGCTGCTTGCCGATGCGGTTTCGGACAGCTATAAGCGCCTGATTGCTCCCGCAATTGAACGGGAAATCCGAAATATTCTGACTGAACGGGCACAAGACGGAGCAATCAAAGTATTCGGCAAGAATCTGGAGCAGCTTTTGATGCAGCCGCCGATTGCAGGCCAGACTGTGTTAGGCTGGGATCCGGCATTCCGTACCGGGTGCAAGCTGGCAGTTGTGGATTCGACCGGAAAGGTGCTCGATACTGTGGTTATTTACCCTACGGCTCCGCAAAATAAGGTAGAAGAATCCAAAAAGATCTTAAAAAGGCTGATTCAAAAATACGGCGTTACCCTGATTTCGGTCGGGAACGGCACGGCTTCGAGGGAATCCGAAACGGTGATTGTGGAACTGTTAAAGGAACTTCCGCAAAAGGTGCAGTATGTGATTGTTAATGAAGCGGGAGCGTCGGTATATTCGGCAAGCAAGCTGGCGACGGAAGAATTTCCGAATTTTGACGTCGGCCAAAGGAGCGCCGCTTCGATTGCCCGGCGCCTGCAGGATCCGCTGGCGGAACTTGTAAAAATCGATCCGAAGTCCATCGGCGTCGGACAGTACCAGCACGATATGAACCAGAAGAAGTTAGGCGAGACATTAGGCGGCGTGGTAGAGGGCTGCGTAAATAAAGTAGGCGTGGATTTAAATACTGCGTCGGCGTCCCTGCTGGAATATATTTCGGGCATCAGCAAAGCGGTAGCCAAAAACATTGTGGCATACCGGGAGGAAAACGGCAGGTTTACCGCCCGCCCGCAGCTGCTAAAGGTCGCAAAATTAGGACCGAAGGCATACGAACAGTGCGCCGGGTTTCTCCGAATTACAGGCGGCAAAAACCCGTTAGACGCTACAAGCGTCCATCCGGAAAGCTATGGGGCGACGGAAAAGCTGCTGGAGAAGCTGGGGTATACGGCGGCTGATTTAAAACAGGGTACGTTGAAGGGAATTGCAAAAAAGGTATCGGATACAAAGAAGCTGTCCGAAGAACTCGGCATCGGAGAACTGACGTTAGCGGATATAGTAAAAGAACTGGAAAAACCCGCGCGGGATCCCAGGGAGGACATGCCAAAGCCCATTTTGCGCAGCGATGTGCTGGAGATGAAAGATCTTACGCCGGGAATGGTGTTAAAAGGCACGGTGCGCAATGTGATAGATTTCGGGGCGTTTGTGGATATCGGGGTCCACCAGGACGGGCTGGTGCATATTTCGCAGATTTGCGAACGGTATATCAAGCATCCGCTTGAGGCGGTCAGCGTGGGGGATATTGTGGAAGTGAAAGTGCTTAGCGTGGATTTGAAAAAGCAGAGGATTGCGCTTACAATGAAGCTGTAACGCAGGATCTCAAAAAGGGGGGGGCCGGATTCCCTGCTATTCTGCTATATTGGCTGCAAACTGCGCGGTTGCAGGCTGACTGCTACAAAATATCCGCTAATAGTGTTTTTAAAGTAGAAATGCCTGATATCTTATGTTATACTGAAATTATAGTTCTTAAAAAGGAAGGAGAAATAAGTATGAGGGCAAAATTGATAAAAAAGATTCTGTCAGCCAGCCTTGTAGCAACTTTGTTAGCCACTTCCGTTCCCGCTTCGGCGTTTACAGAACCTGTGGACGCAGTGGGGGACGAAACGGCCGGCAATCCGCTCCGGCTGTGGTATGACGAACCGGCAACTGACTGGCAGGAGCACACAATCCCCATTGGAAACGGCGATATGGGGGCAAATATCTACGGCAGCATTGCCAGCGAACATCTGACATTTAATGAGAAAACGCTGTGGACAGGAGGCCCAAGCACGCTGCGCCCGGATTACAATGGCGGAAACCTAGAAAATGTCGGCAGAAACGGCGCGCTGGTAAAAGAAATCCAAGATTTGTTCGCACAGGGAAATGACCAGGCCGCGTCCCAAAAATGCGGTACCCTGATCGGAGACGGCGGACAGGGTGAATGGAACAGTTCGGTCGGTTACGGCGCATATCAGCCGTGGGGCGATATTTATTTTGATTACCAGGATCTTGACGCAAATAATGCAACCGGATATACCAGAGATCTGGATTTGAATACCGCATTGTCAACCGTAAATTTTGAAGCAGGCGGCACGTCCTACAAAAGAGAATTTTTTGTCAGCAATCCGGATAATGTGCTTGCCGCAAAACTTTCTGCCGACGGCAGCCATAAACTGAATCTGGACGTCCGTTTTACGTCCCATCATGGTGCGACGGCGACGGCTGTCAGCGACACGCTTACCGTAGCAGGTCAGCTTACGGACAACCAGCTGAAATTTGATTCTTTTTTAAAAGTCACAAACAATGGCGGAAGCGTGACTGCAAACGGAAATAAGCTAGAAGTCCGCAACGCAGATTCCATTACCGTATTTGTATCGGCAGCAACCGATTATAAGAACGATTATCCCGTATACCGGACCGGAGAAACGGCAGACGCGCTTCACGGCAGGGTAAAAGACGCCGTGGACAACGCAGCTGCAAAAGGATATGAGGCTGTCAGGGAAGATCATATCAAAGATTATCAGAGCCTTTATTCCCGGATGAGTTTGGATTTATACGCCGTTGTTTCCGACAAAACGACAGACGAACTGCTTACCGCCTATAACAACGGTTCCGCAAGCGACGGCGAACGGCGGCAGCTAGAAACCATGCTGTTTCAGTACGGCCGGTATCTGACCTTAGGCTCTTCCAGAGAAAATTCCCAACTTCCCTCCAACCTTCAGGGCGTATGGAACAAAGACACACGGCCGGCATGGCATGCAGATTATCACACAAACGTCAATCTTCAAATGAATTACTGGCCGACTTATGTTACGAATCTGGCAGAATGCGGCAAGCCTTTGATTAGCTACGTCGATTCCCTGCGCGAACCAGGGCGCGTAACGGCAAAGATTTATGCCGGAATCGAAAGTACGGACGAAAACCCGGAAAACGGGTTTATGGCGCACACGCAGAACAATCCGTTTGGATGGACCTGCCCGGGCTGGTCATTTTCCTGGGGCTGGTCTCCGGCCGCAATGCCGTGGATTATACAAAACTGTTGGGAATATTATGATTTTACCCGGGACGAAGATTATCTGAAAGAAAATATTTATCCGATGATGAAGGAAGAAGCTACGCTTTATGATCAGATGATGATTCCGGACGCAGACGGCAAGCTGGTATCTTCCCCGTCTTATTCTCCCGAGCACGGGCCATATACCAGCGGAAATACATACGAACAGTCTTTGATCTGGCAGCTTTATGAAGACGTAATTACAGCGGCGGAAGTTGTCGGGGAAACAGATACTTCCAAAATAGACACCTGGATATCCAACCAGCAAAATTTAAAAGGACCGATTGAGATCGGGGACGACGGACAAGTCAAAGAATGGTACGACGAAACCACGCTTGGCAGCATGGGGGGCGAAGGATTTGGCCACAGGCATATTTCCCATATGCTTGGACTGTATCCGGGCGATTTGATTACCACCAAAACACCGGAATGGCTGGAAGCTGCAAGAGTTTCCATGGAGAATCGAACCGACGCCAGCACCGGCTGGGGCATGGGCCAGAGGATTAACACCTGGGCAAGACTCAGGGACGGAAACCGGGCATACAAACTGATTACCGATTTATTTAAAAACGGTATCTATGCAAACCTCTGGGATACGCATCCGCCATTCCAGATTGACGGTAATTTCGGTTATACTTCCGGCGTAGCAGAAATGCTGCTGCAAAGCAACGTAGGCTGTATGGATCTCCTTCCGGCTCTTCCGGATGTATGGACAGAAGGCGAAGCGGCAGGCCTTGTAGCCAGAGGGAATTTTGAAGTGGATCTCAAATGGTCCAACGGCAGTCTAAAAAATGTGGAAATCACATCCAACAAAGGGAACGACGCAGTTCTTAAATATGAAAATATAGCCGTTGTAAAAGTCGTAGATCAAAACGGAAAAACTGTGAAAACAGAAAAAATTTCCGACGACGAAATTTCATTCGCCACAGAAACAGGCAACCGTTACAAAATTACAGAATTTCCGGTAAAAGAAGAGATTCCGGCAAACCTTGCGATTACAAAGCAGGAAGGTGACGCGGTAACGCTTTCCTGGGACGCAATTTCATCAAAAGGCGCCGTTTATAATGTTTATCGCCAGACAGCAGGCGGCGGCAGAATACAGATTGCATCCGGCATTTCGGGCACAAGCTATACGGATACTGCCGCCTATGAGATTTTAGGCGTTCTGAATTATCAGATATCAGCCGGAATGGGCGCCTTAGAGTCTAATTTAAGTACATCCGTACAGACAAAAGCAGCCGGCGAAATGATAGACGATATAGACCCACGCATTGAATACGTCGGCAATTGGGGAGACTGGGAAGAAAGCGGCAATTATGCCGGAACCATCAAATACCTGCAAAACCCGACTGGAACAGAAACGGCCACGCTGTCCTTTGAAGGTACCGGCGTCGAAGTAATCAGCGTATTAAACCACGACAGGGGCTTTTTGGAGATTAGCATTGACGGTGAAACGTATGATACCGTGGACACCTACTCTCCCACTACTGTACGGCAAAGCGTTCTATTCAGTAAAAAAGACCTGCCTTTCGGAAACCATACGGTAACCGTAAAAGCAACCAATGAAAAAACAGCCGACAGTTCCGGCACAAAAGTTGAACTGGATGCATTCCGTATTTTCCTCAGTGAAATAAAAGCGCCTTCCCTTCCTTCCGGAAGTGACAGCCAGATACTTGCCGTCGAAGACGGACGTGTAATGGCGCATTGGAAAGAAACAAAAGATGCGGAAAGTTATAATATTTATATAGACGGCGAACTGGCAGATACGGTAGAAACGCCCTACGCCTGGATTTCAACAGCTACAGGACAATTGAAAAACGTTGTGGTTAAAGCGGTTGTCAATTCACAGGAAGTAAGCGGCGGCATTACATTCGGCGTAATAAGCTCTATCCCGGTTGCCGGCATTCATGTAACAGAACAGAACAAAACGTTAAACACAGGAGAAACATACCAGATTCAGGCATCCGTTTCACCGAAAAATGCAACCAATAAAGAACTTCTCTACGTTTCTTCCAATGAAGCAGTTGCAAAAGCAGATGCATCCGGTAAAGTTACGGCAATCGGAGCCGGCAGCGCGGATATTACGGTTTCAAGCGTTTCCTCCCCGGACAAAACGGCAGTCGTACATATTACGGTGACCAAAAAAGCAGATCCGGATCCAGGTCCTATTATCAATCCGGAGCCGCAGCCGCAGCCACAACCGCAGCCGCAGCCAGAAGCTCCAAAACCACAGCCGGTAAACGCAGTCATCACCAAAGGCAATCTTTCGTACAAGGTAACGAAATCCGATGCCAAAAACGGAACCGTATCCGTCCAGAAATTAACAGCTTCCGGCAAAAAGAAAATAACCATACCTGCAACTGTGGCAAAAGACGGCTTTACATATAAAGTAACGGCAATTGGAGAAAAAGCCTTCCACAATAACAAAAAACTGGAAAATATAATTATTGGAGCCAATGTCACAAAAATCGGCGCAAACAGCTTTAACAAATGCAGCAAATTAAAGAGCATTCAATTTAAAAGCAAGAAAGCGCCCAGGATTGGCAAAAACGCATTTAAGGGCATAAAATCGTGTAAAGTTTATTACCCTAAGAAGATGAATTTAAAATCCCTGAAGAGTAAAATGAAGGGCGCGGGACTTAAGAACGCCGTCTATAAGAAAAAATAACAAACGGCAGGAAAACGGTATAGCTATTTGAGCTATACCGTTTTTTCTGTCTCCCTTTCAAAATATCAGGTCTCTTATTTACGGCAGAAGCAGTTATCCTTTACTCCTCCATCGGAACACACTCTGCGGAATCGAAAACCCAAATATAATCCCAACCGCAATCGCTCCGGCAATTTTAAAAGTCTCTATCCCTTTTGCAGCAAACGAAGCCATATCGTCTATAATAAAATAATAAGACGTATAATAAATCCCGGCTCCCGGTACAAGCGTAAAAATACTGGTCATAAGGTACAGCGTTACCGGATTTTTCCGGACCGCTGCAAAAAAGCGCGATACAATCGTAAGAAAAAATGTAGCCAGCAGAGAGGCGGTAACCGTCCCGCAGCCAAGCCCACAAAAAATCAAATAGCCAATCCACCCCAGCGCCCCCGTCAGGGAACTAAACAAAAACTGATCCTTCGGTACGCAAAACAAAACGGCAAACGACGCCGTTGCAATCATTGCAAGCACAAACTGCAGTATCATAGCATTATTACACCTCCCGTCAAATCGCGGTATAAAATCATAACCATTCCCACGCCAAGGGCAATGCACATCGCCGTTAAAAGCGCGTCCAAAAGGTGTATGGCCCCTGACAAATAGTCGCCGCCGAACAAGTCCCGGATCGAAGTCGTAAGCGCAATTCCCGGCAAAAGAGGCACAATGCTTCCGATTACAATTTTATCCTGTAAAACAGGAAGCCCCATTTTCAGAAGCGCAAGGCTTGACGCCGTCAGAAACGCGCTCCCTGCAATATTCGTCAAAAATTTGGACGTACCATGCTCCTGCTGACGCAAACGCAGAAACTGCAAAAAAAAGCCCAGCAAAAAAGAAAAAAAAGCGTCAAGCGGCCCGCCGCCAAAAATAGTGCAAAAGCACGCGCAGCCTACCCCGCAGCATATGTTCTGCACCACCGGACGCTCCACAGGTATCGCCTTGCAGCTGTCCAGACGTTTCCAGGCTTCAGCCACGTCGCATTCCCCCGCGCTGATTTCCCTCGAAAGCTGGTTCACAGCGGCAATTCTGCCCAAATGCACGTCGCCAAGCGGAACATGGCGCACGATACTGCAGGCGTCTTCTTTCTGTTCATTCGCGCTGGCAAAAATACCGTTGGAAAGCACATAGACGTCGTATTCCGCAACGCCATACGCGTCTAAAACATGCAGTATCGTGTCTTCCACGCGGTAAATTTCTCCGCCGTTCCTTAAAAGCACATCGCCGATTTCTACGGCCAGCGCCAGTATTTTTTTACTGTCGGACATTTTTACAGGCTCCTTTCCGATCATTTATATCCGATACACATCACCCAAAAACACCATTCTATTATAAGTACCATTTCTGTTTTTTGCTATCCATTTTGCATAAGTTTTAAAAAAAGATACATACTACTCAAAAGAAAATGAGAAGGAAGTGAGCAGTATGAACCGAAAATTATACCGCATTTGCCTGTTTATGGTAATTACGGCCGCTGTGGTTTCCGGCGTTTTGTATTACAGGGTACTGAAAAAGAAAGCGTCTCCCCCACAAGAAGGGATATTCGTATGGGAAGAACTTACGGGGAGCGGATGCGTATGAGTGCAAACGACGAAACGGTTTATATTAAAATCGATCAAAACGTGCTGATCTTCGACCGTAATGTAACCATAGGCGATATCGCGGCCGTCACAAGTTCCAATGAAACAATGGTACGCCAAATCAAGCAGAAAAAATTTTACGCGTTTCCGCCGCCTCCGGCATCCAAAAAAAACGTAAAAATCCAGCGGGAAATCTTTTCGGTTTTAAAAGTTGTAGAACTAATTCATGAAGATTACCCAAATGCCGAAATCCAAAACGAAGGCGAATCGGACTTTATTTTGGAATACAGAAAAGATCCGTCACAGTCTAACTGGATAGATTACCTGAAAACAGCTGCGCTTTGCCTGGTAGTATTCTTCGGAGGGGCGTTTACGATTATGTCATTCAATAACGATATCGGCATCACGGAACTGTTCGGGAAATTTTACGAACAGGTAATGGGCGCAGAACAAAGCGGCGTAACGGAACTGGAAATCATGTACTGCATTGGGCTTGCAATCGGCATCCTGGTATTTTTTAACCACTTCGGAAAACATAAAATTACGCCCGACCCGACTCCAATTCAGGTACAGCTGCGCAAATATGAACAGGACGTAGACACCACATTTATCCAGAATGCCGCAAGAGGGGGAAAAGAAATTGATGTTGATTAACCATATCCTGCTTGGGGCGCTGGGTTTGATGTGCGGCTTCGCAGCGGCCGGAGGGACGTTTGCCCTCATTGTTGCCATCAGTGTTGTCCCGCGGATTATCGGAATGAGCCGGACAGCGGCCCATGTGCTGTTATATGAGTCCATGGTTATGCTGGGCGGCGTTCTGGGAAACATCGTAACAGTGTTTCCTCAAATGCCCATTCCGCTTGGCCGTCCCATGCTGGCGCTGTTTGGACTTGGCAGCGGCATCCAGGTAGGATGCCTTGTAATGGCGCTTGCGGAAATTATGAATGTATTCCCAATTGTTTTTCGAAGGCTGAAGTTAAAAAAAGGACTGTCACTGGTCATCACGACGCTTGCTGCAGGAAAAGTGATAGGCGGACTGTTTTATTTCTTCCGCCAAATGGGATAAAAGGCATTATTTGTACCAAATTCGCGGTTGACGTACGGGGCAAAGCGGATTAAAATGACGAAAAGGAGAGGATAGATATGGTTACACTGGTTGCAAGGCAAAGTATCATTATCAAATGTAATATGCAGACGTCAGCGCTGCTCGGGAACTATGAGTTTTATTATGCAGCGGGGCTTTTCTGCCGTCTGCGCGGGATTGAAGTAGACGCGGATATCCTGCCCGGCGCCTTGAAAGAAAAAATCCTGCCTGCGTTACAGGCATCCGAGCCGGACGATCCCAAGGAACGGCATCTGGTTCATATGCTGCTTAAGTATGAACCAACCGACGAATATGAAAAACAGATGAAAGAACTTTTGCGCTGGGGACTTGGAGAAGAACGGATCTGGCAGGTAAACTAAGCAAGGAAACGAGGTAAAAAAATTGGCAAAGGAAAAGAAAATCAGCCCGCAGAAAGCGGAAGAACAAAGAGCATATAATGAATACGTCAAAGAGGTGACGCCTACCCATTCACTGCCAAAGAATATGGCGAAAGCTTTTGTAGCCGGAGGGCTTATCTGTATTATCGGGCAGGGAATTTTACAGTACTGCGGCAGCCTGGGGCTTGACAAAGATACAGCGGGAAGCTGGTGCAGCCTGTTTTTGGTACTGCTTAGCGTAGTTTTGACCGGATTTAACCTTTACCCAAAATTTGCGAACTTTGGCGGCGCGGGCGCCCTGGTACCGATTACCGGATTTGCAAATTCAGTGGCGGCTCCATGTATTGAGTTTAAGAAAGAAGGACAGGTTTTTGGAATTGGCTGCAAGATATTTACAATTGCAGGGCCGGTTATTTTATATGGTATATTTACAAGTTGGTTACTTGGTGCAATTTACTGGATTGGGATGTATTTCGGGGTATTTTAAACGTACCTGTGTAAAATATATGAACCGTTTTATAAGCAGGATGACAGGTCTGTGGGATTTGTTCGCCTGCTTTTTAATTTTGGAGGCAAGATGTAGTTCATGTAAAAGGAAAAGAGAAATAAACTTGTGTATTATTAAAAGGCGTGTTATATTGAATAGAAAAAAGAATATGTTCTGTGTATAAAAAATTCTCTAGTCTTTGTAATACAATTAGCATTGCTGTATATAGTTAGTTTTATATAAGGAGAAAACATGAATAAAATATTTGATTTATCAAATTTTGACTCCTACAAAGAAGATAACCGCAGAGAAGTAAAGAAAGCAGAAGGTGGACTACCTAACAGTTTATGGGATACCTACTCTGCTTTTGTCAACTGCTTGAAAGACTGGACGATAAGGAATACCTTAGAGTAATCGGTGCAGCAGGTTTTTCGAAAGATGATAAAAAGCTTCACCCAACTGCGGCCGGAATGCTTATGTTTAGAAATGAATATGATATTGTACGATATTTTCCGGAATATTTTTTTGATTACAGGGAAAATCCGGATACGGTAATAAGATGGTCAGACAGGCTTCAATCATCATCAGGCGAATGGCCAGGAAATTTATTTGACTTCTATTTTCGAGTATATAATAAGATAATTAAGGATATCAAGGTGCCGTTTAAAATTCAGGGAGGTTTTCGGATTGATGATATGCCAGTTCACCGGGCGCTACGGGAAGCGTTGGCAAATTGTATTATTAATGCAGATTTTTATGGAAAATATGGCATTCTCATAATCAAAGAGGAAAATAAAATTATATTTGAGAATCCTGGCTATATCAGACTTGGAAAAGAGCAGATGCGCAGAGGAGGAAAATCTGACCCAAGAAATAAGAATTAGATGAAAATGTTTAATCTGATAAATATTGGCGAGCATGCGGGAAGCGGAGTACCTAATATCTTTCATGTTTGGGAAGACGAAGGTTGGGAAGAACCTTATATAAAGGAAAGTTTTGACCCGGACAGAACATCCCTAACATTAAAATTTATCAAAAAACAAGCGATAAAAACAAATAGAAATCAGGAAAAAATCAGATTGTATTTACAAGGACATAAAACAGCAAAAACCAGAGATATTGCTGAACTACTGGGATTGAGTATGGCAAGAACAAGAGAAATACTTGCTGCCACGGATGATGTCGAGGCAATAGGAAAAAATAAAGCAAGGACATATCGGCTGCGGAAAGAAAAGTAATAAGCATATGGAGGGATTTTTATGCGACTGGACAAGCTGCTTTCAGATATGCAGGGTATTACCAGAAGTGAAATAAAACGGCTCATAAAGCAGGGGACTGTTACCGTAGACGGCGTAAAATGCGCCAGTCCAAAACAACAGGTGGATCCCAAAATACAATCGGTATGCTTGTTGGGCGAGGAAATACAGTATCAGAAATTTGTATATTATATGTTCAACAAACCGGGAAACTGCGTGACGGCGCGCCAGGATGCCTTACATAAAACGGTCATGGATTATATTACAGACAAACGGAAGGGACTCTCCCCGGTGGGCCGGCTGGATTTGGATACGGAAGGGCTGCTTTTGATTACAGACGACGGAATGCTGTCCCATAACCTGCTGAGCCCGGCAAAACATGTAGAAAAGGTTTATGAAGCCAAAATTTTGGGACAAGTGACAGATGAAGATGTAAAAGCTTTTAAAAACGGGGTTCACATTGGAGACGACTTGCCGGCAAAACCGGCAAAGCTTACCGTACTTTCAGAAGGAGACGTTTCGAACGTGCGCGTCGTGATTACAGAAGGGCGTTACCATCAAATCAAAAGGATGTTTTCAGCTGTCGGAAAACAGGTGCTTTTTTTAAAACGCGTTGCTATGGGCGGCCTTTGGCTGGACGAAACGCTATTACCAGGAGAATACCGGGCGCTTAGGGAAGACGAAAAGGAACTGCTGGGCAGAAATTAAATCCGTTCCAACAGCCGGTATCCCATTTTTACCTTCGGTCCAGTACCGCCGCTGCGATATGAAAAAGCACCGCCGCCGCAACTGCGCATGCCGCCGCAATCTTTCCCGCCGTGCTGGTCAAAACCTGGGCGATCCGGCCTACATGCGGCGCCGTCAGCCGTACAATCCCAATAAAATTCGCATACGGCGCCGGGTTCATGTCCTGCGTACGGTTCGCGTCCCCTTTTGTGATAAACTCCCCCATCAGCACACGGTTCTCTACCACGCGGTGCGTAATAATGGACGCCTGATCTTCCGCGCTGTAAAACGCGCCGATGGGCTTGGTGGGCTTCCTCCGCTACGTCCTCCGGTTCTACGCTCTCTATATATACAAGGCTCCCAACCGGAACCGCCGGCTCCATGCTTCCGCTGATAACCGTGTAGATATGGTATCCGAACGCCTTCGGCGCCGTCAACGGCAGGCAAAGCGCAATCAGCGCGATCAACAGGAACGAGCCCAGCGCGCTGCAGATTGCAGCGCCTGGGCTTTTCCTGTTCCCCCTGTTCCTGTTTTTAGGTTTAATGTCCTGGTTTATCGGTTCCATCTGCGTTTCCCGTCCTGCCTTTCGCTGTTTTCCTGCGTTTCTTTAAAATGAGCGCCATTGCCGCAAGCCCGACGCCTGCAGCCGTACCCATCCCGATATAAAGCGCGAGCGGGAGACCCTTTTCCACATCCTCTTCGTCCGGCAGCTTGATATTGCCGGTCGGCGTCTTTTCGTTCTCCTCATCGTCAAGGTCACGCAGATCCGGGTTTTCAAGCGGCACATCCTCATCCGGCAAAGCTACGTCATCCGGGGCCGCATCATCTTCCGGGACAACCGGCGCTTCCGCGTCTTCCGGAGCTGCCGGAGTCGCGTCCGGCGTGGCAGCCGGCGTCGGCGCAGCCGGGGCTGTCGGCGTCGCAGACAAAGCAGGCGCTGTCTGGGCGGGCGCTTCTGCCGGCCCGTTTACAGACGGCGCGGATCCGGGCGCACCGGGCTCCGTTCCTGCAGGCGGTTCTTCTTCAGAGGCTCCAAGTTCCGCATTCGGCGTATATATAAAGGTGAATACATTCTCCGCCGCATTTGCCGAAAGCGTCTTGGTCTGAGCCAGCACATCCGGCGTGTAATCCGGGATATATGCGTACGCAACAACCGGCTTGTCGCCAATATTCCCGTAGTACGTATTGCTTTCTGCCAGTGCATTCCCATTTGCATCTTCATAGTTGACGGTGTAAGCTACCGTGTCTCCTTTGATGCCGTAAGCAGCCACGTAGTCGGCGTCTCCGTCCACCCGGAATGCGGACGCGGCCACCGTACCGTTGTCGCGGCCGCTCTCACGCAGCCCGCGCACGTAGTATTTACCGGAATCCATAAGTGAAAATGCACCGGCCTGCGTATTGAAAGAAACGACATCCCCGGCGCTAAGGCCGCTGACCGTTATCTTTTCCGCCGTGACATCAATCTTTCCTTTCCCGCCTTCCACGGTCAGTCCCGCCGCGCTTTGGAACGCGCCGCGGTTGCCGGCATAAAACGCCACGGTATAGGTGTAAGGCGCACGCTTTGCCGCTAAGGCCGGCCGGGATGCGCACGACAGGCATACGCCAAACACAAACGCCGCCGTTACAGCCCTTTTTACAGCCCGGGCAAATTTGCCTTTTGCCGGGTTTATTGGCTTTTTCGGATTCATGCCCTCACCTCCGTTTCACGTTCCTGGTTTCTCTTTAATAACAAAAGCCCCAAAACCAGCAGAACCATGCCGCTTGCCAGCGCCGCCGCGCAGTACGGCATAATATCGGTTTCATCCCCGGTCTTTGGCAGATGCCTGGCTGCGGAACTTCCGCCCGCAAGCGGATCTCCTACCTGCGGGGAGGATCCGCTGCCTCCGGGGCCGCTTCCGTCCCCAAGCGCCCCTCCGCCTTCATCACTGTGTTCGCCGCGCCGGCGCATGGACGTAGAGGCGGTCTCTTCCACTGCAAAATTCATCTGCAGCTGCGCTAACGTATTCTGATAGGCATTGCCCTGCGTCTCGCCGTCTAAGCCGACGGTGAGGCGGACTACCCCGGACTGACCTGTGGTAAGGCTGTCAAGAAAAAAGTACTCGCTCAAGGAATCCGCAGCCTGGTACAACCCTTCCTTTCCCCCGGCGCTTCCTTCCCCGCCGACGGATTCGCTCATGTAAAGAACGGTTTCCTCTCCCCGGTGATCCGAATAAATAAGGGTATAGGCATAAGCGCCGCCCTGCGCAGCTTCCTGGCTGTCCTCAAAACTCCGGATGATTTCGTTTGTCATATACCAGTCGGCGGCTTTTTCGCCGCTGTTTTTTAAATTTATCTGCACGGTCATTGTGTCGCCCGGCTGAATCTGGTAAACTTCCTCTGCAAGCTGCGAGGAACTGAAGTTGCTTTCCATTTTTTTACCGTTAAACGTCACCGTCCAGTCCGGCGAGCCGGTGAAATCTTCTGCATATACGGCATGGCTCATGCCGCACGTCAGGCAAAACGCCGCAATCAGGCAGATTAGTTTCCGTTTCATGTCCCATGCCTCCTTACTGCAAACTCAGACTTTTGTCTGGCGCTATATTCACATCTACGCCCCAGGCGCTTTTAATAGCCTCTTTTGCGTTGTGCGTCTGTACGGCGTCCACTTCCGCGTTGATATGAAACTGGTAGCCGTCGTAGTCGTATACGGTCTCTATCGTCTTGTTCCCACCGACTTCCGTAACATTCTGTGTGACTTTGTTTGTTATCGTAGAATCGATTTTTAATGTGTCCGTCAAATCCGGCGCCGCCTGGCCGGCCAGAACCGGCTTCGTGCAATACAAAATTGTGCGTTCCTCGGTGGAAGCAGCCGGATCTATAATCCAGCCGTTCTCCAGATAATGCAAATCAATCAGCGCCGGCGTCAGTGTCGTATCCTTTCCCTGGGCGTCCATCCAGCTTCTTGTTACAATCACGCGCACATATGTGTCGATAGAACCGCTGTTCGTCACGCCAAGTCGTTCCGGATATTCTTTGCCGGGCATCAATGCTTCCCCTTCTGCCAGAAGCTTCGTTAAAAGCTTTCCTTCCGCCTCGTTCCATTCGTTTCCGCCGTTCGTGTAGTCGCGGTAGCTGATTTTCTCCCCGTTTTCCGTTAAGGTAATACCAATGCTTGAAACAGTCACTTCCGCAGCGTAATTTTCACTGTAATACATTAACGCCGCCCTTGTGCTCCCTACCGTGGAGAAGAGCAAAAGCCCTGCCGCCGCAGTTAAGAGAATAGCCGGACGGACGGCGCTTCTTTTCTTTTTTCTCATTGTAAGGCGCCCCCTTCCCCGGAATCAAATGCCATATCCCAATCCGCATAGGGCTTCCCGGCTGCGTCATACAATACCGGCGTCGCCTCCTGCACAACGATGACATTGAATGATTCTTCTTTTCCCAGGTTATCAATTCCGATCAAAAGTTCCCCACTTTGCTCCCCCGCCCGGACAACGTCGCTGTAGTAATAACAGCCGTCTTTTCCGGGCGTCCATTTGCCGTTTTCGTCTCTGTACGTAAGCGCCGCCTGATAACTTTCACCGGCAAACGCCCGGACTCGCACATAGCACTCGCTTTCCCCGGTGTTCTTCACCGTAACATGCTTTGTCCAGTTGCTGACGGTTTCTTCCGGTACCGTTTGGGAGAACCCTAAATGAACTACTGCGCCGCCGCCCGCCTGGGCGTAGGTGGTAAAATAAGCCATTGCGCTGCCTGTGCTGACAACCGCCGCAAGCGTAAGCGCCGCCGCCGCCATGCCAATTGTTTTCCTGTTCAGACATTTCTTCATCGCTTCTCCCCCTTACTGCAGCCCGGCGCTGTCCGCCTGCTGTTCCACATCCCAGGTTCCATCCTGATACGTAAAGCGGTTGACGATACCTGTACCGGTGTTCCTGTGATCGTTATATTCATTCCGGAATGTGACGCTGGCCGGGCTGCCGGCTTCCCCTTCCGCAATTATGGCAGTCTGCCGTACGCTGTCCCCGGACGCCTCATAGCTTGCGCCGCTGTAAACCTCCGTTACGGTTACCTGCGTGCCTGCCGGGATATGCTCTATCAGAAGCTTCTTTTCGCCCGGCGCATTAAAATCCAAGGCGAACGCATTACTGTATACATTCTGTGAACCCCGCATGGCTTCCACCCGGAATACAAAGTATGCGTTCCCAAGGCTCTGGTTATAAGAGCCAAGCTGTTTTACGATTTCAAGGCTTCCATAACGCTCAGTCTGGTCAGGCTTTAATTCGGATGTGACATCATAGACCCATGCGTCGTCCTGTGTTTGATAAAAATAGTTGTTCGGCAAAGACAAAAGGTATGGGGCGAACGCATAGCTGTATTCCGGCGACTGCACCGTTTCCGCCCTTACAAGATACATTCCCGCGGCAAGCCCGCCGACTATCCCGTCATCTTCCCCCGCGCCGTTAAGCGCCGTCTCTCCGTCCGGCTGCATATCCTCTTTTTCCACGGCATCTATGGCTGTCTGCGCCATCTGCTGCCAGTCCTTAGCCGAAGTAGCAGAGTTTATTCCTGAAAAATCAAGGCCTTCAAACCCCTCCAGCACGGCATAATTCCCGGTTGCGTCCATATCGGCTACCCGGTACATCTTTATGGGGATTTCCATCTGCCCAAGTTCCGTATATTCCGCTTCCATGCCTTCTAACCGGAAGGTAACGGAGCATTTCTTTGCCGTGTCGACTGCTCCGGCAGCGAATGCCCCCGGCAGCGCGGGCAGGGCAAGCAGCAGGGCAAGCGCCAGGGCGAAGATTCCCCCTTTTTTTACTACATGTTTCATCTTCACTTTCAGCCTCCTTTTCTTCCCTTCCTGTCCCTCCGCCGGAACAGGATCCTCATGACGGATATGATAAGCAGCGTCACGGACAGCCCGATAATCAGGTACAGCATATAGTAGTTCTGCACCGCTTTTAACATAGACTGTACAGACGTGCCCTGTATTTCCTCTTCCCCTGTATACGGCACGCGCGTTCCCCGGACTAACAGCCGGTGCGAATTAACGCCGTATGGGGTACAGGTGAACAGCGTAATCAAGTCTTCGCCTCCTGTGATGGCAAGCGCCTCTTCTAGCGTTTCGGAATCGTCCTTATCCACCATCGGCAGGATCTGATCCACCTGGTAAGCCAGAATTTCGTCTAACACATGGACATAAAACATATCTCCCTTTACCAGCTGGTCAATGTCGGTAAAAAGCTTTGCGCTCGGAAGCCCTCTGTGTGCGGCTAAGACGCTGTGCGCGCTTTCCCCGCCAATCGGAAGCTTCGTACCGTTCATATGCCCGATCCCGGTTTGTAAGACTTCGTCTCCGGTTCCATGGTAAATGGCAAGCCGGATATTGATTTTAGGGATGGATAAATAACCCATAACGCCGTCCGCGGCGACATTTAAGACTTTCCAGTATTTCGTATTTTTTATATCGCCGTCCGACGCGCCGAACACATCCCCGTACAGGTTGTTCTGCGTAATCGCCCTGTCAAACGTTCTGGCTCGTTTCCATTCCTTTGAGAAATCTTCCGGCTCCAATTCCTGCAGCGCATCCTCATAACTGTTGATCAAAAGGTTCTGCCGGTAGGTATTCCACTGATCCGACACAGTCGGATAAGCTAAAACCCCAAAACCCGCCAGGAACAGGAGCCCGAATATAAAACCTGTTATTTTACTTTTCATTGTGGTTTCCTCCGGATTTCCATGCGTCCGCTTCCTGTTTTAGGATTTCCTCCACGTCTTCGGCATCGGCAAGGATAACGTCTTCGCATTCCGAATCGGGCTCTTCCTGTAAATCCGGCTTTTCCTGCGGTTTGTCAGCCTGCGGGCTTTCCTGTTTTTGCACATATCCAGCTTCGGCCTGTTGTTTCGCATAGGACTTTCGCCTTCTCCTGTCTAAAAAGTACAGCAGAAGGATGAACGCCGCCGTCACGGCAAGCCCTATGATTACCCACAACAGGTAACTCGTATGGGCGCTGACCCCAAGCAACGAGGTCGGCACGGCTTCCTCCATACCCTCCACATAAGGCGTCCGCGTCCCCCGGACCAAAAGCCTGTGGCTGTTTACGCCGTACGGGGTACAGGTTAAAAGCGTAACAAAATCTTCGCCGCTTTCTACAGCGAGCGCGCCGGTTTCATCCGGCTCCACGACGTTAATCTGATCTACCTGATAGCACAGAACGTCGTCTAATATATATAGAAGGAAATGATCCCCTTCTTCGAGTTTGTCAAGGTCGGTAAAAAGCGTCGCGCTCGGAAGTCCCCTATGCGCGGATATGACCGCGTGCGTGTTTTCGCCGCCGACCGGGAGGGAGCTGCCCTCTAAATGCCCCGCCGCCCGTTCAAGCACTTCCTCTTCCGTGGTGTGCAGGATTGGTATCTTAATCGCAATTTTGGGAATTTCCACATATCCCATCATACCGTCCCCGGTCACGTTCAGGCAGGACATGTAGTCCGCGTTTTCCTCCGACGCCGCCGCCACGGCGAACGAGTCCGGCAGAATACTTGGGAGAAGCGCATTGTTATAGGAATTTGCGCTGCTCCACTGTGCGCTGTAATCAATTTCCCCGGATTCTTCCATCTGCGCAAGCGTTTCGTCATATGCAGAAATGAGGACGTTCTGCCTGTATGTGTTCCACTGGTTTGCCACGAATGGATACAGCAGCAAGGACAACCCGGCTAAAAACAATATGCTAAAGATCAATATATTGATTTTCCTCTTCATCCAGACTCTCCTTATTGTTGTATAATTTATGCCGGGGCGGGCCTGCCGCCCCGGCACTCTTTCATAGCCTCTGTTGTACGTCTGATACGTATCCTATGTTCTTTTTAATGTGCTGTTATGAAAAATTATTTTGCAGATTTCTTGCGTGTTGCGAAGAATAAGCCTGCCGCAACAATCATAATCAGGCAGCCGCCGATTGTGAAGATTGTTGTACCGATACCACCGGTTGACGGTAAAGTGGTAAGTTTGGTATCTGTCATTGTAGCAGAACCTTTAACTTCAACTGTACTATCTTTCTCAGTCTTCGTAATTTCGCCTGATACATCTGTTGCATTAATGCTGTAACCGTCCGGAGCCACTGTCTCTTTGAAATAGTAAGTTCCAACATCCAGACCTTTCACTGTATAAGTTCCATTGTCATTAGTTACAACTTTTCCTGCTCCTGTCGGAACTAATCCATCCTCATTTTCAATATGCCAAACTCCTGTTATATAACTATTTGAAATTTCAGCATATTCTTTTTTACCATTTTCATTTATACGATATAATACAAATTCCGCTCCCTTTAATACTTCATTAGACTCATTTACTTTTGTAATGGTTATCTGGCCTGTATAGTTCTCTGTAGGAATTGTCGGTATTTCCTCTCCATTTTCATCAGTTACACGATTAGAAGATGCAGTATTTGTAATTTCGTCTACTGCGGTGACTACTGCCTTATAAGTAATTACTACTTCTTTACCTGCATTTTCATTTATAACGCTTACAAGACTATCTAATGTAAGTGTAAATCCATCTTTATTTTTCTTTACTACAGGCTGAATGTTTTCAACTTTATTACCGCCTACCGTTAATGTAAAATCAGCTTTATTAGCGTCATAGATTGCCCCTGTCAATGTATCCGTTATTACTAAAGTTTTGTTAGCTGTACCATTAGCTACATACGGAATAGTTGTTCTGATTTCATACGGAATTAAATCACCGACTGCAACAACTTCATCATTATCTTTCTGTGTTTTTGTAATAGTATACGAATTTGCCTTTGCTGTTACCGTAGCCGTAGTTGCCTTAATAAGATTGTTATCACCATAGCCATATGTTACAGCAACCATTGGGTTATATACTGTCTGGTTTCCTTCATCTGTAGCAATTACTAAATATGCGCCTGCCTGTAATTTCAATGCGTCCGTCTCTGAAAATGTTACCGTACCTGTAGTAGATTTCTGAGTAGCAATACAAACCGTATCAGTTACTGCTGTTGCAAGAGATGCAATTTTTTCTGTATTGTTTAAATCATTTGGACTGGTAAGAATTGTTTTCGCCCAATCAGATGGCTGCCACAGATTGTCATTATCATCCAAACGGTAAATTTCATAAATCTTTACCGTCTGCTTACCTGCTGTTGAAAGACCCTTAACAACAATAGATGCTCCCGTTTTGGCTGCAAACGCCGTCAAACTCATACCCATGACCATTGCCATAGCTAACAATAATGCTGCAATTTTCTTCATTTTTTTCATAATTTTCGCTCCTTTTCTTTTCTGTCCGGGCTTTGCCCTTTTTGTTTTTGCTTTGAAACTTGGGTGAACGGGTTACTTTTCTTTCGCGGTTTTATGGCCGCTGAAAAATTCTATCATTTATTAATCTTTCAGCACCTCCCCGCATATTTGCTTTTTTGTATATATAAGATTAGCCCTGATGTCATCATAAGAAGTATGCCGCTAATCAAATACCAATAGATACCGCCCCGGCCTGTTCCCGGGAGTGAATAAACCACTTCGTTGTAGAATGCATATTTGTACGTGGTAACATTTGCGTTTTCATCCTTTTCCGTCTTTTCCAGTTTAATTACAGAATCATCATGAGAAGAAGGCACAATCGTAATTCCATCTTCTCCAATTGTAACTGTTCCGGTAACAGCGCTTTTCTGATAGCCCACCGGAGCTGTCACTTCCACCAAGGTGTATACGCCTGCTGGAATTTGTGCAATCTTTTGGGCGTTACTGTTTATATCCGGATCTGAACTATACCATTCCACAATACCTCTTGTATTTGACTTGCCATAGTATCCTGTAGTCACCTCACTGTTTGTCAGTGTAAACTTTGCACCCGCCAATGGATTCTGTCCTGCTGTATCAGTCCTGCTTTTTTTGACCAGTTCCCATGTATACGTTTCATTGGGAGTTTTAAAGCTGTTTTTAACGGTAACTATAGCGTTGCAATTCAGCTGAATTTCGCCTGTCAGCCGTTGAGAGATTCCTGTTACCGGGCCTTGCCCAAAATCCGTTTCAACTGAAGTTGCTTTCTCTTTATGTTTTCCAGATAATACCGGAGCATTATATATTTCTTCATCTAACGGCCCCGTCTCTTCTACCGCAAACCGAACCCCTGCCAGTATCTGCGTAATAGAAGCTGTATATCCTGCCGGAATTTGAATCATACCCTCCTCAACAGTTCCGCAAACTCTTGCCGGACTCCCTCCGGATTCGTCACTGCTCTTTTCCAATTGCCCGGATTCAGTATAGTAATAGTAGTTGTTGTTTGAATCCTGCAAATAATATGCATCCCCATTACATGGCGCCAATTCTCCATTCTGATTTTCTAACCAGACTTTCACCGAAAAGACTTCGTTTGTTCCTCCGGCCAATTCTTTTGTAATGCGCAGCTCATTTCTGTTTTTTTCGGAACAGCTGTTGCCAAAAGCTACCAGTGGCCTGGACTGGACGGTTGACGGAGCAGCCGTAATGGTTGCTGCCCCTCCGTTTATCCAATCTGACTCAGTCTCATGGTTTTTATAACCCACATTGTTGATGAAAACGTCTTTATATCTGTCCGTATCTAAGTTTACTTCTTCAACAAAATAACTTCTGCCTTCTGCAAGTCCAGAAACAACCGCCGTTTGTTCCGGTTTCAAATAAAATATTGCCGGATCCTTGCCGTCAATCTCAGGCCGGCTGTCACTATCTTTCAAATAAATACTAATTTCTTCATTTGTATCCGGATCTGTCCATTTCTCATTCCAGGATATCCGAGAATATGTCTGGCCGTCTTTTTCGACATCACCATTTTTGTCTTCCAGATACATCTTAAAACCAAAATCAATATCTCCATATTTATCCTTGTCTGTTTCTACAAGTTCTTTTTTTACCTGAACCGTACCAGGCTCTACCACTGGAAGGTTAAAGGAAATTCTTAATATAGACGCTCCAGGAGGATTGGTCGAATCGGGCTGCCCAGACCAATTCCCACCATTACGTTCCATATAAAACATTTTCAATGTATGCTTTGAATAATTTTCAAAAGTCCCTTTTGAATTAAGTTCTTCCGCCCCAAAAATATTGGCAAATGATTCTGTCGTATCCCCAGCCTTTTCTCCGTAAATTACTTCACCTGTTTTAAAATTGATGGAACCATATGCAGCGTCATGTACGCCGCCCATATCAAGAACTAGTTTATCGTCAATAAATACCCATAAATCATCATCGCCCGTAAAGGAATATATCATATCCGATCCATTACTTACGCCATTTTTAGCCTGTATGAAATCTGTTTCCAAATACATACTAAAATGATATTTTGCATTTTCTGCAACATACAGATCCTTGAGTTCTTCATCGGAACCGAGCCTTTCTCCGTCCGGCCCAAACCAATTTTTCATCCCTGCATTCACTAATGGCACACCGGAACCAAAAACATTATTATATGGAAAAAAATTACCTTTCGCGTAGATATCAACCATCTTCTGGTTGTTGACTTTGTCTCCTTCAAAACGCATCGGCGTCGCAAGACCTTGGTATAATATAAATTCATTCCCATTCAGATAAGCAAAATTTGCCAAGGAACTATAATAAAATGTTCCATCTTCATTGTATCTGTCAGCCCTAAACAAATGATTTGCTTCTGTTGCCGACATAAAATTATTACCATCAACAGAATCATCGAACCATCGTTTCAGCGATTGGTTTCCCGTTGCAACAGGAAACCCATCTTCTCCAAGCTGCTGTTTTACCAATCCCCTTGAAGTACTCCCTTCTTTATAACCTCCTCCCAAAACTGCATGGATATCGCCCGCATTGTACTTATAGTTTTTCATAAATAACTTTACGCCCTTACTGGCGCTATCAATTGTCGGAACAGTTTCCTTGGGATTACTCCCACTGCTTTCACCTTTTTTATAAACAATTTGAACGATTGCCCCATTTTTTCCGAGCACTATAGTATTGTCTGTAAAATTTTGAAATTGAACGTTTGGTATACCAAATGTCACTGTTGAAGTTATTTGCACATCTCTGTCCGATAACTTTAAAATATATTTTTCAAATGTATAGCCTTCAATTGGCTTCTTTACCCACTCATCTAACTGTATAACATACTCTCCGGATATTGCCTCTTCCAGTTCCTGCTTTTCTTCTTCGCTTAATCCAGGATGCCCGGGAATCGAATTTCCACTTTCATCAACATATTCAAATGTAATATTGCTTTCAACCTCAAGCATCATCACCCATGTTATCGTAAACGCAGAAAAACTTTCCGTCAAAAATTCTGTCTTCTGAACCTCCTGCCCTTCTGTTGTATCAAGCGTTTCTATCTTATTGACTCCCGCCGCACCATCTGCCTGGATCCCCTGCTCTTCCTGTGCCTGCGGCACATGGGACAGATCCACAACCTCTTTGACCTCGCCCTGTTCATCCTCCTCCAAATGCATTACCGTAACGCCCATGTCTTTTGCATCCGTTTCTGCATTCTTCACTTCTTCCGGAATGGCAGCCTGCTTGTATTCCATGCTGACTTTTACTTCTCCGTTTGGCTCTAACTTTTCTTCTTTATCATTGATAAAACTGATGTCATATGCCAGGAATCCTGCAATGTTATAGGTTTCCTCTTCGGCTTTTTCCAAAAGCTTCTCTTCTACTTCTCTGTACTGCTCTCTGGTTTCTTCGCTTTCCGCAAGAATGGGAACTACCTTTAAAGCTGCGCCCTCCGGAATAATGCCTGTAGTTTCCGCTTCTACCGTAACTTTAATCTGGTCGTCTTCGTATTCTAATTTTGTTACACCCGAAGGCTCTTCCGGCAGCACGCCATGTGTGTTTTCTTCCGTATCGCCTTCTTCTGCCCCGGCGTTTTCTGTCCCGCCTTCTTCAGACGCTTCCGTACCTTCCACCGTTTCACCGTCCGCCGCAATTTCTGTCCCTGGGATTTCCGTTCCCGAAGCGTCATCCGGAACCTGCGCATCCGGCCCGCCAGACGGCTGGCTGTCTTCCCCGTTCTCTGTCCCAGGCGTTTCCGGTACAGCGCTTTCCGTCGGCTCGCCTTCTCCGGCTTCGCCTGATTCGCCATCCTTTGTCTGTTCCCCTGCCATATCTGCAGCTTCTGTTTCCGTACTTTGCGGCTGCCCGGCGTCTCCTGTTATTTCAAGCTTTTCCGTAGAAGTCGTCGTCTGCTCCGCAGGTTCCTCACCCACGCCGTCCGCAAAGCCAAAATTTGTGCCGCTAATCACCATCACCATGCAAAGTAAAATTACCAGCACCTTTTTCCTTATATCACTCTTCATGGCTTCCTCCTATTTCCCCATTCCAATCTATTCTTCAGCTTCATTGGTACCATATGCCTGTTCCTTATCCTCTATCCTGTCCAGCGCACCGTCGATTAACTTCAGAAGTTCCAGCGCCGAGCGAAAATAAACCGTCTCATCTTCTTCCAGCCATGTCACGCGCCCCTGCCAACTGCTGTGCTGCCTGTGCTGGACACGGATCACGAAGGTACCAATCTCTCCGTGCTGCTGTAATAACCTTCCGTCATCCATCATCCTTGTCATCCTTCCTCTTCCAGTCCCTGTGCTGCCTGCCGTCTCAAAATTCCTTTCATATGTCCCACGCTGCGGGAAGCCAAGCCCATCGAAGAAACTGTCTGCTTTCCTGACCATATCCTCGAATCCGGTAAAAGGAATATTTCCATCCAGATAACCATGAAACAAGCGACCTTCTATATTATTCCGGGAAATGCGGTCTACACACAGTACAATTCCGTTTGGTGTTCCGATGTAGTGTCCGTTCAATGCCATTGCATACCATATCCTTTCCGCACCCCCGCTGTACCTTATGCGTCTATATTATCAGCCCGGTACTATCCCGATAGCTATCCATTTCAATTAAAAACGGGTTTTTTTGACTTTTTAGATATTTTTTATTTTTGAGCGCAAAAATGCGCCGGAACCCTGTTTTTGTGGGTTTCGACGCTTTGAATAAAAAAACATATTATAATTAAATTCAACTAAAATTTTATTTCTAACTAAAAATCTTCACTATGTATATCAACAAATTCATTCTCTATCAATTCCTGCATTAATGACTCTGGCAACATATTTGCTTCACCAGACTTTTTCATTACTATAAGCGTATTCCTTAATTTTAAATCTAGTGTGCTGACTTATTGATATCTATGGTAATTATGCAGAGGTATTTTATCCCTCTGCCTGGGTGAATTTTGGATATAATGAAGCCAGTTTATTTCGTGCATCCTCTGCTGTAAAATGCCAGGTTACTTTACATGCATCCTCATTGCGCATGTTTTCCCAGGCAGAAACCTCCCGCCTGACGGTTTCCTAGTCCATCAATCTGCGTGCAAGGCACTGGCGGGTCATAGCATTCAAGTTCTATCTCCGCAATATTTAACCAGCTTCCATGTTTTGGTGTATAGTGGATCTCAAGCCTTTTTGCATAGCTGCGGGCTTCCGGGGCTGGAAAACATTTGTATAGCGATGCCAGCACGTGTGTATTTAAGTTATCCATCACCAGGATGACTGTTTCATGGTCCGGATAACATTCTGTCAGAAGGTATTTTATTTCAGCGGCCCAGTCTTCTGCCGTGCGTTGTTCCCGTACGCTGGCATAACGCCATCCCGACAGTGGTTCCACGAAAATGAAGATACTGCAGGTTCCTTTCCGGATATATTCGGAATCCGTCTTTTTTATGCCGCCAGGGCGCACAGGCAGCGGCTCCAGAGGATCCTCCAGCATCTGATATGGCTTTTCGTCCATGCAGATCACCGGCATTTCCGGATCATATGGCTTTTCATATACATCAAGGATATCTTCCATGTGCGCTATAAAATCTGCATTTTCCTTTGGCGGGATGCACCAGTATTCATTCATGTGGGGACGGAGTTCGTTTTTTTAAAACACGGCGGATTGTCTCACGCCCAACCGGTTCATCCAGTTCCAGGCGTACCTGTTTTTCCAGAAGGCGCAACGTCCACCGGCATCTGCCTTCCGGCGCCGGTCCGCAGGCAATCCGGATAATCTCTGCCTCGATCCTGCCATCCGCTTTCCTGCGGGCATTTGAATTTGGGTTGCGGTTAATCGCGGTAACGGCCTTAACGCCGCCGTCAGCATACGCCTTTACAATATTTGAAACAGTTGCTTTACTGACGCCATATGATTTCGCGATCTGCAGTTGGGTCAGGTTATCAGGGGCATTTTCATCCAGTTCAAGAAGTATAGAGCACCTGCGGATGATTGTTTTACATGTTTTTTTATTATTGATTGTACTATGGAGAATCGTTTTTTCAGCATCAGATAAAAAGATATGGTAAGTTCTTTTTCTACCCATAAATGTATCACCACCGTTTCTTTTTATCCTACCATATCTCACCATAAATATCAATAAGCCAGCACACTAGTGTGCTGACTCGCTGGCATTTATGGTAAGCATGCTGGATATTTTGTCACTCTGCAAGGCGGATTTTCGACGACGTAGTGGTGGCTACGGCTAGAAAATCCAACGAAGCAGATGGCAAAATAGGCAGTACGATTGCCATGAATACCAGTGAGCCAGTACACTAGAAGCAGAATGGCGGATTATTTTGGGTATGGAGGTGCGTTTGTATGTGTTCTATTATGGGTTATTGCAGCCAAAGCGCTGTGTATGATGTTTTTATGGAAGGATTTCAAAGGACGGTGTCAAGAGGTCCGGATGACAGCCGGGTTGTCAGAACGAAAGGCGGATTGCTGGGATTTCACAGATTATCTATTATGGGGCCGGAACCGTCCGGAATGCAGCCGTTTCAGATGGGGGATAGCTATGCGGTGTGTAATGGGGAAATTTATGGATTTGAGAAGTGGAGGGAAGAGCTTTCGGGGAAGTATACATTTGAGAGTGAATCGGATTGTGAAGTTCTTTTGCCGCTGTATCAGGAATATGGAACGGATCTGTTTGCTATGCTGGATGCGGAGTTTGCCTGTATTATTTATGATGGGGATGCAAAAGAATTTGTTGCGGCAAGAGATCCGATTGGTATCCGTCCGTTGTATTATGGATATGACAAAAAGGGCGTTGTGATGTTTGCCAGCGAAGCAAAGAATCTGGTGGGGCTTTCGGATAAAATTATGCCGTTTCCGCCGGGGCACTATTATAAAGGCGGCCGGTTTATCTGTTACTGTGACATTGCGCAGGTCGGCGCGGTCTGCAGCGATGACCTGGAAACGGTATGCCGGAATATTCGTGCTAAACTGACAGCCGGGGTGGAAAAACGCCTGATAGCGGATGCTAAGGTGGGGTTTTTGCTTTCCGGCGGACTGGATTCTTCCCTGGTATGCGCTATTGCGGCGAAGAAAAGCAGGGAACCAATCCGCACTTTTGCAATTGGCATGAGTGAAGATGCCATTGACTTAAAATATGCAAAACAGGCGGCAGATTATATCGGAAGCGAGCATACGGAGGTTTTTATGACGCCGGATGAAGTGCTTTCTTCCCTGGAAACCGTTATTCAGTTACTGGGAACGTATGATATTACGACGATCCGCGCATCTATAGGGATGTATCTGGTTTGTAAAGCAATCCACGAAGAGACGGACATCCGCGTTTTGTTGACCGGAGAAATATCCGACGAGCTGTTTGGGTACAAATATACGGATTTTGCGCCGGATGCAGCGGCATTTCAGAAGGAATCACAAAAACGGATCCGTGAACTTCATATGTATGACGTTCTGCGTGCCGACCGTTGTATTTCTGTCAACGCTCTGGAAGCAAGAGTTCCGTTCGGTGATTTGGATTTTGTAAAGTACGTGCTGTCTGTAGATCCAAAATTAAAAATTAATACATATGGAAAAGGAAAATATTTGCTGCGTCATGCATTTGAAAAGGGAGACTATTTACCGCAGGAGATTTTGTGGAGAGAGAAGGCGGCATTTTCGGATGCGGTCGGACACTCTATGGTAGATTATTTAAAAGAATATGCAGAGCGTTTTTATACGGATGAAGAATACGAAAGCAAGTGTGAAAGGATAGCTTACCCGTTGGGGACGGGTTGCGCCGCTTATGCCGCAGAAAGCGATATCCGGGCATGTTCCCGGCCGTTTACAAAGGAATCCTTGCTGTACCGGGAGATATTTGAAAAATATTATCCGGGACAGGCAGAAATGATCTCTGGCTACTGGATGCCGAACAGGGAGTGGGAAGGATGCGATGTGAAGGATCCTTCTGCAAGGGTACTGTCCAACTACGGTGACAGCGGAATATAAAGCTTTAAGCGCAGCAGGAGGGAGGAATGATAGGATGTCTGTTCATGAAGAATGCGGCGTATTCGGAATTATATGCCCCAAAAAAGAAAATGTGGCAGGTATTGTCTGCTACGGTTTATATGCCTTACAGCACAGAGGGCAGGAAAGCTGCGGGATTGTCGTAAACGATGACGGCGTATTTTCTTCCTGTAAAGATCTGGGGCTTGTCAGCGAAGTGTTTTCCAAAGAAACGGCAGACCGTTTTCCTCTGGGAACTATGGCCGTAGGCCATGTAAGATACGGAACAACGGGAGGGAACACGAGGAAGAACTGCCAGCCCATTGAAGTCAATCATCTGAAGGGTAAAATGGCGCTGGCGCACAACGGAAATCTGAGTAATGCATTGGAGCTTCGCGACAGGCTGGAATTATCGGGAGCCATTTTCCATACAACCAGCGATACGGAAACGATCGCTTACGTTATTACAAGAGAACGGCTCGCTGCGCCAAGTATAGAAGAAGCGGTAAGCAGCGCCATGAATTTACTGGAAGGCGCTTATTCCCTGGTATTGCTTTCATCCACTAAAATGATAGCGGTAAGAGATCCGTATGGATTCCGGCCGCTTTGCTATGGGCGGACGGCGGACGGGGCGTATGTGGCGGCTTCGGAAAGCTGCGCCCTGACGGCGGCAGGCGCGGAATTTGTGCGCGATGTGCTGCCGGGAGAAATTCTGGTGTTTACGGAAAATGGTGTGGAATCCAGGAGGGAACACTGTGAAAAGCAGAAGCGAAAAACCTGTGTCTTTGAATATATTTATTTTGCAAGACCGGATTCTGTGATTGACGGCATATCCGTACATGAATGCCGTATGAGAGCCGGGGAATTACTGGCGGGCTGCTGTCCGGCCTGTGCGGATCTGGTAATCGGCGTCCCTGACAGCGGACTGGACGCAGCGCTTGGGTATGCGAAAAAATCCGGGATTCCTTACGGGATTGGGCTGATAAAAAACAAATATATCGGAAGGACATTCATTTCCCCGGAACAAAATGAACGCCTGGATAAAGTCAGGATTAAGCTGAGCCCGGTTAAAAAGGCTATAGACGGAAAACGTATTATTTTGATTGATGATTCCATAGTCAGAGGAACGACCGGCAGGCAGATTGTAAAGCTTTTGCGTGAGGCAGGGGCAAAAGAGATACATATGAGAATTTCTGCCCCTCCGTTTCGATATCCCTGTTATTACGGTACGGACATTGATTCCGAAGAAAACCTGATTGCATGCCGTCATAGCATGGACGGGATAGCGCGGATCATGGAGGCGGATTCTTTGGGATATTTACCGGTGGAAAAGCTGAACGAACTGACAGGCAGCAAGGATTACTGCGCCGCCTGCTTTCACGGGGAATATCCGACTAAGATTCCGGCCGATCTCCGGAAAGACCGGTTTGAACGGAAACATTCGGAACGGACTTCAGGATAAAGAGGTGCATAGTTATGAAAAAATTTGATAGAAAACTGATTTTGTCCGATGGAAGCGAATACTTTGGATATGGATTTGGAGCAAAACAGGAAACCGTTACAGAAATCGTATTTAATACCTCTTTGACGGGATACCAGGAAATCCTTTCCGATCCATCCTATACCGGACAGACCGTTGTAATGGCATATCCGCTGATTGGCAATTACGGGATAGCAGAAGAGGATTTTGAGACGGAGCGCCCGACCATAGGCGGGCTGGCAGTACGGGATTATAACGGAAAGCCGTCTAACTTCCGCAGTCAGTGCACGCTGGCAGAAATTATGGAGGAATATCAGATCCCGGGCATTTATGGAATTGATACAAGAAAGCTGGTGCGTTCCATACGTAACCTTGGAAGCCAAAAAGCGCTGCTTACGGATATGGATACTTCTTTACAGGACGGGCTTTGTAAACTGCATTTGTATCATATGCCGAAACATACCGTATCACAGGTAAGCCGGACCCGGATTGGGCGGTATTCTGTGCCGGATGAAAAATTTCATGTAGCCGCCGTTGACTGCGGAATGAAGCAGAATATTGTAAGGCGCCTGAACCAAAAAGGATGCAGTGTGACCGTCTTTCCATGGGATACTTCCGCAAACGAAATAGAAAAATGGAATCCGGACGGAATCCTGATTTCCAATGGGCCGGGCAATCCGGTAGACGTGCCGTCGGTTGTGGAGCTGGTCAGAAAGTGGAGGGGGAAAGTTCCGATCTTTGGCATCTGCCTTGGCCATCAGATCATTTCTCTTGCATATGGAGCAAAAACGTATCCATTAAAATTTGGCCATCACGGAGGAAATCATCCGGTAAAAAACCTGCTGACCGGAAAAATAGAAATGACTTCCCAGAACCATTCTTATGCAGTAGACGAAGAAAGCCTGGCAGATACCCGCCTGAAAATAACGCACCGAAATCTGCTTGATCGGACGGTAGAAGGCGCAGCCTGTGAGCAGGACAGGGTGTTCGGCGTGCAGTATCATCCGGAAAGCGCGCCCGGGCCGCAGGACAGCGGCTATCTGTTTGATCGGTTTATCAAAATGATGGAGGGAACAAAAGATGGCGAAAAGAACTGATATAAAGAAAATACTT
>OFFP01000441.1_pt1 | contig 33912 bp, 25 predicted proteins | sample 1521431 | NCBI WGS metagenome assembly OFFP01 (sample SAMEA3504104, study PRJEB24116) | mouse gut metagenome | biome: mouse gut; feature: mouse-associated habitat; material: faeces | place: Denmark | collected 2011
CCTGATACTTTGCCGCAGACACATGCCATGAGAAATCCGCCGCCATGGCCCTGTCCACCATCTTATTCCACTCACGTCTCTTATCATAATAAATCTGCTCCGCATAACGGACTGCATTCAGCATCTCATGGGCATTGTAATTGGTAAAGCTGAAACCGGTTCCGCTGCTCTCGTATTCATTGTAAGGCCGCACCGTATCCTTCAGTCCTCCCGTCTCCCTCACAATAGGAATGGTCCCGTAGCGTAGCGCCATCAGCTGGCTCAGGCCGCAGGGTTCAAACAGAGAGGGCATCAGGAAGGCATCACAGGACGCATAGATCTTATGGGACAATGCGTCGGAATAAAAAATGTTGGCAGACACTTTCTCATTGTACTTCCATGCAAAATGGCGGAACATGTTCTCATAACGCTCCTCGCCGGTTCCCAGAACCACCAGCTGGATATCGTCCCTGCACAGCTCATCCATCACATAGGCAATCAGGTCCAGGCCTTTCTGGTCCGTCAGCCTGGATACCACGCCGATCATCATCTTCCTGTCATCCACCTTAAGCCCCAGCTCCTGCTGAAGGGCATGCTTATTCTTCACCTTCTCCTTGCGGAAATTGGCTGCATCGTAAGGATTCACAATCTGCCTGTCCGTTGTGGGATTGAAGTCATCATAGTCAATGCCGTTTACAATGCCTCTCAAATCCCCGCTTCTGGCACGAAGCAGCCCGTCCAGGCCTTCCCCGTAAAACGGCGTCTTGATCTCCTCCGCATAGGTATCGCTGACCGTAGTCACCGCATCCGCATATACGATACCTCCCTTGAGCAGATTCGCATCCTTGTAAGCCTCCAGTTTATCGGGCGTAAAAAAGTACTCGGACAATCCCGTAATACTCCTTACCGTCTTGGTATCCCATTTCCCCTGGAACTTCAGATTATGGATCGTGATGACCGACTTCATCCCGCGGTAGAAATCCCCGTCCCTGAATCGTTCCTTCATATAAACGGGAATCAGCCCTGTCTGCCAGTCATGGCAGTGAATGACATCCGGCCGGAAGCCGATAACCGGCAGCACGGAAAGCACTGCCTTGGAGAAAAACGCATACCGCTCAATCTCCCATCTCTGGTCGTCGCTGTAAACCTTATTGCCGCTGAAATAATGCTCATTGTCAATAAAGTAATAATGTACGCCCTCTTCCTCTGCCTCCAGGATGCCCACATAAGCACTTGTCCAGTTAAAATCCAGGTAAAAGTGAGTCACATATTTCATTTTATCCTTCATTTCCTGCTTCATGCAGGCATACTTGGGAATAATGACCCTCACGTCAAAGTACTGCTTGTCTACGCATTTCGGCAGGGAACCCACTACGTCGGCCAAACCGCCTGTCTTGATAAACGGAACTCCCTCTGATGCCGCAAAAAGAATATTTTTCATTGTAACCCTCCACTGGCCACTTGTACACCATTGCATGAATCCCTGTACCGGTGTACTGGATCAATTTGTTATCTCTTCTATTATACAACATTTATGGTTCAGTGGAAAGTACTTCTTTTACCGGAAAATAAAACTTTTACCGGTTTTTATGCGGCAGCCGCGGCGGAACGCTCCAGGCAGGCGCCCACCCATGCCCCCTGCCCGAAGCCGCTGTCTGATATGAGGCTAAAAGTACCCGACGCCGTAACTCACTGCGCGCGGTAGGAAAGACGTATCCTGTCGGCAATCAGCGCAATGAATTCGGAGTTGGTCGGCTTCCCCTTACCCGTATCAATGGTATAACCGAACATTGCATCCAGCGTTTCCATTCTCCCTCTGCTCCAGGCCACCTCAATCGCATGACGGATTGCCCGTTCCACACGACTGGATGTTGTCTGAAAACGCTTCGCTATGGTCGGATAAAGGATCTTGGTAATGGAGCTGATCATTCCAGGATCATCCACAGCCATCATGATGGCTTCCCTTAAGTACTGATACCCTTTGATATGTGCCGGAACACCAATCTCATGTATCATGTCCGTTACATCCTTCTCCAGGTCCCGATCCGTCGCCGGCTTCGGCGATTCCTGTGAGGGCTTCTGTTTCTTTTCTGCATTTCCCGAAGGTACTGTAATCATAATCTGAAATTCCTTATCCGCATTCATCAAATCACCCAGAATTTTGTAAATTTTCTCATTATCCTTCGTAGCTGTAATATTCAGCTGTTCCATCAAATTACCTCCATCCGTTACTTTTTGTCAGGCCTCCCAAATTCTGCCTGCGGGTATACCCATGGGCGCAGGCCCTTATCGCTTTTGCCTTCTACCGCAAAAGCGCTCTTTGGTTATACCTTTCGTTTGGCAAATGTTTTCAGCCATGAGTATAAATTGTCTAAATTCGTCCTTTTCTATTATAAAAGAGATTTATCTGATACAGCAACTCCAACTCATCGCGATATCCACTGCAAATTGTCAAAAAAGTACCCGTATTTGTGTAATTCGCCGTATTTTGGCAATATTTTTGATAAAATTACTAATTTTCTACAATTATTTCCAAATTACGCTTATGAACAGACGGTATAAAAAACACAAACATTTGTTTCCATCCGCTCCCATTTTAAAAAAAGCCTCAGAACACTTGACAATTACCACCTGCAAAGAGCAAAATAGATAACAGCCCGGTCTCCCGGCGTAAGAAAGTATTCGTTACAAAATGGAGCGGATAAAATGCGACAAATCAATGATGACATAAAACAGGGAAAATTACAACAGTTTTATCTATTATATGGAGAAGAACGCTATCTGCGCAGGCAGTACAGGGAAAAGCTTCAAAGGGCGCTCTGCGATGAAGGCGATACCATGAATACCCATTTCTATCAGGGGCGCAATATAGATGTTGGACAGATAATCGATCTGGCCGAGACAGTACCCTTTTTCGCGCAGCGCCGCGTTATTTTCATTTCGGACAGCGGGCTGTTTAAATCCGGCGGCGAGAAACTGGCGGAATATCTGGCCAATCCCGGCGAAACCGCTTACTTCGTCTTCACGGAAAATGAGGTGGACAAGCGCAGCAAGCTGTACAAGGCCGTACAGGCAAAGGGATATGCCGCCGAATTCACCGTGCAGGATGAAAATACCCTGAAACGCTGGGTGGCCGGAATCCTGACCAGAGAAGGCAAGAAAATCGCGGAAAGCACCGTACAGCTGTTTCTGTCCAAAACAGGCACCGATATGGAAAATATCCAGATGGAACTGGAAAAGCTGATCTGCTACTGCCTGGAGCGGGATGTGGTCACAGCGGAGGATGTGGAAGCCATCTGTGCCACCCGCGTCACCAACCATATTTTCGACATGATCAACGCCATTGCCCTCAGGCAGCCCAGGCAGGCGCTGGAGCTGTATTACGACCTGCTGGCCCTGAAGGAACCTCCCATGCGCATCCTGTTCCTGATTGCAAGACAGTGCAATATGCTTCTGCAGGCAAAGGAACTGAAAAGCAAGGGCTTTGACAACCGTACCGTCGCTTCCAAAATCGGCGTCGCCCCTTTTATCGCCGGAAAATATCTCAGCCAGGCGGCCAAATTCAAAACATCCGTGCTGCGCAGTGCCGTAGAAAAGTGCGTGGAAGCGGAAGAAGCCGTCAAGAGCGGACGTTTGAATGATATGATGAGTGTGGAAATACTTATTTTATCGGTTCTGCAGTGAGTACACGAAAAAAGGGGCTGTCTGGCCCCTTTTGATTGTATAGATATCTGCTTCCGAAATCATCACTTTGAGTAACTCAAATTAACAATTCTTCCCCACGATAATATTCTGACTGTGCATCCCACAATCTTCTATATTCCCCATTTTCTTCCAGTAATTCTGAATGCGTACCCATTTCTACTATTCTGCCATCCTTCCAAACAATAATTTTGTCACAGAAGCAGCAGCTCGACAGCCTATGAGAAATATAGAGAATTGTCTTATTTTTCATCATAGTATTCACCTTTTCATATAATTGAGACTCCGAAAGAGGGTCTAATGCCGCTGTTGGTTCGTCCATAATAAACATGGGTGTATTCTTGTATAATGCTTTAGACACAGCAATTTTTTGAGCCTCTCCGCCTGAAATCATAACCCCTTTTCCATCGTACTCCTTGTATATACATGATTCAATGCCTTCATACATATTTTCAATTTTTTCTTTCATTCCCATCTCATGAAGGACCTGCCAGATGGTATCATTCTCTTCCTTATTTCCCAACAAATTTTGCTTCAGGCTAAAGGAAAACAGTTTAAAATCCTGAAATACAACTGACATAAACTTCCAGTATTCATCCAAATTGTATTCCCATATATCTTTCCCATTTAACAATATTTTTCCGCTGTCTGGCCTGTATAAGCGCAATAATAATCTGACACAGGTAGTCTTTCCTGAACCATTCAGTCCAACCATTGCTACATGTTCCCTATTTGATATATGAAAACATACATTTTCCAATATCCAGGCATTCCCATTCGGGTGCTTAAAATATACATGCTCAAAAACAATATCCACCCATTCCTGATTTATTGTATGACCTTTATGCTGCTCTGTTTCAGATAATTCCAAAAACTTAAGATACTGTCCTAAAAATTTTTCATTGCCCTTCAGATTCGTTATTGCTTCTATGTTTTGTATGATTCCTGCAAACAATTGGGCTATTGCGCCAGAATATACTACGACATCTCCTACACTGATAACATGTATAAAAGAATTATAGCCAATATAAATATAAGCCAATCCTTTCATAAAGATGTTTGACAAAATGTTGATCAGCCTGAATATACTCTCTTGTCTCCCAACTGCCCTGAAAAAAGTGTCTATCTCCTTTGATATTTTCCCAAATTCATCCTGAATCAGGTTGCTCTCATCAAATATTCTGATTTCCTTCCCATATTTAAAATTCTGAAATATGTTTTTCCGGTAAAAACCATAGCGGCGATTTATGGGTCCAACATCTGTAAAACGTTTATAGACATAACGATTATGCTGCGTGCCATTGTATATTGTAATAGATATTGTCATAATGACCAATAACATAAAACATACCAACAGTAATATAAACTGCCCTGGATTGACCCCATATTCCATTTTTTCCTTTACAAACTTACCAATGTAAACCATAGAAGAGATCGTTGTAAATATCCCTGTTAACAGGGTCTCAGTATATTCTGCCTGTTTTGAAAAAACATCTCCCCGTTGAAATTTACTCTGCTTTATATTTTCCAGAAGTTCCTGAATCTCAGCACTTTCCAGTTTTTGATAATTTAATCGCAAGGCCTTTTCCAACAATTTTTTGGATTGTCCATAGGATGCTTTTTGGATAGAAATCTTCTCATAATAACCAATGAGCTGGCATATAACCTCTATCAACAGTATGGATATCGATAGCAGGCAAACCTGTTTGAATATATATTCACTGTTTTTTCCAAGATACAGCCCGTTTATTAATTCTCCCATAAAATAGATAGCCACAAACGGATTAATCGCATTTAAAAATGCCTTAAGGAAAATCATCAACAATAAAATTTTAGACTCTTTCATTGTCATCCTTTCTTATAATACTGACTCTGCAAAGTAAACAGCTTCCAATACATACCCTTTTTTTCCAAAAGGCTAAGATGTGTTCCCTGTTCAATCATTCTTCCTTCATCCAACAAAATAATACGATCGCAGAAGCATGTACTGATCAGGCGATGAGATATAAAAAAAGAAGTTATTTTCTGGGTCAGCTCATTATATTTCTGATAAATATTATTTTCGGAGATGGGATCAAGCGCAGCAGTGGGCTCATCCAAAATCAATAACTCAGAATCTTTGTACATTGCTTTCGCAATCATTAATTTCTGTTGCTCCCCTCCGGACAAATCAATGGCATCCTCTCTCACATCTTTACGCATAGGCGTATAAAGGCCCTGCTCAAAAGTCTGAACCTTCATGCTCAGACCTGCCATTTCTAAGCTTCTCCACACCCGTTCTTCATTTGATGCTGATTTTTTATGGGAGGAAACATTTTGCAATATCCCAACCGGCAAAAGAACGATATCCTGGAATACTGCTGATATATGCTTATAATACTCCTCTTTCGTATAAGACATAACATCAATACCATTTAACAGGATCCTCCCTTGGGTAGGCTTATATAAACCAGTCAATAACTTAATTAATGTAGTTTTCCCTGCTCCATTTTTTCCTACTATACCCAGCTTTTCTCCTGGTTGTATTGTCAAATTAATGTTTTTTAAGGTATCTTCCCCTGCGCCTTCATATCGAAAACTAACCTGGATCAATTCCAATTTAGGGGAGGATGATGATATTTTCTCTTTTTGCTTATGAGCAGGTAAAAGGCGGTCTTTATCATGATCTTTCAAATCCAGATACTCAAAATAATCATCCATATATAAGCACATCTTCCGGATTGCAGCTACATCCTCCAAAAGCCCAAATAACCAACCTGAAAGTCCTGACACCACTCCTGACACCAGCACAAAATCAGATATAGCCATTTGATTCCGGGTTACCAAGTGAATCAAATAGAAATATGCCACAAAATTTCTGATACAGGAAAGGAAACATCCCGCACAATTCGCATATAATCTTCCTGCACAAACCTGCCTCTCAGCAGTAATTCTCCTTTCCGTATTTCTTTGATAAATTCCTGATATCACACCAGACATATCGTATAATCGGATTTCTCTGGCTGCCTGCAGAGAAAAAGATTCCGTTTCCAGATATTGCAGTTTTTTCTCAGTATCGACAATTTCTTCTTTCCTTTTCATCTCATAGCCATGCTGCAAATATGTTAGGAAGTAACCAATTAAGGTTGTAAGAATGACTGTAAATAAAATCACTCTATTCCATATCCCAACAGTTATGCCATAGAATAATAAACCTAAGAAGTTAATCGCTATGGAAACCAGCTTAGGCAATGCTGATTGTCCAAAAATATAGACGGAGTTAAGTGCTTTTTGCCGAAGCGATTGACCAGTCATTCCTTCAACATTCAAATAATCAGTTGTCATGGTTTTATAATCAAGCAATTTTAGCAGGTTATTGACAATGGTTTTACTGCCCCATTCAATGGCAGAAGCTATCCATCCTTTTGCAGAACTCAATAGCAAATGCAGTAAAAAAATAATCGCAAATACAGCAACAAATTTTTCCCATGCATATTGTCTCTCAATCCCGGCCACAAGCGTCTTCGTTAGAAATATCTGCAGATAAGGCAAAAAGACGCAGGCAGCTATATATATTACAGATATCCCCGTTACTGTTTTCTCACCTGCCCATATTTGACTGAATAAAAACGATATTTTTCTTTTCATATCTGCCCCCAAAATATCTAAGCACAAAAATCACTGATTCTAAATCCTTACTAATAATGAACTTTCCTGGAATGGTTTTGCAACAAAGGCATCTGCGCCTAATTCATGTGACCTGTTTACATTCTCTTTTGTGCTTTGGGCAGATACCATAATTACATTTATTTCAGAATTAATCTTCCTGATTTTCTCCAATGTCTCGATTCCGTTTATTCCGGGCAAATTTATATCTAATGTGCATACATCCACCTTTTCCCTTTGAATAAGGTCAAGGCATTCCTCTCCGCTTGCAGCTGCTATCACCTTATGTCCTTCATGACTGATTATATCATTTAGCATTCTTCGCATAAAAGGAACATCATCCACTACCAAAACGGTCCGTTTTTCCTTACTTTTCTGTTTATTGATGGCATAATATTCAAAAATACAGTCTATTTGATCCTGATTCAATAAACTGCTATGACCATCCGCATCATAATTTTCCACAGAGCTTTTACAACCCAATAGAACATCCGCCGAAATTCCCAAATATTTCACGATTTCCGGTATCATTGAAATATCAGGCAATGACAATCCTTTTTCCCAGCGTGAAACAGCTTGCGGTGTGATGGACAGTGCATAAGCCATTTCCTGTTGTGTGACATTTCTTTTGGTTCGGTATTTTTTAATTTCTGCCCCTATCTTCATAATTTCCCCCATTTCTGCGCGGCCTTTTGCGCATATCAAGTTTGTGGATGCCGCGCAGACACAAACTTGGGATTGAAAATTTTCAATCTTCTTCCCTCACTGGCTTGATGTATATGACCATATAATATAATGGCAGAAAGTCAGTGTCAATCAATGGTGAATTGAGTAGAGATTGTACGGACGATAGTTATTTTAAAAAAAGAGCTGTAACACCAATTGCTTCGTGTGACAGCCCCTTTTCTCATTTTACAGATATCATCCTTCTCCTTACACATACCATTTAGCCTGCAGCATATACATTTTACTGTATACCCCGTTCTTTTTCATCAGCGCATCATGTGATCCTTCCTCCGCTACTGTCCCCTTATCCATAAAAAGAATGTAATCACAAATTGATGTACTTTGCAGACGATGCGAAATCATTATCATTATTTTATCCTCTACAATGCCATATAAATCATCATACAATGCTTTTTCCGCAATGGGATCCAATGCTGATGTGGGTTCATCGAGAATCAGCACTTGCGCTTCCTTGTAAATTGCGCGGCAAATGGCCAGCTTCTGTAGTTCACCTCCGGAAAAATTTAACCCTTCCTGCGAAAACTCCTGCGTTATGTAAGTCTCTGCTCCTTTGGGGAGATGATTGACCTTTTCTGACATGTCAAGCTTTTTCAATGTAGCAGCAAATTTTTTCTCATCACATGCTTCAAGCCGGGGATGTATATTTTCTCTTATCGTATAAGCTAAAAGATGAAAATTCTGAAAAACGGTGGAAAATAATCTGTAATAGTCCTCCTGTGCTATCGTCATGTAATCAATTCCATTTATCAGAATTCTTCCTTTCGTTGGAGAGTAAAACCGCATTAACAGTTTAACCAGAGTTGTCTTACCCGATCCGTTTTCCCCAACTATCGCAACTTTCTGCCTGTTGTTAATTTGAAAGGACACATCTTTGAGCACATAATCCTGCGTTCCCGCATATCGAAACCATACGTGATCGAAGGTAATTGTTATGTTTTCCGCATTGAAATGTACCGTTTCCGTCATGTGCTTATCATCGTCAATCTCAACATATTCCCGAAAATCTTTCAGACGCTCTCCCTGCCAGCCAATGGAAATAAAACTGCCGAAGATCCCTGAAAAAGCATTTGAAAACACCAAAACCAGGTTGATATACAGAACGACATCTGCAATCTGTGCGGCTCCTTCAAAATATGCTTTCCCCACTATCAAGTACAGAAACAATAACTGTGCACATATAAGTAAAAGGCTGACACAATTATTGGCAAGTGAACATTTTTCCGTATTTTTATGTATTCCGTATAATTCTTCTTCCTGTTTACAATATTTCTCCTTTATGAAATCAGATGCGGAAAATATGCGGATTTCCTTCCCTGCCACATAATCAAGCATTGTCTCAATAAAATACTGAACTCTTCTTCTCGGTTTGTATTCCCTTTTCTCGTTGTTATAGTGTCTTTTCTGAAAAAAATTACTCGCAAAATAGTTAATGGCCGCAACCGGAATTACTACTAACAAAATCAAAGGATGAAACATTGTCAGGATTGCTGCACTGCCTGTCATCTTCAGTATGTCTGCTCCAACCTCTGTTATAAGCTCTGCAATTCTCGGCACAGCGGAACACCCTTTTGCTGCTCTCATTCTTAATTCTGCAATCCGCGGGTTTTCCGCATTTTCATATTTCATGTCCAATGTTTTCTTTGCCACTATTATATCAAACATATGTCCCATACTGATATAATGATTGCTGCGATACCACATGACATACACATTTGCGCACTGGCATACCGTAAGAATTCCAAGTAATACACAGGTAACCGTAATACTGCTGCCCACGGCTGCGCCATTAACAGTGAGATTAATCGCACTGCTTACAAGATTGGCGTTAATGATGGGAACGATACCCCCTATCAGCAACGAAGTTATCATAAGCAGAGAGTATCTCTTATCCATACAAAACATTGTTCTGACACAATATCCCATAGTGGAAAAAATGCTTTTATATTTCTCACTCATTCCTGCAATCCTCCGTTGAATTTCTCTGCCTGCGCACTCCACATACTGCAATAAATACCTTTTCTCTGAAGCAGTTCCCCGTGCGTCCCACTCTCTGCGATCTGTCCATTTTTAAAGACCAGAATCCGGTCACATATACGGCTGCTGGCAAGTCTGTGGGAAATAAACAACAGCTGTTGGCGGGAATTGTCGGCTACGCTTCCGTACATCTCGTCTTCTGCCGCAACATCAAGCGCCGAAGTCGGCTCATCAAGAACTATCATGTTTGTATTCCGATAGAAACTGCGTGACATTGCAATTTTCTGCGATTCTCCTCCGGATAACATAAAGTCACCCTCCTCAAAGAATCCGCCTATTACCGCCTCTTCCTTCTGTTGCAGCCGGCCTATTCTTTTTGCAATTCCTGCTCTCTCTATGCTTTTTTCAAAAAGCTTCCAATCCACGCCGTCACACAGCGTAATATTCTCTCTGATGCTCAATGCAAAGATCTTAAAATCCTGAAATACCGCGCTGACATAACCATAGTAACTTTCTCTTGAATATTCCTCCAGATTTATTCCATCAATCAGGATTTCTCCCTTCTCCGGCCTGTACAGCCCTAATAAAAGTTTGATAAACGTCGTTTTACCCGCGCCATTATATCCTACAATGGAAATTTTCTCATAAGGTTTTATCGTAATATTAATACCACGCAACGCATATTCTTCTGCATTGCGATATTTGTACCATACGTCACGAAATTCTATCATGTGCTGCACATTCTCCAGCTGCTTTATCCCTTCCGAATTATCCGCTTCTTTCAGTTTCATGCAATTCTGATAATCCGTCATATACAAAGCCAAAATATTCATTGTGAGAATAGCCCCCAGCAGATCAAGCATCGTATCGGAAAAGGTCAAAACCGCCGCAAATACCATTGAAAAGTCTCCAACGGAAAGATTTCCCGCCAACAGGCTCCGAATCAGATAAATAAGTACCGCTCCCCGCATTACATTGTTTATTATATTAAAAAATACCGATGCCATGCAGCTTGGAGTTTTAGATGCATTTCTCACCTGCACATACTCATCTGTACACTCATGAAATTTTGAAATAACCAAATCGCTCATTCCAAAAACGCGGAATTCCTGACCAAACTCGAATGTCCTGAGCAGTTTGTTGCAGTACCTGCTTTTTGTCAGATAAGGCCCTGCCTTATCACGTACCTTTACTGTTTCCTTCATTTTTATTAAACTAAAAAACAAATTCAATCCGATACATCCTATGACAATAAAAAACATATAAATCTGCATATACCGAAATACATATAAAACACTGCACAACAGTATCACATCTTTTATTATTTTCATCAACTGATCAAAATACCCTGTAATCCCCTGTTCTCCATTCATTCCAAGTGTCTGTATATCATCCAATCCTCCTGATATTGCCATTTTGGCTTTATTGAACATATCAATTGAGGAATTCTTCTCCAGAAAACTGTAATCTACTTTCATAAACTTGTTTCCAAGAGCTACATTCAAATTCATTTTTATCTTTTCTTCTAAAATATTCCTGGCATATGTAAGGAAATACAGAATCAGATGAATGCCCAGATACAGGGTAACATATGCGATTATGGGGATAAAAATGTCCTCTATGGATGTTCCATACTGCATACTGTCAAATATAAATTTAGGCGCGACAACCAATAGCATATCTTTAACAACCGTCATTAATATAAGGGAAATAAATACAAAAAAGTAACTTTTGCTGTATTTCCAGACAACCTTTATCATGTAGATATTATTTTTTAATACATCAATCCCTTTTAATCCCATAATGCCACCTTTTCCTCTTCTATTATGACTCTGATCCTTTTATGTCCTCCAACCCCCAATTCCATTCCGGCTTGTCCGGGTTAGATTATAATATGCGCATCATTCATATCTGCCCGCCCAAATTCATTCGCTGTTTTTATTTTACCCCGTTTTCTCCTTTTTTGTTGTTTTTTTCCTCAATTGCATATACAAGAACCTGAATTGCAAAAAACAGGGCTGAAACAGCCCTGTTGCGCAGATCCGATCAGATTTGGTTTTGGTAAATGAGGGACATTCCGATTAAACAAAATTCCCACAAAAATGCAATGTTCATGGAACACTGATTTTTGTGGGATTCAGGCTTTTACAGCAGCAAATTCCGGAAATATTGAATCGTATAATCGATTCCCTTCTCTCCAAGCTCTCCTCTCCAGTTTGCAGAGTGCGGCTCAATGCTTAAGGCTCTGTCATATCCCTTTGCATGGAGGATTGCCAGGAAAGCGCCCCAGTTGGTCTGATCCAGGCCTGCCGGCGGGTCGTCAAACCGCTCGCCGCCAATCACAAGGGATCCCTTCAGATGAACGTGGATAAAGCGGTCTCCCCAGTCCCTGGCCTCTTTCAGATAGTCCCCGCCGTCATAAATGCAGTGGGACGGATCATATTTAATGTATAAATCCTTGAGATATCCCATAATCACGGTATATGCCATGGGGTTGCAGACAAAATTGTTCCATCTGCAATTGTAGACGGCAATTTTTACCCCTTTCTCTTTTCCATGGGCAATCAGCTTCTCAAAATAGGAAATCGCCAGTCCGCAGTTCTCATAATAAGACAATTCCTGCACATAATTGCAGCCTGTGATATAGATATCGCAGTTTAATGCGGCTGCCGCATCGATGAGCCTGTATTCCAGCTCCAGCTCCTCCTGGCGGATACCGTCCACGCTGATCCTGTCGCTGCCCCATCTGCCCACTGCAGCGACGGGCACCTGGTACGCCTCGCTTCTGCTGCGGATGACGTCCACATTTTCCAGAAACGTCTCCGCCCTGTCATTTACATCCAGCTCAATAAATTCCATCCCCCGTTCACGGGCACTCTTAAAATCCGCTTCCTCAAACCATGCAATTCTGCCTAATTTCATATTTTTTATCCTTTCCTCGGAACCCAAACTCAACTCCGTCCGCAAGGAGCTGTCGCTGTACAAAATTTCTGAATGCGGCAGCCCCACTTCCGGCATAACAACGGGGCCAATTAGAAGTAAACAGCCTTCCCGGTCCTTCCGGACTCATAGATCGCTTCCAGAATCTGGGTCACCACCATAGCCTGCCTGGGCAGCACCGTCAGCGGCTCGCCGTTTACCACGGCATTGTAGAAAATCCGCTGTTCCACATCATCGGGTTTCTCGGACACGCCGTCATAGAAAGCAACTCCGCCCGCCGCAAGATCCGGCTTCTCCACACACTGCCTGCTGTGGTTGACGCGGTTAATCCTTAATCCATCCGCCATGTCCGCACCGGCCTTGGTTCCGCACAGCGTAGTCTGGGCCTCGCGCACGTCCAGGGTATTCAGCGCCCAGGAGGATTCCAGCACAATGGTAGCGCCGCTTTTCATCCTGACAAACCCGAAGGCGGAATCTTCCACCGTGAAAATCTCCGGATCCCAGTCTCCCCAGGCATTCCCTGTATTCTTCTGGTCCGCAAGCTTGCGGTACACAGAACCCATCACCATCTCCGGCTCATAGTTATCCATCATCCACAGCGTCAGATCCAGTGCATGTGTCCCGATATCGATCAGCGGGCCGCCCCCCTGCTTTTCCTCATCCAGAAACACGCCCCAGGTGGGGACAGCCCTTCTGCGGATGGCATGGGCTTTGGCATAATAAATCTCTCCCAGCTCGTCGTTCTCACAGGCACTCTTCAAATACGCGGAATCCGAACGATAGCGGTTCTGGTAGCCAATGGTCAGAATCTTTCCGGTGCGCTCGGCAGCCTCCACCATGGCCTTGGCTTCCGCATAAGTCTTCGCCATGGGCTTCTCACACATAACATTCTTGCCCGCTTCCATGGCCGCAATGCTGACAGGCGCGTGGGCGCTGTTGGGCGTCAGCACATATACCGCCTCCACGTCCTCCTTCAGCAGCTCCGTGTAATCGGTATACACTCTTGCGTCCTCTGTCCCATACTCCTTCTTCGCCTTCTGCGCCCGCTCCTCAATCAGGTCACAAAACGCTACAATCTCAAAATTTCCGTTTCTCTTCATGGCGGGAAGATGTTTTCCGTTTGCAATTCCTCCGCATCCCACGACACCGACTCTTAATTTTTTCATGTTATAGACCTCCATATTTTAGTTTGAAAAAAATTTTACTCCTGAGCCGCTTTCAGACAGCGATAACTGATTCTCATATTTTCCATCGGCTCCCCGTAAGGGTGGTCGTCCTGCTCCACCACCAGCCATCCTGCGCCGCATTCCGCTGCAGCCTTTGCTATAGCCGGCACATCCTGTTCTCCCTGTCCCAGGGCAACCAGCTCCACCGCTCCGTCCGCCCTGCGGAAATCCTTCACATGGACCACCGGGCAGCGTCCCTGATATTTTTTCAGATACGCCACCGGATCCTCACCGCCCACGTTCACCCAGCAGGTATCCTGTTCCGTCTGCATTTCATCCGCCTCAAATGCGGCGAAAAATTCGTCAAACAGATAGGTTCCCTTCTCCGTCTTTTCAAATTCAAAATTATGATTGTGATACAAAAGCGTCATTCCCTGCGCTGCACAGGCTGCGGAAAGTTTTTTCAGGAAGCTGCAGGTCTCCTCAAACTTCTCGCCGCCGTAATGCCGCTCCTTCGGCAGATACGGAATCCCGATATAGCTGCAGCCTATGGTGTGATAAGCGCTGACAGTCCCTTCCATATCCTCCATAAAGGGTTCCAGTCCCACATGGGCGCTGACAGCCGTCAATCCCAGTTCATCCAGGCAGGACTTAACCGTCTCCGGGGTAAGCCCATATAATCCCGCCAGTTCCACTCCTTCATAGCCGCATTCCTTCAATGCCGCCATGGCCGCGGTAAAGTCCTTCTCTGCCGCTTCACGCACGGAATATACCTGCGCTGCAATTTTAGGTTTCTTCATCTCTTCTTCTCCTTAATAAAAACCGCTTCGGTGCGGATCTCATAAAAATTTCTCTCCTGTCAAAGTCCCTGTCCGGCGGCTCTAAAGGATAAAGCCGCCGTCCCCGCTATTCATGAAACCGTATGGTTTCACCGCTCTCGGCGGATTTCGCGATTGCTTCCATCAGCTTCATGACCCGCATCACCTGCGGCAGGCGGATAAGGCTTTCCTCCCTGCCCTCCAGCACGGCCATCACATTGTAATAAAATTCCCTCACATCGCTCTTCACTTTGGGCAGTTCCTCGGTAAAGATGCTGTCGTCACGCCTGGGCGCCATGGTCTTGGTAAGGCCTGCTGCCGTGATGACAGGCGCCACGTCTTTCTCATCCACGCCGGAAGCCCGCACGATTCGGCCCTTCAGGTTCCAGTCCTCAATAACCGCAGTGCCGTCCGTGCCCAGCACATACCATCTGGGAAGGGATACGAAGTTGCTGGTTCCCACCTCCACCAGAGCCGTTACGCCGTTTGCAAATACGATTTCCGCATAGAAGCCGTCGTCCACCAGCTGGTTTGTCACATTGGTTACGGTTGCATAGACGCTGCGGAGCGGTACATCCTCAAACAGCAGCAGCAGCTGGTCCAGGAGATGTACTCCCCAGTCCAGAATCATTCCGCCGCCATGCTCCTTCTCCTGCCTCCAGTCGCCGGGAATTCCCCTGGAGCCATGTACCCTGGATTCCACGCGGAAGAGTTCTCCCAGTTTTCCCTCTTCCAGAATTCTTTTTACCGTCAAATAATCTTCGTCCCAACGTCTGTTCTGATGAACCGTGAGGAAACGCCCTGTCTCCTTGGAGACGTCTGTCATCTCCTGTAAATCTTCGGAACTCAGCGTAACCGGCTTCTCGCTGATTACATTCTTTCCCGCCCTCATGGCCGCAATGGCAACAGGCTTATGTACGTCGTTGGGCGTGGCAATCAGCACCAGGTCACTTGTCCCGTCTGCCAGCAGCTCATCCAGGCTCCCATACACATGAAGCCCCTTTTCCGCCGCGCACTGCCGTCTCTCCTCCCTGATGTCCCAGATACCGGCAATCTCCAGATTCTCTATGGTCTGTATCTCGTCATAATGCCAGCCTGCCATACCGCCAAAGCCGACGATCGCTATTTTATGTATCATATTTCTGTCCTCTTTTCCACGGAAATGAAACAGTTCTTCTTATGCCCAGTACATGGCACCCCTGTCCTCATAAATCAATACGTTTTTCAGGAAGCTGATAGCCTTCTCAAGGCCTTCCCTTCCGGACATCAGCCCATCCTCATGCTCGATACTGACGGCATAATCATAACCCGCCATCCGCAGCTCCGAGATGATGTTCCTCCAATATTCCTCGCCGTTGCCGTATCCCACTGTACGGAAGATCCAGGATCTCTCCAGCTCCTCCCCGTAATGAGTGGTATCCAGCACGCCGTTGACTGCCGTGTTCCTGGCGTCCACCTTCGTATCCTTGGCATGGAAGTGGAAGATAGCGCCCTCCCGGCCAAGCTCCCTGATTGCCGTGCAGGGATCCATCCCCTGCCAAATTAAATGGCTGGGGTCAAAGTTTGCGCCAATCTGGGGTCCCACCTCCCTGCGCAGCCGCAGCATGCTCTTCGTATTGTACACGCAGAAGCCGGGATGAAGCTCCATGGCTATTTTTGACACACCGTGGGCTTCCGCAAAGGCCGCTTTTTCCTTCCAGTAGGGCACCAGCACTTCATTCCACTGATACTCCAGGATCTCACCGAAATCATCCGGCCAGGGGCATGTGACCCAGTTAGGTGTTTTGTCCTCCCTGCTTCCCCCCGGGCATCCGGAAAAGGTGTTGACCACCGGCACACCCAGCTTCTCCGCCAGCAAAATGGCATTTGTGAAATCCGATTCAAACCGCGCCGCTATCTGCGGATTTGGATGCACCATGTTTCCATGGCTGCTCAGGGCGCTGATTTCCAAATGATACTTATCCAGCGTCTCCATGAATACATCCCGCTTTCTCTCATCTGCCAAAAGCTCCGCCGCGTCGCAGTGAGCCTTGCCGGGAAAGCCGCCGCATCCGATTTCCACCATCTGCACGCCCCTCTCTGACAGGAACTTACACGCCTCCTCAAAAGGCAGATCTCCCAGTGCTACCGTCAATGTTCCTAATTTCATAGCATTTCCTCCGTTTTTTTATATATTTTTACCACTAAAAATCTTTCATCGTTTTAATTGATTATAAAAAAAGACAGCAGAATATGAAAGATACATTTTGCTGTCTATACATACGATTCTGCTGTTTTTATCTTTACTATTCCTTCTGCCTGGACATACCTGTCCCCGCTGCCTCTGACCTGTATCAGACGCCACCGGTCTCGGCGGACGCTATCTCTTCAGGATTTCGGAGGGAGTGCAGCCATAATATCGCCGAAACTGCCTGCCGAAATGATTGTAGTCCGAAAATCCCACACTGTCCGCAACCTCAGCGACATTTCCTTCTTTTTTCTTCAGCAGGTTCATGGCCTTCTTGAGCCGTACCTCATTAATGTACTGCAGCGGCGCCATGCCCATGCTCTCCTTAAACAGGTGATTAAATCTGTCCTCGCTTAAATGAAGAATCCCTGCCAGTTCCCCATTTCCAATTTGACGTGTATAATTTGACTGAATATAGTCTAATACCAAATTCAGCCGTTCCAACTGTTTCTTTCTCCTGTCACTCTCACGCCCTGTCAGAAATTCCACCGTGTATTCCCGCACCAGATGGGCAATCAGCTTCAGCAGCTCCCCCTTGCAGACCAGGCGGTAACCGATCTCCTGTTCCACATACTCCCGGTAAATCGCAGCCATGATCTCGTCTATGCTCTCGTCTCTCTGAATCAATGACTGAAAAATTACATTTTTGTCGGCAAGCTCCTTGGAAAATGCCTCCATCTCGAATATCATCACCAGCACTTCTATATGGCTTCCGTCACAGTATCCCGCATGGAGTTCATTGCTGTTGGCAATCACCAGGTTTCCCTTTTTCGCCCAGATTTCTCTCTGGTTCAGGCGCAGCAGGGTCCTCCCCTCCCTGACATAATGCAGTTCGATGTGTTCATGCCAGTGGGGCGCAAAATACTGCCTTCTGCTGGAAATGTCATTGATATGCAGCTGCACCGGGAATTCCGGATCACTGATGATTTTCTGTTCGTATAAATCAAGGGACTGCATGGCATTTTAACCTCCTCCCCGGCTGCGGCTATTTGTTTCAGCATATCGAACCGGCCCTGCAGGGCATCTCCCTGGCTGTCAGCCGTTCATTTCAAGGCGCCCCCCTGTGGGACATCTTCCTGGCTGTCGACCGTTCATTTCAGAGCACAGAACCTCCCTGTGGGCATCCTCCCGGCTGTCGACCGTTCATTTCAGCACGCTGACTGCTGCCGGAAGTACACAGGCGCTCCGTATGTTCAGGATAATATAGGCATCAGGCTTTGTCAAGGATGAAATGTGTCATTGCACCTTACACTGACCTGATTACATTCCGCCTTCCGTACCACTTTCAGAAATTGTACAGGATACCGTCAGACCGCCGTCCTGCCAGGTAACCGTGACAGCCCCGGACTGCGCGGTCTGCACAATGGCAGTGCCGGATGCCTCCAGGCGTTCCAGCAGCTCCGCATGGGGATGTCCGTAGCGATTGTTTCTTCCGCTTGAAATCACTGTCAGAAGCGGCTGCAGCTGTTGAAGAAGTTCTTCCGGCGTGGAATTGCGGGAACCGTGATGCGCCGCCTTCAGAACGGTAATCCCCCCGATGCCCCTCTCCTGAATCTCTCTGAAAAATGCTTTCTCCCCCTTCTCCTGGACATCGCCTGTCAGAAGCAGCGTCCATCTCCGGCTTTCCGGTTTACCGCTGCCAAATCCCCCTGGCTTCCCTTCCATAAACTCTACCAGGAAACATTCCGAATAGGCATTGACGTCCGCCGCGCTGAATCCCTCTTCCGGATGCAGGCAGGTAAAAACCGCACTGCCGCATTCCCACCTGTCCCCCGCCGACAGATAACCCACATGGACCGGCTCCTTCTGCACTGCCCCCGCTGCCGCCTCCACCAGTGCCCCCAGCTGCTCCTGTTTTGCGCTTTCATTGATATCGGGAAGCAGCAGCTGGTCGATTGTAATATTATTTTCCCCGCCCATGCCCAGTAGTTCCACTGCACCGTTGACATGGTCGGCATCTGGATGGGACAGGAAAATGGCGTCAACTTTACGGATACCGTTATATTTCAGGCAGGGAAGCAGGATATACTTGCCGATGTTCTTGCGGCTGCTGCTCCCGCAATCGAATAAATAGGCCTCTCCTGACGCTGTACGTATCAGGATGCAGTCTCCCTGGCCCACATCCAGGAAGGTAACGCTGTTCCCCGCCGGCGGCCGAACGGCAAACAGCAGCACCGCAAATGCCAGAAGCGCTGTACTGACGACAGTTCCGGATATTTTGATTCTGCCTGTTCTTCCTGCCGCTGCCTGCTTCTTTACCGTGCCTGCCCTTCCTGCTTCGGCTGTCCTGGTTTTTCTCCGCTTCTCGTCTAAGTTTCTTTTCCAGATACGAATATAGGCTGCCCCGCCCAATAGCAGATAATAGGCAGCAATCTGCCAGGCCTCAGGGCATCCCGGATTCCAGGTATGAAAGGGCAGATTGTCAAAACAGCCGCACAGGAACTCATAACTCCCCAGAATCAGCCTGCCAACAATTCCCAGGCCTCCCAATCCCGGCACAAGCAATGCCAGCAGCCCCGTAATGATCATGGGTTCCACAAGCGGAATCACAAAGAGATTCAGAAATACGGAATAAACTGGAATTTCATAATAGAACCAAAGTTGAACCGGAAGCGTCGTCAGGGTGATGGACAGGCTGGCAAAAAACGACTGTACCAGGGCCTTCCCGATCTCCTGCCCCTTTCCCGCCGCTGCTGCCATCCCCTCCTGTATTACCGCACCCGGCCGTCCGGAAAGAAAGGCGCTTCCCAAGGCAGGCTTTCTCTTTTGCCCGGCAGGCAGTATCGGGCCCAGTGCAGGGTATACCACACCGATTCCCAGCACCGAAGTAAAGGAAAGCAAGAAGCCGCCGCTTTGCAGATAAAAAGGATTTCGGATCACCATCAGCGCCCCCATCACTCCCAGCGCCGTCAGCATATCATAGGTCCTCCCTGCAACCTCCGCCGCCATCTTGATCAAATACATCCCGATCGCACGGCAGGCCGATACGCTGAAACCCGTCATAAAGCCGTACAAAATCAGGATGACGCTTCCCGCCAGCGCACATGGCGCAACCGGCAGCCCTGTCCTGCGCAGCAGCCTGTAAATACTCATTCCGATGATTGTGATATGCAGGGAAGAGATGGACAGGATATGCAGGACACCGTTCCGCTTGTACAATTCTTTCAAATCTCCGTCCAGCTCGCCCTTATCCCCCAGAAGCAGCGCGCTCATCACTGCAGCCTCTTTCTCCGGAAAAATCCGGTACAGCCGTTCTTTAAAACGGCATTTCAGCCCGTACAGCCACTCCCTGACATGCCAGTACGCCTCTCCCTTTGCCAGAACTGCTGATTTCCTGAGTTTCCCCCCGACTTCCAGGGTCCTGTAATATACTGCCGCGTCAAATTCACCGGGGTTGGTGGCATGGGAATAAAGCATAAACTCCCCCTTTACCGACACAAAACTCCCCAGCGGAATCTCCTGCGCCTCCTCTGTCTCACATATGATATTTTCCTGAATCGGAATTTCATGCTGCGAATCCGCAGCTGACTGCCCGAAGGCATTGGATGATGATAAAATGACTGATTTCAGATAAAAAGATGTCTCGTTTTTTTGGTATACCTGACCGGTGATGAGAAGTTCCCGTCCTGTATCCAGCCGGTTTGTACTGATATAGCCGTATGGTACTTCTTCCGCCCATCCGGCCTGTAACCGGAGGGCGGCAATCAACACCAGGAACAGGGTCGCCGCAAATAATGGGCGCCGCATGTAATTCCTCCTTTCTGTCACTGCTCTCCTGCAGACGTATCATAGCTCTCTGATAATACCTGAAAAGCATTGCCATACCCCAGGATTTAATGCAGTTCCCGTCTCTCCTTATGCAGTGTCACAAACAGCAGGATCCCCGCCACCGCCCCCATCAGCAGATAGGACTGCAGCATGGGAACGTAGTTATAATGCTCCCCTTTCCACACCGTGTAAAAATCACGGTTAATATAAGTAACCGGCAGCAATTTCGCCGCAGCCTGCATGAGTGACGGCATATTGTCATAGCTGATACCCATCATCCCCCCCAGGATCATCTGCAGAAAATAGAGTACCATGGTCACGCAGTAGGCCGGCCCAAACTTCTTCAGCAGAGAAGCAATTGCATGGGCAAGGCAGAAGAAGATCACACTGAGAACCAGGATACATGCCATATACAGCACGGCTCCCAATGCTTTCGGCCTTTCCACTCCCACAATCCCATATCCCGCCGCAAAGTAAACGATAAAGGCAATCGCCATAAAGAGAATCTCCGAAAGAATCCGGTTGCACAGTGAGACCCTAATCCGAATACCGAATAATTCCAGCCTCTGGGGAATCCCCTTTTCCAGCTCCTGGGCATGGGATACGGCATACCCCATAAATATGGTTGCCATGGGAATCAATACCCCTATCCCCAGAAAGATACTTGTCACCGCTGCCGAGAGCATTGGCCCTTCCGGCATCTCCCCCGCTACGGCCCGGGTGATAATGATCATCATCAGCACAGGCATGCCCACACCGAAAATGTGTACATAGGGATTTCCGATTGTATTGCGAAATTCAAAGAGCAGCATCTGCCCGGATAGCAGCCCTTTCCTGTTATTCTTATGATTCCCCATGCTTCTCCTTTCCGCCCTTACCGGCTGTCTCCCCGGATTCCCTGGCCGCGCCGTTCTCTCCGCCCTCTATGCCCGCCTTTGCTTTCGCATTGATATACAGCATCTCTATATCATTATTGCTTCGCTTATAATTAATATCATTTTCCAGCAGCAGCTTGGCAATCCGTTTTTCCTTCTCCTCGCTCTCGCAGGAAACGGCAATCAAATGCGCCGGTGAATCAAGTTTCTCAAATTCCGACAGGATCGTCATATTTCTTTCGGTATTGCCCGCTATAACCACCGCCCTACCGCAGTATTTGCGGAACAGCTCCTCTCGTCTGCCGTAATCGATGACCTGGCCCTTGTCCAGTATCAGCAGCTTATCCGCCAGCTGGTCCAGCTCCTCATAGTAATGAGAAACCATCAGAAAACTGGCTTCCCTGCCCTGATACCACTCCGCCAGCTTCTCCACCAGCTTCTGCCGCGTCTCAAAATCCAGTCCCGACGTAACTTCGTCATAAAAGGTAAGCTCCGCGCCCTGCATCATGACCATGATGATGGTAAACCGCTGCTTCTGGCCTCCGGAAAGTTTTGAATACTTCTTTCTCAGGCAGTCTTCAAATTCAAAGAAGGAAATCAGCTCCTGAAGCTTTCTGTCCCTGGAAATCTTCGTACCAAGGACGGCTTCCATAATATACTTGACCGGCATAGAATCCGTATACTCATTAAATTGCATATGGACTGCCATCTGCTCCGGCTTCAGCCCGGTCTTTATCATCCCCTGATAGGGAACCAGCCCCAGGATGCTCTTAATCAGGGTCGTTTTGCCCGCACCGTTGGAACCGATTACCCCCACCCGGTCGCCTTCCGCAATCTCGATGGGAGACTTGACGGAAAGCACTGTATCCGCCCCATATCGAACGGTCAGATTCTGAATGGATAACAGCATGCACCTATCTCTCCTTTATCTGTATTTGGCTCCAGTCCCCGTATCACCTGCGCAAGTCCGCATACAGGCAGCAGTTTGTATCTCTTTCCCCGGTATACAAATTACCTGCCGCTGCGGATGTTCAGCAGAACGGCTCTCCTGCAGCCAATCTTATCTTACCAGAACCACATGAATTTCGTATGAAGAACAGATGGGGCTTTTGTACATCCGCAGACTGCATCTGCACCAAAGCACAGCATATGGTTAAAGAATATGAGAGATGTCGTCCCGGACAATTGCCCCGTCCGGAAAAATAAGCACCGATATGACACAGTTCTCACCGTTTTGCACCGACAGGGTAATGCCGAGTTTCTTCGCATAATAAGAGGCAATATACAGCCCCAGTCCATGGCTGTCCGGGGAAGGCCCGCCTTCATGACAGCCTCTGACAAAAGGTTCATAGATATGGGGCAGCAGTTCTTCATCTATGGCCGCACAGGCGTTTTCAATGCGTACTTCCGCTTTTCCTTCCGCATTGCACGCCGTCAGTTCTATTTTGATGCTTCCGTCCCGGGGCGTATATTTCACAGCATTGGACAAAAGGTTGTCCAGGATCTGGTCAATCATCATTTCATCGGTAATCAAAGAAAAGCTTTCCTCCCCTGACACAACCGCCGAAATCCCTCTGTCTGCCAGTTCTACCTGATAAGCGTGCAGCCGCCGAACCGTCAGCCCGCCCACATCCGTCTGCTGCAGCTCCCGGTTCTCCGCACAGCGATTGAGATACAGGATTTCTTCCACAATCTTTCGCATGGAAAGCAGCTGTTCTTTCACTTTCGGCAGATATATCTTCGTCTCTCTGTACCTGCCAATCTCATTTATCATACCGTCTACAAGCAGAAGCGCTGCCGCTACAGGCGTTTTCAGCTGATGAGAAGACGCCCGCAGAAATATTTCCTGGCGGCAGTTTTCCTCCTCCAGTTCCCGGTTCTTCTCTTCCAGCTTCCGATAACTGTCCTTAATCTGCATGTAAAAATCGTCCAGCGTATCGGCTAGCTCCCGCACTTCGTCTTTCCTGTCCGGCCATTCATCAGACATACGCCCCACCGTAACATTCGGCGTACGCTCCATCTCTTCCGCATGCCGTACCAGACGCAAAATGGGTCCCACAATTCCGCCGGAATACATCCGGGAAAATAAAAGCACCAGCAGCAGAATCACTGCCCCCAGCATGGGAAGGCTCTGCAGCACCACCGGCCGGATTTCATCCGCATCCGGAGCCACCACCGGCAAATAGGAGACAACGATACTGTCTTTCGTCTGTTCCATGGCCATATAGTTGGCAAACCGATTATTGGCATCCTCCACGCTGGCTTCCATAATAATGATATCTCCGGAGTAGGTATGCACTTTCATGGATTCGTTAAAAAAATCTTCCGCTACCCCGTTATTGGACAGAAGGCGGACTTCCACCGGAAAAGTATCCGCATCGGACAACGTCTCTTTCAAGACATGTTCCAATGCCTCCATTTCCGCTGACAGAACCGGATCCCATTTTTCCCGGCTCTCGTCCTTCGAACGGGCGGCGGCAGCGGGCTTCCTTTCTCCGGGTCCCTCTGCCGGACGTACCGCAGCGGCGCTCTCTTTCCCGGGTCCCTCCGCCGGACGTGCCGCAGCGGCGCTCTCTTTCCCGGGTCCCTTCGCCGCACGTGCCGCAGCGGCGCTCTCTTTCCCGGGTCCCTCCGCCGGACGTGCCGCAGCGGATTTCCTTTCCCCGGAGTCCGCCTTGGGTCTGCCGCCCTCCGCCGCTTTCCCACCCGGAATTCCGTATTTTTCCAGCTTCTCCCGGAAGCTGTCCAAAATCTCCCCAAGCCGCCTGTCCTTCAGGATGATTTCCGCGGAAAATGCCTTTCCTGCCACAAAAATGCAGTCCCCCTCCAACGGAATCTCCATGGAAAAACAGGCCGTGACATTTTTCACCCGCACATTTTCATAGCTGCCGGTTTCCACATATGCTTTGTGCTGTTCATAAATGGATTTCAGATTCTGCTCCATCATATGCTCCACATACAGCGACGGCAGCATATAGATAAAGTATCCCACCAAAAACACCATCATGACACCAGCCAAAGCCATGCTGTACAGCAGGTTTTTTCGCCCCAGGCGCACAGCACCACCTCCGTCCCTCTGATTCGTACCTCAAAGCACCCGGCCATCGCCGCTCACAAGTCCCGCCATTTCCGCTTCCTCTTCATGAGCCCGCCAAAGCATGGCTCCAGAACAGGCTCCCCGGCAATATGTCTCGCAAAATTACACAGCGCAATTTTGACTTCGCGAGAGGGGGCTGTCTGAACTGTTACGGCAATATCCCTCAATTCGTGGGTTCCCTGTCAAACTGATACCCAACGCCGATAACGGTCCTGATACAGGTTATCGGCAGCTTTTTCCGCAGATTCTTCACATGGGCATCAATAATCCTGTCATTGCCGATATAATCTTCATTAAAAATGCTCATAATAAGCTGTTCCCGGGTAAACACTCTGCCCGGCTCCTTATAGAGCGTCTGCAGCAGAAGATACTCGCTCAACGTAAGCGGCAGCTTCTCTCCGTCATACAGCGCGCAATACGCCTCCTCCTTCAGCACCAGGCCTTTTTTCTCTTCCTGTTCCGCCCCCGTCTGCCCGGCAGTCCGCCGCAGTATGGTTTCCATGCGCTTCAGCAGTATAATCGGCGATACGGGTTTGATCACATAATCGTCCGCATACAGGTTAAAAGCCTTCACCTGGGTTTTCTCATCCTCCAATGCTGTCAGCATAATCACCGCCGTCTTCTTCCGGCCGGCATGTATGCATTTCAACACCTCAAATCCGTCCGCTCCCGGTACACAGATATCCAGCACCGCCAGGTCGAAATCCTGATCCCGCACCAACCGGATGGCCGCATCGCCCCGCTCAACCGCGGTGACCTGATACCCGGACATCACCATGTATTCCGTCAAAACCTCCCGAATGGTAGGCTCATCCTCCAGAAATAAAATTTTGTACGGCGTCTCTTTCATACCGTCTAATCTCCCATTTCTACAGTGTCACTGCAGCATTACATTCCCTTCATCCCACCTGGCCGTCTTGCCGTCCTCATCCGATTGCACAGCATTTTGCCGGATGTGGGCAGCAGGGCGCACCTGGTACTGGCCTGTTTATTTTCAGCTGACCGGCGCGTACATCAATCGCCGATTGCCGAAGAATGAACACAATGCTGTCCTAATTCTCCAGAGTCGTCACGATATCCAGATTGCGCTCAAATGTAGATGCCGAAAAGCTTGACGGAACCTCTCCGTTAATCAATATCTGCACCTTATTCACGCTGCTCAGCTCCACAAGGGAATTGACAATGGCATACACGGACACATCGGTGGACACATTATTCACCACCGCCAGAAATGTCTCATCCAGGTTCACATAGCATATGCCGTCCTTAGTCATAACGCTGACGACCTTGGTCCCCGGGTTTATAGACGGATACAGCCCCTCAATCCGCCCGCTGGGACCTGCAATCAGCTCCTCCACCACAAAGCGCTCCAGGGGCGTATTGGTGGAATAATGCTTCTCCCTGTCCGCAGCAATCAGCTTAGTGCCGCTCTCATCCGCAAAGTACAGCCTGACTCTGGCCTCCTCATAGGTATTGATCTCATTGCCGTCATTATCGATAAACTGCTCCGCATTCATCCATCCCACCGCATTTTCTTTCCTGTCCAGAAGCTGGCTGCCCTCCACAGTAATCATCACCAGGCTGACCTCCGGCAGCTGCGTCAATGTGCGCACCACCGCGGCACGTACCAGGATTTCCGTAATATGCGGCAGCTCCTTGTAGGCCGCATCCACATCAATCTGCAGTTTTCCTTCTTCGAGACTCATCCCCAGCACCCGAAATCCCATGGCAAACGGCGCCTTATATTCCAGCTTCTCCGGGTCGGTAGACAGACATTCCATCAGTTCCTCCAGCTGTTTTTCCGGCGTCTCCGCCTCCATTGCATGCGGATGCATCTCCACCTTCGTCTCCGAATTGCTCACATAATATACCTGATAGACGTTCACGCCCTCCTCTTCCTTTCCGGCACAGGCACCGGAAAACAAAGCAGCCGCCAGGAGCATCCATATTATCAACAGTTTCTTCATAACGCTCACCCTCCGTTTACCGGCACCATATTACATTGCTTCCCGCGGGCAATAGCCAAGCGGATTCGCCAGCATCCACCTGGCGAATGCCGCAAGGACTACATCCCAAAGTGTCCGAAGGACACTTTTAGCTTTACAGCGCTACAAGCTCGATGCCCCGTTGCTTGCAGCAAGGTTGTTGACTTCCCGAACACGCTTCAGGCAACCACGCTGCTCCCCGCGTTGCTCAGCGGAATCCTCACGGTAAAGCAGGAACCCTCCCCTTCCACGCTGGACACCGTTATTGCGCCGCGGTGCATCAGGACGGCGCTTTTCGTAATGGCAAGCCCCAGACCCGTACCGCCAATCTCCCTGGAATGGGATTTGTCTACACGGTAAAATCGTTCATAAATATGCGTCAGGGCGTCTTCCGGTATTCCCAGCCCTGAATCGCGCACCTGAAACGTAAAATACTGATGGTCCGCATCCAGTTCCACCTTCACCCAGCCATGCTCTTTATTATACTTTATGGCATTCTCCACCAGATTTGTCATGATCAATGTCAGTTTCACTTCATCTACTTCGGCCACAACGGGACGTATACTCTCGAATACCACTTCCACATCCTTCTTCCGCGCAATGGGACGCAGACGTTTTAAAATCAATTCCGTCAAGTCATTGATGCTTATGGATGCAATATTCATCTCCTGCGCTTTCTTATCCATCTTTACCAGCACCAGCAGGTCCGTTATAATCTGATTCTCCCTGTCAATCTCTGAGGCGATGTCCTCCATAAACTCCCTGTACAATTCCGCAGGCGCATCCCTCTGGGCAAGCAGTGAATCCGCCAGCACCTTGATACCCGCCATAGGCGTTTTCAGCTCATGGGACACATTTTCCACAAATTCCTGCCTGGAATTATCAAGCGACCTCATCCGCTTCAGCAGCTGGTTAAAGGCTTCCACGATATGCGCCGTCTCCGCGTAGTCAGGGACGGAAATACTTTCATCGCTGTACCCTGCCTGTACCTCATTGATTGCCTCCGTCACCCGGTTAAACGGGCGCGTCAATATCACGGACAGCACCATGGCCATAGCCACAATCACTACAATCATCAGATTCTGCAGAAGTACGGATTTTCGGTTCAGCACCTCCAGCGTGGCAACCGTCGCATCGTTGGAAATGCTGGTCAGCATGACGCCCACCACCTTATCGGCCTCTACGCCGGCATCAATGATCGGCGTAGTCATCTCTATATAGCCGTGTTCCCTGTCATAATTGGACATACTTTGTCCCTGGAAGCATTTGATCACTTCTTCGGAGATGATGGTCTTGCCCTCGCTGATGTCATAGGTATCCCGAACGACGCGCAGGCTGGAATCAATAATCATGACACGCCCTTCATACAGATTGGAAATCATCTCCAGCTCCGCGTTGATCACGTCGCGGGACACACTGCTGCTGTATCCCTCCGGCTTTGTATTAAAATAATTATTGCTGATAAGGTGATTTCCCACAATCATCAGCTGATTTTGGACAGTGGAAATTCTCTGTTGGACAGAATGATCTTCATAATTATCCAGAATTCCATAACGTACAATCATGCTGGGGATAAAACCCGCCGCCAGCACGATGATAAAGATGCGCGCCTGAAGGCTGCGCAGAGACAGAAGCCTCTTCAGCTCCTCAAATATTTTTGCCGCCATTTGCCCCTCCCGCCTGATGCCCGGCCTTTATGAGGGCATACTGTTATATACCGTTCCTATCGCATTCCGCAGTCTTACGTTTCTTATATGCATTACACCTGAAAGTAATAGCCCACTCCCCACTTCGTATGCACATACCTGGGTTCGCTGGGATTGGACTCCACTTTCTCCCGAAGCCTTCTGATATGTACATCCACGGTGCGCACATCCCCCGGATACTCAACTCCCCAGACCAGCTTCAGCAGGCTCTCCCGGCTGTACACCTTGTCTGGATTCAGCATAAGAAGCTCCAGCAGCTCGAATTCCTTGGCAGTCAGGCCAATCTCTTTCCCCGCAATGAAAGCCCTCCGCCCCTCACAGTCCAGGCGCACATCTCCGCGCTCCACGCTCTTAGCCGCGGGCGTCTCACCCATAATCCGCTTTGGCTCCGTGCGGCGCATAATCGCCTTGATTCGGGCCTTCACTTCCAGAATATTAAAAGGCTTCGTGATATAATCGTCCGCACCGTATTCCAGCCCCAGTATCTTATCCATATCTTCGCCCTTGGCGGTCAGCATGATAATGGGTACATTGGAAAATTCCCGAATCTGCTGGCAGACCTCAAAGCCGGTAAGCTTCGGCAGCATCACATCCAGAAGAATGATGTCGTATTGATTGGCCCGGGCATATTCCAGGGCTTCCTCCCCGTCATACGCACAGTCCACCTTCATATCATCCTGCTCCAGACTAAAGCGAATTCCCTTCACAATCAATTTCTCATCATCTACTACCAAAGCCCTCTTCCCAGCCATAGCACCCTCCACAGCCTTCCTAGTTTACCGTTATCAAGTCACGAATTTTTTCATACATTGCATTCTTGATTCCCGACACCTTCATAATGTCCTCACAGCTGTCAAAGCCGCCGTTTGCTTCCCTCCAGGCGATAATATCCGCAGCCCGGCTCTCCCCCACGCCCGGCAGGGTACAGAGTGCCGCCGCGTCTGCAGTGTTGATGTTCACCAGCCCGGAAGATGCATCCTCACCGGAAACCGTCTCAATCTCCTCGCCTTCCGCAGGGAAATACAACTTCTGCCCGTCGCTGACCCAATCCGCCAGATTGACTGCCTCCCGGTCCGCATCCTCTCCGAATCCGCCTGCGGCGAAAAGGGCATCCTCCGCCCTGCTCCCCGCCGCAATCTCCACCACGCCGGGATTCATCACCGCACCGCATACATAGACACGGATTACCGCCTCCTCTTCCTCGGCCGTATCCGCTCCTTCCGAAACGTCGGACGCTTTCCCCGGTACCTGTTCCCCCTGCGAAGCGCTTTCCGCCGCCTGGCCCTGTGTCTCTCCGATCCGAATCATACCGCTCTTTTTGCCGCAGCCGCAGCACAGGGCACAGACTGCCCCAATCCACAAAAATGCCAGAATAAATTCTTTTTTCATCATAGTCCCTTTCCCTTTCCGGCGGAAACCGCGTATATGCCCCCGAAAAGCAAAAAGGGATTGCCTCTCCATGCTGATTTCTTTATTGTATCGGAATTGTATCCTTTTTACAAGTGCCTTTATAAAATCTTCATGAAAATTTCCGTTTCTGTCTCATTTCCACTTAAAAATAATGATGCCTGCCACAGCCACGGCCATCCCCACAGCCTTGCGCCACTCCCACGGCTGCTTCTCCACCCCGAACCACCCAAACAGTTCAATTATATAAGCCACCGCCAGCTGAGCCACCACAATCAGCATAACCGCCTTGGCAGGTCCCAGCATATCCATACTCTTTATCACGGTATAAGTGATAAACGCGCCGATTGCACCGCCCAGGAGCATGTATTTGGGCTGCACGGTGAAAACCTTCATCAAATTGCTTCTGTCCGTACAGACCCAGGCGCCCAGGCAGACGAACAGCGCCGTCAGCTGCACAAATGCACTGGCTGTCCAGATACTGGAGGACTTCGTCACCTGCGTGTTGAACACCCCCTGCACACTCATCAGCGCACCGGAAATCAGAGCAATAAAAAATCCAATCATAGAATGCACCTTCCTTTCGGGAACCGAAGCCCCTGTCCCGGGCTGTCCCTTTTTCTCTAAGTGTATCCTGTGATTGGAAATTTATGCGCTCATGCGCCTCTACATTTCCTTACTTCCCCGCGGCACTGATCTGAGACGAAATGGCTTCGTCCAGTTCCTGCACCAGCGCTGTAACGTCGGCGCCGTTCCACACCTTCGAGAACAGCCCTTCCAGCTGGAGCCAGAAATTCCCGGTTTCCATCATTTTCGGCAGCGGCACGCTGTCCGCGTATTCCGTTTTAAAAACCTGCAGTGCGCCGTTATCCGCATTTGCCTTCAGATTCGCCGATACCTTTCCCGTCCTCTCATACAGGGAATCCGCGCATTCCGTCACCAGCCAGGCAGCGAAACGGTTTGCAAGCGCGGCATGTTCCGAATAGCTGTTCACCGCCACTGCATTGGTCACAGACATGGAACGGCTCTGCAGTTCGTCGCTCACCGCAGGCATGGGGGCTATCCCGTATTCAAAGTTCAGGCTGCCCTCCGCCTTTGCATCCTCCAGGCGTTTTACCACATCCGTTGTGGCAATGGTGAAAACCAGCTTTCCCTGACAGAAATCATCTATTACAGTTGTGTAGTCTACCTTTTCGGATTCTATGAAAAAGAACTGGTTCAGCGCTTTATAAACCTCCAGGCACTGAATGGTTTCAGGATTGCCGATACTGACCAGGTCCGGGTTATCCCCGCTGTCCCCTCCTACAATCATATAATTTCCAACCATCCAGTAATTGTAGAAAATGTCGGACACATCCCACTTCATGACACCGTCCACCCCCAGGGGCACGTCAAAGGTAACCGCTATATTCAGGATATTATCCACGGTAGCCGGCACCGCCTGGCTGTAATACGTTTCCCGGAGAACGGACAACCGTTCCTCATCTACCGCAATCCCGTCTGCCCCCTCCGGATTCTCGTCCAGCTCGCCTTCCTCCAAAAGCTCTTTCATGGCAATCTGCGATGCCCACTCCTGCAGATAAGTGTCATTATAGACAAGCGCGCTGGTCTCAAAGAAAAGGGGGTATCCCACCAGCTTCTCCTGATAGGTTACCGCCGAGAGGGCGGCCGCCGGAAAATTCTCCCCGTTGCACACGCCTTCCGCATCCTCGATCTGCGATGCCAGCCCTGCCAGGCATGCCTTCTCCAGTGAATCATTGCTGATAATGTAGACATCCGGCACCTGCTCTGAAGAGACGGAAGCCCGATTCACCGCTTCCAGATATTCCCCGTCGGAAACCAGCACCGGAATCACCCTCACATCCTCCTGCTCTCCAAAGGAAACGGCAGCGCTGTTCAGGAAATTCGTCATGCTTTCGTCGGAATACCAGAAATAAATCGTCTCCTTATCAGCAGACCAGGGCAGGCGCAAGCCCGTCCCGTCATCCGAAGTCTCCCCGTTTCCGGCCTGCAGGGTTCCCCCGCAGAAAAGCCCCGCCGCCATGGCCGCCACCACGCCCGCCGAAATCAATTTCTTTCTAAAATGCATTCTTATACCCTCTTGTGCGCATCGGCGCACACGCCAATCCATATTTGCCAGTTGATGACAGACCGCAGGTCCGGCATGGAAAGTTTGGCTTCCAAATTTACGCCTCCCGGGGTTCCATGCAGCTCTCCAGTATATCAATCATTTCATCAATGTTTGCCTTGGAAACAATAAGCGGCGGCAGAAAGCGGATAATATTTTCTCCCGCATTGATCAAAATCAGCCCTTCCTCCAGCGCCCGGCCGATCACATCCTTAACAGGGCAGTTAAATACCAGGCCCTGCATCAGCCCCTGTCCACGGCGTTCCAGAATACAGTCGTACTTTTCCTTCAGCCTGTCCAAACTGCTCTCCAGGTAAGGAGCCACCTCCCTTACATGTTCTATTATATGGTTCTCCTCGAATAAAGCAAGAACTTTTTCCACTGCCGTGCAGACGAAGGGATTTCCGCCGTAAGTACTTCCGTGGTCTCCCGCCGTCAGGGAATTTGCCGCCACCTTTTCCGTCATCAGGAACGCGCCTACGGGGACACCGCATCCCAGGGCTTTCGCCGTGGTCAGAATATCCGGCTTCACCCCGTAGCGCTGCCAGGCAAACAGGTATCCCGTACGTCCCATACCGCACTGAATCTCGTCCAGGATAAGGAGGATATCCCGTTCTTCGCACAGAGCCTTTACTTCCTTTAAAAAGGCTTCCGTGGCGGGGATAATGCCGCCTTCTCCCTGAACAGGCTCCAGGAGGACGGCACAGGTCTTATCGGTCAGCTGTCTCTTCACACTCTCTATATCGTTTAAATCAGCAAACCGTATATTTCCAATCATTGGTTCGAATGCTTCCCGGTATTTGGGCGTGCCGGTTACGGAAAGAGCGCCGAAGGTCCTGCCGTGAAAGGAATGGTTCATGGCAATGATCTCATGGTCTGCGGCGCCGTCCTTTTGAAAGGCATATTTGCGGGCCGCCTTCAAGGCTCCCTCAATGGCTTCGGCTCCGGAATTGGTAAAAAACACCCTGTCCATGCCCGATGCGGCAGTCAGCTTCTTCGCCGCCCGAATGGCCGGGACATTGTAATAGTAATTGGATGTGTGAAGCAGCTTATCAATCTGCCCCTTCAGGGCATCGTTGTATGCTTTGTTATTGTATCCCAGGGCAAAAACGCCTATACCGGAGGCAAAGTCCAGGTATTTGATGCCGTCCGTGTCGTATAAATATACGCCCTCACCCCTGTCCAGGACCACCTGATAGCGGTTATAGGTGTGGAGCAGGGCGCTTTCCCCTTCCTGGATATATTCCTGCATGTTCATGTCGTTACCTCCCTGTCTGTTTCGCGGGCTGCACGTTATTCGCCACAAGCCCGGCATAGGCATACTGCTCCTGAACAGAATGCCTGTTTTATCTCTTCTGTCTGATGTGCCGTCTCCCTGCTTTCAGGGAGCCTCATGATTACTGTTTACCCTGCGGACCCGATCTATGCAGGCTGCCGCGGAATTTCCCTTTTTCATACCCGGTACTTCTCTCTGCCGGGGTGCTGCGGCTGCTTACATTTCTCTGCCGTGGTATGGCATGACCGCCGTGTCTCTGTGACGTCGTATGGCCCAGCGGCTTATGCTTTGCCGATACGGCATGACGGTGACTGCCACTTCGCTGTGCGTTGTATCACTGCGCCGCTTACGCTTTGCCGATACGGCATGACGGTGACTGCCACTTCGCTGTACCGATGTATGCCCGTGCCGCTTATGTTTGCCGATACGGCATGACGGTGACTGCCACTTCGCTGTGCGTTGTATCACTGCG
>OFFP01000447.1_pt1 | contig 33752 bp, 36 predicted proteins | sample 1521431 | NCBI WGS metagenome assembly OFFP01 (sample SAMEA3504104, study PRJEB24116) | mouse gut metagenome | biome: mouse gut; feature: mouse-associated habitat; material: faeces | place: Denmark | collected 2011
GCAAGGCAAAGCAGGAGAAGCGGCTGGAGGAATCGGCGGCGGTAAGGCTTGCTAAGAAGTTAGGTAAGCGGAACATGGGCGAGAAAGAAAGAATGGCGATTATCGCACATTATACAAGATAGGAAAGGGGCATTGATAACATGGATAATCTGGAAAACACTTATATAGACCGCTTATTTGCCACTTATGGGGAATATGGCATTGACAGGGAACTAATAGAACGGCTTTTCACAGACGGAACACATAAACAAGGCTTTACTCCGCTTGAAGTCTACAATCTATTAAGGATGTCACTAGGACACGAATACGGCGAGAGGGAATATTTTGCAGTATCGGAAGTAGCCACCATGTTAGGCATGACCGAAAATGAAGTTATGAGCGCAGCCGAAAAAGCAAAAGCAGGGAATGAAGCCTTGTTATCTGGATTCAGAATGTTTTTTCCGCAAGGGATAAAATAGCCTTTTAAGGATTGTTTACAAAACTATAGTTTTAACAACAGTTTCTATTGACTTCTTAAAGCGTTTATTATATACTGTTTTTATATATTTATAAACGGTTGTAAAATGCTAGACAATTATAAACGCTTAGGAGGTATTAGCATGAAGAAAGTGGGATATATCAGGGTATCAACAAACGGACAGAATCTTGCAAGGCAGAAAGCGGCATTAATGAAGTATCTGCCGGAAGATATGATTGTATCTGATAAGAAGTCCGGCAAGGATTTTGAAAGAGAGGGATACAGCAGCTTGAAAAATGGTATAGGCAAATTGGTCAAGGGAGACGAATTATATATAACTTCCCTTGATAGATTAGGCAGAAATAAGGACGAAACATTAAAGGAACTGCAATATTACAAAGATAATGGTATTCGTATCAGAGTATTGGACATTCCTACTACCATGATGGAGATAGGAGAGACAGAGAGCCAGACATGGATAATTGAAATGATAAACAATATCCTGATAGAAGTGCTTGCTTCACTGGCAGAGCAAGAGCGGAAGACTATTAAGGAGAGACAAGCGGAGGGCATTGACCAGATGCCAGTCAATCCAAAGACAGGAAAGAAGAGAAGCCTTAAGACAGGCCGTGACATCGGCAGACCAGTAGCGGAGTATCCGGGCAATTGGAAAGAAGTATATGCGGAGTGGAAAGCAAAGAAAATTACAGCAGTAGAAGCAATGGAGCGGATGAAGCTAAAGAAGAATACCTTTTACAATCTGGTAAAGAAGTATGAGGCATAGGAACCGCAGAGAACAGATGCAGACGAAAGATAAAGGGCGAGGCACACCGCAGAGAAACAGTGTAGTTGTGCATTGCCCTTTTTTGTCTGTATCGAGCCGATAAAGCCCGGTAGTGGGGGTTTGTATAGAACATGTGTTTTGCCCCACTAAATAGGCTAAATTTCCGGCCATTACAAAAAAGCCTTAATCCTGCTGCCTGGTCTGAAAAATTCAAAAAATGTAAAAAAGGAAGTGTAACATGGGAGAAGTAAGAGAAGCGATTATCAGGGATGGAAAAATATTATGCCCCTATTGCCACAAGGTCAACGGTGAACTGACCGGGAAAGAGGAAATCCATAATTTCAGGATTCGCTGCCGTGGGTCCGGGGGGAGGATGGAACATTTTTTTATGCTGAATGTGAACAGAGAAAGAGAGGTAAAAGCTAATGATTAGTGCGTGGATTCTGGCGGTATTGATTCTTCTTTGCATGGCGAATGTGTTCTTGCTTGCGGTGCTGGCATATTCCGGCAGAGGAAAAACAGACAGGCCCACAAAAATAGGGTTCGGCTTTATGTCCGTGGTTCTGGTACTGGATATGGTGTTTTCGATAGGGGGTGTTGTGTTATGGTAAAAATTTTGAAAAAGAAACTGAAAAAAGAAGTATTTGCAAACGGTAGAATCGTTGTAACGGACTTGGAGAAACTGAAAAAAGAAGATTTTCCGCAGTATAACAGCGGCGATATGCTTTTTCTGCATTATGACGGTAAAATCTATATTGATTCAAACAATGATGGGAATGAAATTATTGTAATGCTGCTTAAAATGCTTGTGCAGTATCCTATGGCGGAACTGTACAAAATGGTAAGGGAAAGAAAAAAGAGATTTCCGAACATAAAGACAGTGAATGACTTGCCGCAACTTAAAGAAAACACAGTGGATTTTATGGAGGCTTTGGCAATATTCATCATCCCTGTGGAGATTAAAAGCCGGGAAGTGCAAAAGGCATATTACGGCTGATTTGCCATTTACATCACGGTTCTGGCATGATATAATTTAATCAGCGTGCAAGACACCATATAGAGCCTATGAGGTTTTATGTGGTGTCTTTTGTTTTTGTCAGAGTCCAGAGGCCATGAGTCCAGAGACCGATTTTTCGGGAGGTGATTTCATGGCGGAAATTGACAGCCTTGATATAAAAATTCAAACAGATGCAAAAAACACAGTAAATGCTATTGAAGAACTTGACAACAAACTGGGGAAATTGGTAGAGCGACTTTCCAGATTAAGTGAAACTCCCGGACTGTCAGAAATGGCGGAAAAAACAAAAAAGCTTTCCGCAGGCATTTCCGGTGCAACAAAACAAGCTGCCCCGCAGATGCAGAAACTTTCCCAAAATGCCGAAGAGATTCGAAAAAAGTTTGAAAACCTTGGAAAGGGACTAAAACTTACAGGTTCCGAAGGTTATATCCAAAAACAGATTGACACATACTCCAATGCTTTAGAGCGCGCAAAACTCAAAAAGGAAGAATTGGAAACTTCCGGCAAGACCGGGGGGCAGACATACGAGGCGGCGGTAAGGGACACTGTAAAATATGAGAATGTGGTTGCGTCCCTTAAAGGGCAGCTTCAGGAGATGCAGTCAACTGCACAGAGCCTGGACGGTATCAACATACACCTGATGTCTGACGATAACAGGCAGACACTGGAAGAACTACAAAGCAGCCTTGAGGGGTTCCGGTCAGCGTTGCAGTCCGGTTCCGAATATCAGCCGTTTGCAGAAATACAGCATGGTCTTGAAGAACTGCGGGAAAGGTTCCCCGAAGCGGAGCAATGGGCAAAAGCATTTGAAGATTCCGTTTCCCGGATTGGCGGCATGCGCCCGTTTGAAAACACATGGGATGGCGTTGGGATTCCGCCGGAACTGCAGGGGGAAGCGGAAGCAGCGGAAGATTCCATCCAATCTGCAAAAGAAAAAATGGAGGAATTTCAGAAAGGCCTGAACCAACTGGTTGTGCCTGAAATCAGGGAAGAAAATATAAACAAACTGTATTCCGCCCTGGCAAAGTCGGAAGAAAAGCTTGAACAGTTGCGGATAAAACTCGAAAACGGGGTATCCATGGGGAGGATGGTGGAATCTATAGATGATACTGGATTCCGGAACCTTCAGGAACAGATAGCACTTACGGAAAGACAGGCAGAGGCACTGCGGGCAAAAATAGCGGAGGTAGGAAGACAGTCGGGAGCTGCGGCGGAGACTGACCGTTTTAGGGATGCGCTATTAAATCTTTCTGCTATTGGCGGAAAAACAAAGACCGCACTGTCAGGCCTTGCTTCTTTTGTTAAAAAGACCGGTTCTGCTTTTTCGGGGGCAGCTTCCAAAATAGCGTCACTTGTGAAGTCCATGTTCAGCCTGAAGAAGGCAGGCAGCGAAACACATACAGTCTTTTCTATGGGATTCGGGAAACTGCTGAAATATGGTCTTGGATTTGAGAGTATACTGGCAGCGGTAAATAAACTGCGTGGCGCATTCAGGGACAGCATGGGGAATCTTGTGCAGTATTCGTCTGAAGCAAATAAGTCCATGTCCATGATGAAAAATTCATTGGACGCATTGAAAAACTCCCTGTCTGTAGCATTCAGCCCCATCATAAATGTGGTTGCGCCAATAATTTCCAGTTTCATAGATATGATGACAAGGGCTTTTAATCTTATCGGGCAATTTTTCGCAGCACTGACAGGGAAAAACTTTGCAGTTCAGGCGGTAAAAGGATTTTCTGACTATTCAAAAGGCATTTCCGGTGCAGGATCCGCTGCTGAAAAAGCTGCAAAAAAAGTAAAGGGGGCATTGCGGCCATTTGATGAACTGAAGATTATTACCTTATCGCAAAGCGGAAGCGGTGCAGGCACGGGAAGCCTTCTTCCGGGAGATATGTTTGAGACAGTTCCAATTGAGGGCGGAATCCTGGGATTATTCAGTAAGTTAAAAGAACTGATTGAAAGCAAGGACTGGGAAGGCCTGGGGGCGTTTATAGCAGAGGGAATAAACAGGGGACTGCAAAAGGTCTATGACGTAATCAACTGGAATAATGTCGGGCCAAAAGTAACGGCTTTTATGGACGCATTTACCAGGACATTTAACAGCCTTGTGGACAATGTAGACTGGAATCTGCTTGGAGCAACCGTAGGAACCGGAATTAATACTATTGTCAATACACTGAATCTTTTGGTTGAAGGAATCGACTGGGTAAACTTGGGGGCAAAGTTTTCCGTTGGGATGCGTGGGTTAATTAATGAAGTAGACTGGAGGAATCTCGGGAATCTGCTTGGAAGCAAATTCATGATTCAATGGGATATCTTCAGAGGCTTTATTGATGACATGTGGAGGACGAATGATTTCACTGGGCTGACTGGTTGGGAGGAACTGGGGATATCCCTTGGAAATGCGGTTAACGGGCTTTTTGAAAAAATTAATTTCGGGGACATAGCACATGTTTTGGCAAGCGGTTTCAACGGCGCAATACAGACGCTAAAGAATTTTATTGCAACAGTTGAATGGGATGATGTTGCGGACAATATCACAACAGGACTAAATACTATGATTCATGAGACGAACTGGGAGGAAGCCGGTGCCGTTCTGGGAAATGCCGCACTGGAACTGTTAGGCGTTTTTGAGCAGGTTGCAAATGATACAGACTGGGAAGGCCTAGGACGCGGAATAGGGCAATTCCTGGAAAATATTCCGTGGGGAGAAATTCTGCAAACTACATTTAGTATTATCTGGGATGTCTTAAGCGGCCTTATTTCAGGGTTGTTTGATACAAACGGAGGAAAAGTTGTCCTTGGAATCGGGGCCGGGGTTCTTGCGGTAGCAGCATTTTTTAATCCGGCAGGAGCCTTGATAGCAGCAATAGCCGGCGCGGCCGCACTCATTATAGCAAACTGGGACGAAATCATGGATGGAGTTGACAGGCTGAAGGAATGGGTTGAAGAGAAATGGACAGGCATTAAAGAAAAAATTACTGGGACCACAACAGAACTTCGAGGGCGTGTTCCGCAGGAATTTTCCGGTATGCACGGGGATATGGTAGAAACACTACGATCTTTTAGGAGAAATACTGATACGGAGTGGGGAGCAATTGACCAGAATGTTGAGGAAAAACTGGGGAAGATGAGCGAAAACTCCAGAACAGCACTTGAAAATATCGGAAAGCATGTGAGCGGAACCTGGTCAACCATGGAAACAAACACGCAAAGCACCATGGATAAAACGGGAAGGAAAATTAATGACACGTGGACAGGGGCGCAAAATAGCACAAGCCGTACATTAACATCCATGAAAACCACAGTTGCGTCAAACACTTCTGCTATGTCAAGTACAATGAGCGGAAAACTTTCTTCTATGAGAGGGAGCATAAATAATTTTTCGACAAATGCAAAAACAATATGGTCTGAAGCTAATGAAAGCTTAAAGCGAAAAAATGCTACATCCTGGAATGAAATTTCACGTGTTTCAGGAAACAATTTGCGTGGCGTAAAGAATACAATTTCTTCGGAAATGAGTCAGGCAAAGAGTGGATGGGGAAGTGCCTGGGATTCTATATTCGGGAAAACAAGCAATATACTTGGAAGTATCAAGGGAGCCGTATCGTCTGCCATGGACGCGATATCCGGCATGATAAGCGCTATTAGCGGAGCATTGGACAGCTTATTTGCAAAGGCAGCTTCCGCAAGCAAGGTAACAGTTCCGTCAAAGGGTGGAAGCGGAGGTTCCGGCGGCAAGAACAAAAGAGATGCCGCGCCAAGGATGGTGTTTCCGGAGATCAATACAGCAGCATTCCAGAATGTGAATATTCCTGCATTTGCAACTGGCGGAATCACAATGAAGCACACATTTGCTGAAATCGGAGAATACAACAGGCCGGAAGCAATTTTGCCCCTGACAAATGACAGAGCAATGGGAATGATAGCGGAAAGCATTTATGAGAACTACAACGGAAGTGTTGCGGAATCAGGATTTTCTCCGGATGTCATTGAAAGAGCTGTTTACACTGCGACATATAATGCTGTATCAGCGGCAATGAATAATAGCAGCGCCATAAGAGAGCAGAACCGGATACTAGAAGGGATTCTTGAAAAACCAACAATGGAAATCGGTGATGTCAATAATGCGCTTGTGAAGTACTCCATGGAAAGAGGCGGGAATTACCGCGGGGGAAATATGTCAAGACTGGCTGTTGCGGAAGAGGGATACAGATGATTATTTGGGGAGGGAAATTTGCGGAAAACCCTCCCCGCCAGAAGTCGATTGTGTCCGTCAACTAGGATAACGGACAATTACAGTATAGCACTTTCTGGAAAAGTTTTGCACATGATAGTGTGCAAGAATAGCCAAAGGTGCATACAAACGTGTACAAGCTCCATATAGGACATAAATTCTCATAGGGGTATACTTTATAGGGCGGCGACTGAAAGCGTCCAGAATGGGCAGCAGGAAAGGCATAGTTGGGGGTTATGTGGAAATGCTGCCCATATGCCTTTAAGTGCCTTAAGTTGCCTGGTATTACAAAAAGCCCATTACTGCTTTCTGCCTTGATAATGTATAGGGGGGTATTCCTGAATGACAAATGAACAGCTTGTAGAACTGCTACAGATGGGCATTGACACAAAATCAAACATGGAAGCCCTTTATATGCAGAATAAGGGCATGATAACAAGGATTTGCAGACAGTACACCGATATAGAGCCGCTGGAAGATTTGCAGCAGACCGCATATATAGGGCTTGCGGAGGCCGTAAGGCACTATGACGGAGGCAAGGGCTTTAAATTCGTCACATGTGCCGGACACTGGATAAAGCAATCCATAAGGCAGTATTTGACGGAATCCGGGCTTGTAAGGATACCCCCAAACATGAAAGCCCTGATATTCAGATACAAGCGTTTTCTGTCTGCCTATGAAGCAGATCGCGCCGGACTGCTGCCAAAGGATGAAGAAATAAGGCACGAATTACATATAACCGGGAAACAGCTTACGAACATAAAGAAATATGCCTTTTCTGGCCGCATAGAAAGCCTTGATAGACCACTGAATGAAGAAGCCGGGGAGAATACCGTGCTGGACTATATAGAAAGCCCGGAGGATGTGACCGAAAGTATTATAAGCGACATTTACCGGCGACAAATGAGGGAAGACGTGCAGGAAGCCATGAACATAGCCTTAACGGAGACGGAGCAGGATACAATAAAGGCCTATTTCTGGCATGGGGCAACACTGGAACGCATAGCAAGGCAGAAAAATGTCACGGTAGAGCGAGTGCGGCAGCAGTTGGCAAAGGCACAGCGGAAACTATCGAGGGGAAAAGCCGGAATGCTATTGACAGAGTATGCCAGAATAGAGGGTATGCGGTACTGCGGCGGCTTTTCATTCTTTATGAATCATGGGAGCATTGTAGAATATGAGATAGTGAAGCGTGAAGAAGCAAGGGAAAAACTGGAACTGTATCTTGAAATGAAGCGGCAGGAGAGGGAACGGCATGAAAAACGGATAGGAGAAGCCGAAAAGGATATTGCCCGATAGGGGAAATTGTGTTATATTGTCGATATGGGAAAGCCATAGAGCCAAAGGCGGCAACTACCCTCTTGTGTTTCGGAGGGTTCAAGTAGCCCTCCAGACGAAAGAAAGGAGGGTGATGCAGTGATGACATATCAGGACTTCTTTCTGTTTTGTACATTCATTGTCGCCCTTATCAGTCTGCTTTATCAGATTTTTAAGGGAAAAAAGAAATAGCCGCCACTATTCGCAGTAGTGACGGCTGACCCGCTTCTGGCGGGGAGGTAAGTTTACTCGGAGGGTAGAGCCGCTTCTATGGCTTTTCCCTATGTCTAATATAGCACATCAAAGTAGATAAAGCAAGCATTTTACAGAAAATAGCCGTCCGGAATCTGGGGCAGCATTATTTTCCCACCCCATGAAAAGTAACGGGGCAGCTGCATCCCGAACAACGCAAAAAAGTTAAGGTATGGTTATAGTATAACATGCCGATGGGCAAGGCGCAAGGGCTTTGTGCTATTCTGTTTTATCTGGCTGATTCTTCTCGTCCTGGGTGTAGCGAGGGATTTCGGTCAGTTCCTCCACACGCTCAATGGCTTTTGCCTGTCCAGATTCATTCAGTTTTTTGAATATTTTCACCATCTCTATATCTATCGGCTGCAAATTAATGTCTTCTGTCAGCATCCTGTTTATGACATCATGCGCTAAGTCGCTGTCCAAGGAATTAGTATTCTTGAATGCGCGGTATATAGGAGAATTGTCAAGAGGACTTTCCAATAAGTCATTGATGTCTGCATCTAAGGCGGCGGCTATTTTTTGGAGTGCCTTTAGTTTGGGTGTTGCTTTTCCGTTTTCCCATCGTCCTATTTGTTGTTGTGGTATTCCACCAAGTTTTTCGCCTAACTCTTTTTGTGTCATACTTTTTTTTATTCTTAATTTCTTTATTTTTTCACCAATTTTCATGCAATCACCTCACGCATAGAATAGCACATGATTATAAGAAGCACAACAAAAAAGATTTATTTTAAGAATTGACACAACATTAAAGATGTGGTAAAGTGTGTGTAACACAACAAAAATGTTGTGAATTAATTAAGAAGCGGAGATACCAAAATGAGGATTAAACTTGATACAAAGAAAATCTACCTTGCAATGGCTGAAAAAGGCTTGACAGCAACAGATATCGCTAAAGCTGGGGACGTAAGTCAGCAGGCAGTATCAAATGCGTTGAACGGGAACCGGATAGGTAAGGTAAAGGTAGTCCCTGCAATTTGTAAGGCATTGGGGCTTGAAACAAGAGACATTGTGATTATTGAAGATTAAAGAGAAATATTTTCAATCCCCACATCTGGAGATACCAACATTCTAACATGGGCTATCTGAAAGCCCGAATATGAAAGTGTGCAACTATTGGCGATTCTGCAAGCAATTGCAGACAAAAGGAAAGGTGGTGTTATGGTAAGGCAAGAAATGAGGTTCACAGTCCAGAAATGCAATGGGGTTGTGACCAATATCGGGAAGTCCGTCATATATCAGCCGGAAGTGCGGTTCGGTGGCGGCAGTATCAAATGGTATGAGGACAAGAGAAAGGAGAAAATGAAAAAGCCCTAAAGGAACCCACATTCCAATAGGGCAAGTAACCCGGAGACACAAGCTGGATACTGAAAGCATTATACCATATCCGGCTGCAAAAGGAAAGGATTTGGTGAAAAATTTATGAACCTTGAAAACATTAAAAAGAAGCTGCACCGACTCAATGAAATCCGCAAAAGATTCATCCTGACCAACAAAGAAGCTAGGGAACTTGATGAAACACTGGCGAGGATAGAGGACGGCTTAAGCGAGAGAACTGCAAGTTATAAATGCACACGCATTTGGGATTTGGGGGAGTGGCTGCAGTTAATTCATCTTGCGGACAATGCCCCCATGGGCAAAGGGCGAGCCATAGGGTATGCTTTCGCATTGGGCTATCTATACGGCAACGGCACTTATAATCTGCCGGAGGAAGAAGCAAGGGAGGGTGAACAGAATGGATGAATTTGCAATCAGAAAGACCCTTGCAGACCAGCTTTTTAAGATTATTGCCGGGAATGGATGGAGTAATTGCGCAGCGGCGGACTTTATGGGAATCAGCCGGAACGAACTTTTCGGGATTCTGAACCAGAAAAAGGATATCCGGCTTTCCACTCTCTCCCTGATTGCTGCCGGAGTGGGCAGACCCATAGCCGCCCTTATCTGCCCGGAGACGGCACAGCACTTTGACAATGCTGAAGCAATCCGCAGGATTCAGGCCGATTTGAGGAAATTGCAGAAAGGCGGTGCAGTATGAATGAACTTGAAGTAATAAGGGTGGAGCCGCTTGAACTTCCACATGATATTGTGTGGTACATAAGCGGCAAGCACCACATAAGCATGAAAGATTTCTATGTCTATATTCATGAAAAAAAGGGGGTGATGTATGTCAATAAGTGTGTGCCAGAAAAGGACATTGAGAAAATGATTGAGGTTGCCACTTTTCCAGGGCGGTATATTCTTGATGATGATACCGAAACTGGGAAGTTCATGGATTATGTTTATGAAACATATGGATATCCCGCATATGAGACAATTCATAATTACCATGATTGGATGATGAAGCGGCAGGACGAACAGAGGGCCAGGGAGAAAGTGCAAAGTGTTATTCCGTCAATCGAAAAGATGATATATGCCGGAATGATTGATGAATGTATGATATATGAAGCGTACAAAGTGGGGCATGATAAAAAAGAGAAAACTTCTAAAAACTTATGCGGATTTAGTACCATATACACCTATTGCCTGGGGTATCTGGCGGGAAGTGGAGCATTAAGAGAGAAGCATTCCCCGGAGGACAGTAAAAACGTGGTTGATTATTACTATGGAATTACTGAAATGTTGGAGCATATCGACATTCAGGAAATGCCGAGGATTTACGGATACCTGAAAGAACTGTATTTCTCGGAAGAAAGCAAGCTATCCTGATGCGGAATTATCCGGCTTGAAAGCAGGGATAAAGGGCAAGCGGTAGGGGAGCAATGCAAAATGTGTTGTTCCCCTAAATCAAATATTTATAGGCCAGATAGGGAGGTTGTGTTTTATGGCAGAAACAAGAAAAGACAATAGAGGGAGAAAACTGGAAACAGGAGAGCGTTATGATTCAAAAAATAATCGCTACATGTTCCAAAAGATGGTTGATGGCGAGAGAATTTCCATTACCGCACATACATTAAGTGATTTGAGAAAAAAGAAGAATGAAGTCTTGTGTAGGATTGATAAGGGCAGTAAAATAAATTCCAGTAAGGCTAAAATGACATTGAATGCCTATTTTGACTATTGGATGGAAACTTTTGCAAAGAGCGGTAGGAAAGCCACGACTTGCACGAATTACAAAGCATACTACAATACCTACATCAAGGACACAATCGGGAAAACGCAGATTACGAAAATTACAAAAGCAGATTGCCAGAAAATTATTAACCAAATGGTTCAGGATGGGAAAAAGCATTCTACTATGTCCAATTTAAAAAGCTGTCTGAATATTGTGTTTGAATGTGCCTTGGATGACGATATCATTATCAAGAATCCGGCGAAAAATCTACAGGTACCACAGACAGAGAGCAAGAAGCGGATGGCTATAGAACAGAGACAGATTGATTTGTTTATGGGCTACATAAAGAATAGCGAGAGATATTCATTCAGCTATCCGGCGTTTGTCGTTCTGTTCAATTTTGGCATGAGAATCGGAGAAATGGCAGCTTTAACATGGGATGACGTGGACTTTAAAAATAATATAATCAATATCAATAAGACAGTAAACCGATATAGAAAAGCAGATTATGGTTTTACTATGGCGGTAGCTTCTCCCAAAAGCAAAACATCAATCCGTACCGTTACAATGAATAGTGTAGTAAGGAAAACGCTTCTGGAGCTGAAAATGCGGAGTCTCCCCGCTACTGCAAAACTGCCTTATGTGGATGATTCTGGGAATGTCCGGGGGCATGTATCTGGCTTTCTATTTGTCAATACAGCCGGGAATGTGTGGAACGAGCCGGGATTTCGGGAATTGATAGAAAGAATTGTGGAGTGTCATAATAAAGAAGCGGAAGAAAACCATACAGAAAAGATTGAGAATTTCTGCCCTCATATGGTTCGGCATACTTACACAAGCCTTGCCTATTCTGCCGGTGCTGATGTGAAGATTGTGAGCCAGATACTAGGCCATGCGTCTACATCGGTTACAATGGACACTTACACTCACCTTACAGAGGACAAAAAGCGGCAGCAGGAGGAAGTGGTGCAGACTATAAAAATTTCTTAAATCTGTTGCAATTCATGTTGCAAAACTGCTGTAATAACACGAAAACAGACAGCAAAAGACGAAACTAACAAAGCGGACAAAACATTGATTTTACAATAGGACAACACAAGACGGACAAACACGAACATCCGTTTGACAAGAAAAAACACTTGACACCTACATGCTTCTGTAGTAAGATACACAGGGTTGGTAAAGCTATGGACAAAATTTATGAACAGACAATGCTGTTTGAATTTTACGGTGAACTGCTGACAGAGCATCAGCGCAGTGTTTACAGAGATGCGTTGTACCACGATTTATCACTGGGAGAGATTGCCGAGGAGCGTGGTATTACAAGGCAGGGCGTACATGACCTGGTACGGCGCTGTGAAAAGATTCTCCTGGGCTATGAGAGTAAGCTTCATCTGTTGGAGCGTTTTACGCAGGCCCGGAAGACTGTCGATGAAATCCAGCGGCTGGCATCAGCGGAGGAGGCAGGCACAGGCAACCAAGAGTGCCTGCAGACCATACAAATGCTGTGCGACGAGTTGATGGAGGAGTTGTGAGACAGGCAGCCCGGCTGCGCGAAAGCCTGTGCATTGCTGCCTGCTCCGAAGGCACAGGGCAGTTGCAGCGGACAAACGGATATTTCCACGTTATATAACAGGCAAATTACAAATGAAAGACAGAAAACGGCAGCGAGACAGGATAAGGAGTCACAGGTGGCATTCGAAAGCTTAACAGATAAACTTCAAAATGTGTTTAAAAATTTAAGAAGCAAGGGCCGCCTGACGGAAGCGGATGTAAAAGCCGCCATGAAAGAAGTTAAGATGGCCCTGCTGGAGGCGGATGTTAACTTTAAAGTGGTTAAACAGTTCGTCAAAACGGTGGAGGACCGCGCCATCGGCCAGGATGTGATGAACGGTTTGAATCCGGGGCAGATGGTAATCAAGATTGTAAACGAAGAGATGATCCGCCTGATGGGAAGTGAGACCACCGAGATTGCCATGCAGCCCGGCAAAGCCATTACCGTCATCATGATGGCGGGCCTCCAGGGTGCCGGTAAGACCACTGCCACGGCAAAGATTGCCGGAAAACTGAAGCTGAAGGGCAAGAAATCACTTCTGGCCGCCTGCGATATCTACAGGCCGGCTGCCATCGAACAGCTGCAGATTAACGGCAAGAAGCAGGAAGTGGATGTGTTCACCATGGGCACGGATCATAAGCCTCCTGAAATTGCGGAAGAGGCAATCAAATACGCAGAGAAGCACGGCCATAATGTAGTCATCCTGGATACGGCAGGCCGGCTTCATATAGACGAAGACATGATGACGGAACTCCTGGAAATCAAGGAAAGGGTTACCGTACATCAGACTCTGTTGGTGGTAGATGCCATGACCGGTCAGGATGCGGTAAACGTGGCCAGGGAATTTGACGAGAAGGTGGGCGTCGACGGTGTTGTCCTCTCTAAAATGGACGGCGATACCAGGGGCGGTGCCGCCCTTTCGGTAAAAGCGGTAACCGGAAAACCTATCCTGTACGTGAGTATGGGGGAGAAGCTTTCCGATATGGAGCAGTTTTACCCTGACCGCATGGCAAACCGGATTCTCGGTATGGGGGATGTGCTTTCCCTGATTGAAAAAGCCCAGGAAAGCATTGACATAGATGAAGATAAGGGCCGCGAAATGGCCGGCCGCATGAAGAAGGGGAAGTTCGATTTTGAGGACTATCTGGAGAGCATGAAGCAGATGCGCAATATGGGCGGCCTGTCCAGTATTCTGAGCATGCTTCCCGGTATGGGAATAAAAGGCGCCGAACTGGATTCCCTGATTGACGAAAAGCAGCTGCGCCAGATGGAAGCCATCGTTCTGTCCATGACAAAGGAAGAACGCAGGAATCCCAAAATACTGAACCCCCGCAGAAAGCACCGTATTGCAAAAGGCGCAGGCGTGGACATTGCAGTGGTCAATCGCTTCATCAAGCAGTTTGAACAGAGCCAGAAAATGATGAAACAATTCGGCGGCGGTAAAAAGGGGAGAGGCAGATTCGGCGGTTTCCCCGGTATGGGCGGCGGCAGGTTTCCGTTCTGACGAGGTGCTCAAAATCCTGCCGGTTTTACCGGTGCGGAACCGATCTAACGATGAACAGGGAGAACACAGCTCCTTTTCATAAAAACAAAATGATACAATAAGCCGATACGGCAGAAAGAGGTAGCAAAATGGCAGTAAAGATCAGATTGAGAAGAATGGGACAGAAGAAGGCTCCTTTTTATAGAATCATAGTGGCTGATTCCCGTTCTCCCAGAGACGGCAGATTCATTGAAGAAATCGGAACCTATGATCCCAGCACGGATCCCAGCACCTTCAAAATCAACGAAGAGCTGGCAAAGAAATGGCTGGCAAACGGCGCACAGCCCACAGAAGTGGTAGGCAAACTTTTCAAGGTGGCAGGAATCGAAAAATAAATTCTTATCCCTGGGAGGTGGCTTATGATGGAAGAAAAACATTCCAAACAATTGGTGGAAGTGATTGCCAGGTCGCTTGTGGATAATCCGGATGAAGTGAATGTGACAGAGAAGACCGAGGGGCGCAATACGGTTCTCGAGCTTCATGTGGCATCCGCTGATATGGGAAAGGTAATCGGAAAGCAGGGACGCATTGCAAAGGCAATTCGTTCCGTTGTAAAAGCGGCAGCATCCAGAGACAAGGTAAATGTGGATGTGGAGATTATAGGGTGAAAAGAAGTGCCGGAGTGCGGTTGGACAAAGGCGCCTACTGATTTCACCGTCTGCAGGACAATGCTTGGGAGGAACGCATACCGGTTCCTCCTTATTTTACTTTGGAAGAAAAAAGCACTGAACAGGAGGACGATATGGAACAGTTTTTTCAAGTTGGCATCATTACTTCCGCCCACGGAGTACGCGGTGAGGTCAAGGTATATCCAACCACAGATGATGTCAGGCGCTTCCGGCGGCTGAAGGACGTCATCATCAAAAGGCCGTCGACTTCCGGTGACGGCCGTTCATCCCGGGGGGCGGCTTCCGCCAGCCTGCCTGAAATGGCTGGCGGGGAAATTCTGGAAATAGAGGGCGTGAAATTTTTCAAGCAGTTTGCAATCCTGAAATTCAAGGGAATCGACACCATGGAGGCGGCAGAAAAGTACCGTAAATGCTCTCTTATGGTGCCAAGAAGCAGTGCTGTGCGTCTGTCCAGGGACGAGTATTTTATTGCGGACCTCATCGGATTGACGGTATTGGATGAAGAAAATGCGGAAATTGGTACATTATATGACGTAATAGAGACAGGCGCTAACGATGTATATGCCGTCAGGCTCCACAGCGGAAAAGAGTTTCTTCTGCCTGCCATTAAGCAATGTATACTGGACGTGGATGTGGAGAGCGGTTTTATCAAAATACACATTTTGGAAGGATTGTTGGACGAAACGTGATGCGCACAACCAGATTTCATGTACTGACCCTGTTTCCCGAGATGATTGTACAGGGTTTAAGCCCCAGCGTCATCGGGAGGGCATGCGAAAAAAATATTATCTCACTGAATGCGGTCAATATCCGGGACTACAGCACAGACAGACATGGAAAGACGGATGATTATCCGTATGGCGGCGGAGCCGGTATGCTTATGCAGGCCCAGCCCGTTTATGATGCACATAAAGCTGTGACCGGCGGGAAGAAAATCCGGACGATCTATGTAACCCCACAGGGAATTCCCTTTACCCAGGCAAAGGCGGAAGAACTGGCGAAAGAAGATGAACTTGTCTTTATCTGCGGGCACTACGAAGGTATCGATGAACGTGTGCTGGAGGAAACCGTTACTGACTACATATCCATAGGCGATTATGTCCTTACCGGCGGAGAACTCCCCGCCATGGTGATGATAGACGCCATTGCAAGGCTGATTCCTGGCGTCCTGGGCAATGATTTCTCGTCTGAGGAGGAAAGCTTCCACAATGACCTGCTGGAGTATCCGCAGTATTCCCGCCCGGAGCAATGGCATGGCAGGAAAGTTCCCGAAGTGCTTTTGTCCGGCAATCACAAAAAGGTGACGGAATGGCGGCTGGAGCAGGCAAAGCAGCGCACCTCCGCCAGGCGTCCCGATTTATATCGAAAATATCAGGAGAAGCAGCAGCTGATAAAACGGCTTGCGGTACACAAGCGCAACAATATCCATATGATGGAGGGCCTGGCCCGCGGACAGGCGGAAATTCTCTATTCCGACGCGGTTTCCACCGTCCTCCTCCATAACCGCAGATGCAAAACCTGTATGGCAATTGCGGCGGACGAGGCGGCGGGAATCACAATCGCCGAGAAACTGCCTGAAGATACGGAGCTGGTGATGGTATCGGATTTCTGCCTGAAAGAGCTTCTGGTACAGCGCCGTTTTAAAGCTTACGGACCCTATGTCCAGATGCTGTATACCCGAAGGGAAGTGCTGCCTGTAAGGTACAGGGACATCCGTCCGCTTACCCCGGACCATTTGCCCTATGTATGCGGCAGGTACTGTGATGATGCCGGTGGTCCCGGCGTCGACAGTGAATATATCCGTGCGCGCATTCAGGCAGGCGCCATGTACGGTGCGTTTGCGGAGGAACGCATAGTGGGTTTTGCGGGCATCCACTCGGAAGGAAGCCTGGGCATGCTGTTTGTGGAGGAACCGTTCCGGCGGCAGGGAATCGCGGCTGCACTGGAAGCCTGTGCCGTGAACCGCATGCTGGAAAAGGGTTGGACGCCATACGGACAGATATCGGCAGAAAATACCGCTTCCATAAAGCTCCAGGAAAAACTCGGGTTTTACAGAGCCGAAAAAACTTTTTGGTGGCTGGAAAAAACACTTGCAAATAGCACCTGAATATGCTAAAATTTTAATGTTGTGAAAAAGGTGGTCCTCTGTTACCAAGTAATAGGGTTCTTCGAAACCCTGTTGCTGCGGCATTTCGATTTCCGGAAGCAAGTTATAAGGTAGCAAAACTGCGTTCTGCAGATTGTTTGTTTTCGGGGGAGCGAAAGATCCGGTATTAAGAACATCCATTTTATAAAGGAGGCTCATAATGAGTGACATTATCAGAGAAATTGAAGCTGCGCAGTTGAAGCAGGCAGTTGACGACTTCAATGTAGGCGATACCGTGAAGGTTTACGGTAAGATTAAGGAAGGAAACCGCGAGAGAATCCAGGTATTTGAGGGTATCGTGCTGAAGAGGCAGGGCGGAAGCAACCGTGAGACTTTCACTGTCAGGAAGACTTCCAATGGTATCGGTGTCGAGAAGACATGGCCGCTGCATTCCCCCAATGTGGAGAAGATTGAGGTGGTCAGAAGAGGTAAGGTAAGGCGTGCTAAGCTGAACTACCTGAGAAGCCGTGTCGGTAAGAAGGCAAAGGTAAAAGAAGCCGTAAAATAAGCGGACAGGAGGGCAATTACTTGGGTAGTTGTCCTTTTTATGTATAAAAGGAGTATGACGAATGGTCCCGTAGCCATTCCGAATCATCAAAAAATATGGCAAAAAAGAGAGGTCTCAGCTTTTATAACCGGAAAAAGAGAAAAATCAGTTCTGCCCATGTGAAAGAGATTTTCAGTTGGATGTTTGGGATTTTTACCGCTGTTTTCATTGCAGTTGTATTGAATGTATTTCTGGGAGTAGCTACCAATGTGGTTGGGGTGTCCATGGAACCTACATTATATAACGGGCAGCGCATTTATATCAATTCTTTTCTCTATCTGATCTCATCTCCGAAAAGGGGGGATGTGGTGGTGTTTCTGCCAAACGGAAACGAGAACGCACACTATTATGTAAAGCGTGTGGTGGCGGTTCCGGGGGACAGGGTGTTGATCAGCGGCGGTATCCTGTATGTGAACGGCGAAGAGAGTCCCTGGGTTATGGAAAAGCTGGCGGATGCCGGAATTGCCGCCGTCGAGTTCACCATACAGAACAGCGAATATTTCTGCATCGGTGATAATCCGGGCAACAGCGAGGACAGCCGTTCTCCCAACATAGGACCGGTGAGAGAAGAGGATATGATAGGAAAGGTATGGTTCCATGCCTCCTGTGAGGAAGCAGGCATGGGCTTTGTAAAATAGATATGAATTATCAATGGTATCCTGGCCATATGACAAAAGCAAAGCGTATGATGCAGGAAAACATAAAACTGATCGACTTGATTATAGAACTTGTGGATGCCAGAATACCGGTTTCCAGCCGGAATCCAGATATCAATGAGCTGGGCAGGGGAAAGTCCAGAATCGTACTCCTGAATAAATCGGATCTGGCGGACGAAATCCGGAATCAGCAGTGGCGCAGCCATATGGAATCAGAAGGCGTCTATGTCCTGGAGGTGAATTCCAAAACCGGAGCCGGAATTAAGGCAATTAACGCCCTGGTACAGAAGGCATGTGCGGAAAAAATCGAAAGGGACAGGAAACGCGGTATCTTAAACCGCCCTGTCCGGGCAATGGTGGTGGGGATTCCCAATGTGGGAAAATCTACATTTATCAATTCTTTCGCAGGAAGGGCCTGTACGAAGACAGGCAATAAACCGGGCGTTACGAAGGGAAAGCAGTGGATACGCCTCAACAGCAAACTGGAGCTGCTTGACACGCCGGGTATATTGTGGCCAAAATTTGAAGACAGAGTTGTAGGAATGCATCTTGCCTTTATCGGGTCCATGAATGACGAGATTGTCATTATCGATGAGCTGGCTTGTGAACTGCTTGACAGCCTCAGGATGTCTTATCCGGATTCCGTGACCGGGCGTTACGGAATTACATGGGGAGCGGATGCGCCTGCTACGCTGGAAGAAATCGCCCGCAGCAGAGGATGCTTCCTGAAGGGGGAAGCCCTGGACCTGAAGAAGGCTTCCGGGCTGCTTTTGGATGATTTTCGGAGCGGAAGGCTGGGGAGGATTACCCTGGAACGGCCGGAGGGCCTGGTTTGACACATGTTTCTGACTGTAAACAGGCAGAATGACGGCCGCCGGCACGGTTCCGGAAAACGGTATTTTATTAAGATCCCGTAAGCGGTGTGCTGCTGTGGGAGGAAACAGGGAGAATACACAATGAATAAGGTAATGAAAGAAATGATAAGCACCCTTGTCTACCTGCTAGGTGTTCTATGCCTGACCTGGCTGGTGATCACATTTATAGGGCAGCGGACGGAGGTAGACGGCTCTTCCATGGAACCTATGCTGTCCAACGGCGACAATCTGATTGTGGATAAGATTTCCTATCGTTTCCGGGATCCCCAGAGATATGACATTATTGTATTTCCTTTTAAATATCAGGAGAATACTTTTTATATCAAGAGAATCATCGGCCTTCCCGGGGAGACGGTACAGATTGACGAACAGGGAACCATTTATATCAACGGGGAAGTTCTCACCGAAAATTACGGCAGAGAGATTATACGTGCGGAAACGGTAGGGATTGCCGCCAATCCGATTGTACTTGGCGAAGATGAATACTTTGTCATGGGAGACAACCGAAATTGCAGCATGGACAGCCGCACGGAAATCGTGGGAAATATCAAGAGAAAAGATATTATCGGCAGGGCCTGGATCCGTATCTGGCCGCTGAATAAACTGGGCATATTGAAACATCAATAACGGGCAATGAAAGGCTGTATCCTGCAATACAGTTTCTGATAAGAGGAGGCCGGCTATGCAAAGTATCATTGAGATAAAGAAAATTCTTCAGGCAGCGTCTGTGCAGGAGCTGCCTGATTTTATAAATACCTACTCCGGGGATGAGCGCCTGGGCGTCCGGAAATTGACGGAAACGGCGAAAAAGCGCCTGGCGGAATTGGAAAAGGAGCGCGCCAGGATTGAAACACTTCGCGTTTACGAGGAGCAGTATGGTGAATATGACTATATCTGCGGAGTGGACGAAGCGGGAAGAGGACCCCTTGCCGGGCCTGTGGTTGCCGGTGCGGTGATACTTCCCAAAAGATGCCGCATTTTATATATAAATGATTCCAAGCAACTCTCCGAAAAAAAGAGAGAGGAACTTTATTCTGTCATCACGGAGCAGGCCGTTTCCTGGGCGGTGGGTTATGCGTCTCCGGAACGGATCGACGAAATCAATATTCTGCAGGCCACCTATGAAGCCATGCGTGAGGCAATTGGCAAACTGCGGCCTGCTCCCGGAATCCTGCTGAACGATGCGGTACGGATTCCGGATATTTCCCTCCCCCAGGTACCCATTGTCAAGGGCGACGCCAAAAGCATCACAATCGGAGCCGCCAGCATTGTCGCCAAAGTGACCAGGGACAGGATAATGCGGGATTACGACCAAATATACCCGGAATATGGATTTTCTGAAAATAAGGGCTACGGAAGCCAGGGACATATAGAGTCCCTGCAGAAATACGGACCCACACCCATACACAGAAAAAGCTTTCTCAAAAATTTTGCCTGATGTAATCGGCAGGGAACTGAAAACAGCATGTGCGTATCTGATGCCCGGGGTGTTTACGAACCCGCGGTCGCCGGCATCGGAAGGTCAGATGCACAAACGGAATAGAGAATGGGTAAATATGAAACTTTCACAATTATTTTCGGGGGAGGTACGAACCGACACCGCTTCCCGCACTTCTCAGCCGACGTCGGCGCAGACGGAGCAGGCGAACCGGCAGATACGCTCTCTTGTGCCCGGACAGACAATCAGCGGTGAAATTGTCTCCAGAAACGGAAGCGAGGTCCAGATCAGGCTTCCGGAGGATATTCTGCTCAGCGCCAGAGTTGACAGGAATATGAATATCGAAATCGGAAAAAACATGACCTTCGAAGTCAAAAATAACGGCAGCACCCTTATGCTGAGTCCGCTCTTTACCAATGTCGCCACAGATACGAATGTGCTGAAGGCGCTTGATATGGCAGGACTCCCGGTGAACAGGGTTTCCATCGATATGACGGAACAGCTGATGGCTGCCGGGATGTCTGTCAATCGAAACAGCCTGCAGCAGATATTTAGGGAGATTACAGGTTTTCCGCAGGCGGAAATCTCGGATATTATCAGCCTTCACAAACTCCAGATGCCTGTGAACGAGGCCAATTTGAATCAGATGGTTTCCTACAGGAACCTGAACCACCAGTTGACCCAGGGAATGGATACCGTGTTGGAAGCGCTGCCGGAGGTTTTCGATACAATGACGGCACAGGGAGATACTGCCGGAGCGGTAAAGCTGTATCAGGAAGTGCTTCAGCTGATACAGGAGAACGGCGGCATGGCCACTTCGGAGGAGTCTGCCGCCGCCATACCGGGGCAGGCGGCTCCCGATGCGGTTTCCGGCCTTTCCGGGCAGAATCCGCCCGGCGGAACGGCCATTCCGGAAGACTTCCCGATTCCGGGGGACTCTCTTGCGGCAGATGAAAGCGGAAACCCGCTGTCCGGCACCTTATCCGGAGAAATCATACAGAAAACCATGGCAGAACTTGAGGCACAAATTCCTTTGCCGGCAGACGGCATCTCTGACGGGAACGTGATGCTGGGCGGCGAAGGCAGGATGCATGTCCTCCAGGGGGAAAATGACGCAGCGGAGGTTCAAAACACGGCTGTCCTTCCCGGAGAGGGAACGGCAGATGCAATACCGCAGAATCTGCGCGCTGCCGTCGCTTTGGATGCCCTGGAACTCACCATGCATTTACCGGAAGAGCGTGCCGTGGCCCTGCGAAGCGAAATCCTTCGTTTTGCCGCGGGAGAAACGGATGCAGGGCAGTTTTTTTCCGTTCTGAATACGCTGGCGGAAACGGCAAAATTTTCTACAGAATCCATGAAATTGCTGCAGAAAATGTTTTCCGGGGCAAAATTCCGCACGCTTTTATCAACCCATCTGAAAAATAACTGGATGCTTCGCCCCGAAGAAGTATCTTCCCCGGGCAAGGTGGAAGAAATGTACCATAAGCTGGAGAGGCAGCTGAAAGGCCTGGGCAGTGCCCTGGAAAACGCAGGCCAGTCTGAAAGCACGGCCTACAGGGCGGTTACGTCCATGTCCCAGAATATCGACTTCCTGCAGCAGCTGAACCAGATGTACACCTATGTACAGCTGCCCCTGCGGCTGCAGCAACGGGATACACAGGGCGAACTCTATGTATACACCAACAATAAGAAACTGTCAAGCCCGGACGGTACCGTAAGCGCGCTTCTTCATCTGGATATGGCGAATCTTGGCCCTGTTGACGTATATGTCTCCCTGAAGGGCAGCAAAGCGAATACACGTTTTTATCTCCGTGACGATGAGATGATAGACTTTATGGCACAGCATATGGACACTCTGACCAGCCGCCTTCAGAAGCGGGGATATGACTGCAGTTTCTCCATGGTCCTCCGTGAAAAAGCGGAAAATGAGTCTACAAAGGGCGGTCTGGAGCCTGTCCTTCGGCAGAACAGGGGCATCATGCTTTCCCACTATGCCTTTGATGTGCGCACGTAATGCCGCATGCCGCAGATTCCACTGACTGTAAAGCTGCGGAGGCGGGGCTTACGCCGGACTACATCTGCGTGTTCCGCCGGAGGCAGGTTTTACGCCTTACATCTGCGCGTTCCGCCAGAGGCAGGCTGTAGCGACAGTATGTCAGGACAGGCGCGGCAGATGCCGATGGCTCAAAAATGCAGGCAGGCGGGTAGCGGTATCAGTAAAGGAAGGAACTCGGAACATGAATGGAAATCAGGAAAATCAGGAAAAGGTAAAACAGGCTATCGCTCTGGAATATGACCCTTCCGATGAGGCACCCAGGGTAATTGCCAGCGGAAAAGGCGTGCTGGCGGAAAGAATCATTGAGAAAGCCCGGGAAAGCGACGTCCCCGTCCACAGAGATGACAAGCTTGCCGATACGCTGTCCAGGCTGGATATCGGAGATTCAATTCCACCGGAGCTGTACGAGGTGGTTGCGGAGATACTGGTATTTGTAGATTCCATGGACAAGATACGTGCCAAGATGAAAAGGTAGGAGCAGCATTTGAATAAACGAAAAACAGGTGCGGAATGGGAAAGCCTGGCAGCGGAATATCTTACCCGAAGCGGCATGCGGATCACGGAGAAAAACTTTCGATGCAGGCAGGGTGAAATCGATCTGATTGGTTTTCACCAGGGGTATCTGGTCTTTGTGGAAGTAAAATACAGAAGTTCGTCAGGCTCCGGATATGCCCTGGAAGCAGTGAATTACCGGAAACAATGCCGAATATGCAGGGCAGCGGATTATTACAGATATTCCCGCAGGATGGGGATGAACATCGCCGTACGGTATGATGTAATCGGAATTCAGAACGGCAAAATAGAGTGGATTCAGAATGCCTTTCCGCATATTTATAAATACTGATATCAGATATTGATACCAGATATTTACTGTTTTTATTGACATTTTTCCGGGAACTTGATATGATATCGGAAGAGTTTTGCAGCAGAACCTGATCGCAAGTCGGTGGATGGCTGCAGGGCGGACAGGCTGAAGCCAAACTGCAGCGGTGTAATGTCCGGATAATTGTAAATAGAAAGGTGAATAAATATGCAGAAAACGGAAGAAATACATTCCAAAGTATTTCAGCTTCTTGTAAACAATACCTCCGGTGTTCTGAGTCGTATTTCAGGGCTTTTTTCCAGAAGAGGCTATAATGTGGAAAGCATTACCGCAGGTGTCACGTCGGATCCCCGGATCACACGAATTACAATTGTAGCTTCCGGCGACGACGAGATATTGGAGCAGATTGAGAAGCAGGTGTCGAAGCTTGAGGATGTGCGGAATATCAAAGAGCTGGAACCGGAAAAGAGCGTCTACCGTGAGCTGATTATGATTAAGGTGCGCGCAACGGCAGAGCAACGGCAGGGCATCATTGCAGTGGCAGATATTTTCCGCGCTAAAATCATAGATGTGGCGCCGGAGAGCCTGATGATTGAACTTACCGGCAACCAGCAGAAGATTGAGGCGTTTATTGACCTGCTGGAAGGATACGAGATTCTGGAACAGGCGAGAACCGGAATCGCCGGACTGAGCAGAGGCACTGAACCCGTCATTACTGTTGATTAGCTCCAGGGATAACCTGTCAGTTATATAAAGTTCTGCAGGCTTACACGTTCTGCGGAACAAAAACCCCCGGGAATTGTCAGGGTCGGAAATCACTCCGCTGGATGGTCCTGGCATGTACTGGCATATAAAACCCCGCCAGGGAATGCCCAGGACCCGGAGGATTAACGGACGCAGTTTTTCAGCGGCCGGAAATCACTCCGCTGGATGGTCCTGGCATGTACTGGCATAAAATAGGAGGAAAAGAAAATGGCAAAAATTTTTTATCAGGAAGACTGTAATTTATCCCTTCTGGAAGGAAAGACCATCGCAATTATCGGCTACGGCAGCCAGGGACACGCACATGCGCTGAACCTGAAGGAGTCCGGATGCCATGTGATCATCGGTCTGTATGAAGGCTCCAGGTCATGGGACAAGGCTGTAAAGCAGGGCTTTGAGGTATTTACCGCGGCCGAAGCGGCAAAGCAGGCTGATATTATCATGATTCTGATCAATGACGAGAAGCAGGCTGACCTGTACAAGAACGACATTGAACCCAACCTGGAGGAGGGCAACATGCTGATGTTTGCCCATGGCTTCAACATCCACTTCGGCTGCATCGTACCGCCCGCTTACGTGGACGTTACCATGATCGCGCCCAAGGGACCCGGCCATACCGTGAGAAGCGAGTACCAGGAAGGCAAGGGTGTTCCCTGCCTGATCGCCGTGGAGCAGGATGCCACCGGCAAGGCGCAGGATATCGCCCTGGCTTATGCGCTGGGCATCGGCGGTGCAAGGGCAGGCGTCCTGGAGACCACCTTCCGCACCGAGACAGAGACAGACCTCTTCGGTGAGCAGGCCGTATTGTGCGGCGGTGTCTGCGCCCTGATGCAGGCAGGCTTCGAGACTCTGGTAGAGGCCGGTTACGACGAGAGAAACGCTTATTTTGAATGTATCCATGAAATGAAGCTGATCGTGGATCTGATCTATCAGAGCGGCTTTGCGGGAATGCGGTATTCCATCTCCAACACCGCGGAGTACGGCGACTACATTACCGGGCCTAAGATCATCACCGAGGATACCAAGAAGGCAATGAAGAAGATTTTGAGCGATATCCAGGACGGGACCTTTGCAAAGGAATTCCTGCTTGACATGTCTCCCGCAGGACGTCAGGTTCATTTCAAAGCCATGAGAAAGCTGGCGGCAGAACATCCCGCTGAGAAGGTGGGCGAGGATATCAGGAAGCTTTACAGCTGGAACAATGAAGATGACAAGCTGATCAATAACTGATAGCACAAAATGGCTAAACCGTGCAATAAGTGACAGGGATTTATAATCGAACAATGAAAGGGAACTCAAAGAAAAAGAGAGTTTCTCTAAAATACCCCCTTGCGGCTTTTCCGCAGGGGGGTTTTTTTAGGGTATGCCTTGCCAAAAGCGGAGACGGCGGTCATTACTGCCATAATTCAATTCGGCATAACTACCCTATTATTATGATTTGGAACTTCCCAGGGCTGTCTTCTGGGATACTTCCGTTTTCTTTTCGTAGCATGCAAAGGCATTGTCCACCAGCTTTTTGTCCGGCCCGGGGGTGAAAAGGCTTACCACAGGCACGATAACCAGTCCGGCGAGCATGGCAATGGCACCGCAGTTAATGGGCGACTGCATGATAGCCGGGAAGGAGGAACGGAAGAAAATATTGGCAATCATCAATACGGAACTGAACAGAAAGCAGACCCAGCAGGAAGCCTTGGTCACCTTCCTGGAATACAGGGAATACAGGAAGGGAGCCAGGAAGGACCCAGCCAGTGCACCCCAGGATACACCCATCAGCTGGGCGATAAAGGTCACGGAGCTCTTGTACTGGATCAGCGCCAGAACAGAGGAAATGGCGATGAATACCACAATGAGGATCCGCATGGTCAGCACCTGCTTTTTCTCCTCCATTTTCTTGAAAACCAATACCTTCAGAAAGTCAATGGTCAAAGTGGAACTGGAAGCGATGACCAGAGAGGACAGGGTGGACATGGAGGCGGACAGCACCAGAATCACCACCAGTGCGATGAGCATGGGGGAAAGACCGGACAGCATGGTGGGGATAATGGAGTCAAAGCCATTGGCAGCCACGTCGACCTGATCGGAGAACAATCTGCCGAAGCCGCCCAGGAAATAGCTTCCCCCGGCCACAACCAGGGCAAACAGGGTGGAGATGATGGTTCCTTTTTTGATGGACTGCTCGTTTTTGATAGCGTAAAATTTCTGGACCATCTGGGGCAGTCCCCAGGTGCCGAGAGAGGTCAGCAGCACTACAAAGAGCAGGTTTAAGGGATCCGGCCCGAAAAAGGAGGCAAAAATCCCCGGTGTGGAGGTCACGGATTCGTCCGTCACCCTTGCCAGGTTATCCAGGGCAGCCATAAAGCCTCCCTTGCTTTTCAGCACGGCAGCGATGACCGTGACGATTCCCACCAGCATAATGATGCCCTGTATAAAATCATTGATGGCTGTGGCCATATACCCGCCTGCGATGACGTAGACTGCCGTCAGAACTGCCATCAGCAGAATACACACGGAATAGTCAATGTCAAAGGCCATGCCGAAGAGCCTGGAAAGGCCGTTGTAAAGGGAGGCGGTGTAGGGAATCAGAAAGATGAAAATAATGGCGGAAGCTCCGATTTTCAAGGAGCCGCTGCCGAAACGTTCTCCGAAAAACTGGGGCATGGTGGCGGAATCCAGATGCTGTGTCATGATGCGGGTCCGGCGTCCTAAAATGACCCAGGCCAGCAGAGAGCCAATGACGGCGTTGCCGATGCCGGCCCAGGTGGCTGCGATACCGTATTTCCATCCGAACTGTCCTGCATATCCCACGAATACCACTGCGGAAAAATAAGATGTGCCGTAGGCAAAGGCGGTGAGCCAGGGCCCCACGGAGCGGCCGCCCAGGACAAAACCGTTGACGTCTGTAGCGTGTTTGCGGCAGTAAAGGCCGATGGCGATGAGTACTGCAAAGTAGATGATGAGTAATAGTAGTTTCATAATGCCTCCTGTATGTAGGTTTGATTTCACTGCGAATGCCCTTTTCCAAATGAGGTTTCCTGTGAAAAGAGCTGACAGCAGTATTTGCCCTGTGCGGCGGCAGAACAGACCGGAAAAGAGAACTGTCGCACACTGCAAGTTTAAAGCGCTAAAGCAACTATAGCACAACCGGGAAGAATATGCAAACATATCTTTTTCCAATCTGTCAAAAATTCAAATTGTAAACTTTTTTGTTACCAAATGGGATTGTCAAATGAGCGTCCATCCTGTATAATTTCAGTATGGCCTTTACTGGTGATAGAAAGGGATGGAAGAGAACATGAACAGGAAAGAGACAAACATAACGAAATCGGAACAGAAGCTGCTTCATCTGCTCTGGAGGGAAGGCCCTATGTCCGTCATGCAGATCACAGGGCAGCTGGAGCAGGAGACAGGATGGAGCAAACAGGCAGTCATCTCTTTTTTGAAACGAATGGAGGCAAAGGGACTTGTCACCTATGAACAGAAAGGGCGGACCCGATATTATCTGCCGATACATTCGGAAGAAGCCGTTGCAAAAAGGGAGAGAAGTACATTTCTGCAGAACTTTTATCATGGCAGACTGGGATTGATGATCTCGGCTATGGTCCAGGAGAATGCGCTTTCCCAGGAAGATATTCAGGAGATCAGAAAGGTGCTGGATGCGTTTCAGCCCCGGGAAGACGGGGAGAACATCTGAAGGGAGGGCATATGAGATTATTAGAGTTAAGCCGGATTACGGCGGAAGCGGCGGTTCTGACGATTTTGATCCTTGCAGTCAGCCGGGTGCTGCTGCGTCGTCTGAAGCCCGGAATCCGGTATTTTCTATGGATTTTTGTGGCCCTGCGGATACTGATACCAGTCAGAATAGAGTTTTTACCGGAAGTGCCGGATGCCTTCGGGTTTGTGGAGCGGTACGGGAAGGAAACGGCGGCAGAAGAGCTTTTCCGGAAAAGCGCTGTCTTCGGAGAAAAGGCAGAGAGAACAGAAACGGAAGCGGGGAAGCAGGGCTGGAAGGCAGGAGGGCAGGCGGAAAACGCAGCACCTGAGGAAACAGGAATAGAGGCAGGGCAGAAGCACGCGGAACAGACGGAAACCGTAGAATTGCAGGAAGCAGGAATAGGGGCAGGGCAGAAGCACGCGGAACAGACAGAAACCGTAGAATTGCAGGAAACAGGAATAGAGGCAGGGCAGAAGCACGCGGAACAGACAGAAACTGCAGCACCGGAGGAAGCAAAACAGGCGGGAATGGTCGCCAGGCCGCAGGCAACGAATACTGTCCGGCACCTGCTTATCCTTCTGTGGCTTGCGGGTGCTGCGGCCATGGCTATCTATTTTACGGCGAATAATATACGGCTTTCCATGATTCTGAAGGTGGGAAGAAAGAGGGCAGGGACGCTTCCGAATGGAATTCCGTTATATCATATGCCCGGATATAATTGCCTGGCAGGTGTTTTCTCGCCGGCAGTTTATGCGGATATGGACGGGCTGAGGGATCCGGATGTGATAGAGAATGTGATCCGGCATGAACTGCAGCACCTTAGGGCAGGAGATCCGTACTGGCAGCTTCTGCGGGTAATCTGCCTGATTCTCCAATGGCACAATCCTTTTGTATGGTGGGCCTACTTTGCTTCCAGGCAGGACGGAGAACTGGCCTGTGATGCCGGAGTTGTCAGAAAGCTGTCGCCGCAGGCAAGATACCGGTACGGGGAGAGCCTGCTGACCGCGGCCGCATGTGTCTGCAGAGACCGGCCGGCCGGAAGCATGGCATCATCGGCGGGAGGCGCCCGGAGATTCCTGGAGAAAAGGGTAAAAGAAATCCTGCAGGACCGGCGGGGATATGGCGCATGCCTGTCAGTCCTTGTAATCTGTATTCTGGGAGTTGCCTGCTTCGGGGCTTTTCGGGAGACGGCATTTACTGCAGCAGGGGAGAATCAAAGGAAAGACACTGATAAGCGATTATCAGACACGGATAACAGGGACAGCTCTCTGAAACCAGCAGAAAACGGGCAGACAGAGGTGACTGCAGATTCCGGATACAGAGTGGAACTGGACATTGGGGAGCATTATATCACGAATACCGGAACCCCTTTCAATCTCTATTATATTGATGAAGATCAGGTCTTGTGGGGATGCGGAGAAAATTTCTATGGGCAGCTGGGCCAGGGAACCGAGGATTTTGATTTTCATAAAGATATGGTAAAAATAGCGGAAAATGTCATTCATGTAGACTGTTCCCAAAATGGTTTTACCATATACCTGACAGCAGATCATAAACTATACGGTATGGGAAACGGCGGAAGCGGTGCGCTGCCCCGGTATGAGAAGGAAGAATGGATGAAGCATGTCAACAGGGAAGCGCATAATGTAACAGAACCATGTCTGCTTATGGAGGATGTGGCCTATGCTCGCTGCGGCCGCAGCGACGTGGCCTGTATGAAAAACGATGATTCGGTCTGGGTTTTCGGTGTAGTGGGATATGGCCGGGATCGGGAGGTTTTCTATCCCTATCCGGAGAAGGTGCTTGAAAATGCAGCGCTGGTGACAGGAGGATCCTACAACCATGCGGCATTGCTGCAAGACGGAAGCCTGTGGACATGGGGAGATAATTATGCAGGAAACTGCGGAACCACAGGGGTAGTGGTCCCTGTTCCCACACTGGTGGCGCAGGATGTGGCCATGGTCTGGACAGGACGTATGAGCTATCAAATGGACTGCCGTGATATTCGGACCTTCAAGGAGAATTTTGAAAGGGAGTATGAGAATACCGTTATTATGACCAAAGACGGCTCCTATTATATATGCGGTGCCAATGTGGGAACGGAAAAGACACTGCCGATTTATTATGAAGCGGGAAATTATCCGCTGGTGTACTCGGAGGAATTTCTGCCATGGAAGCGGTAAAACAACTGAAAAGATGCGGAATATCATTAATAGACCTGTATTTATTTTGTACATTTATACAGGAAAAAGCTTGAAATGTATGGCTGTTATGGTATAATGTGACTAGATTGAACGGGAACGGCAGGTGTGTCCCTGTAATCGAAATGATATTCCAGGCAGAGGGAAAATCAATTCATTTTAGAGGAGGTATATTTTAATGGCAGAGAACAGGTTGATTGGCGATTATCCGGTGATTGGTATCCGCCCTACCATTGACGGCAGAAGAGGCGTGCTGAAGGTGCGGGAATCACTGGAAGATCAGACCATGAACATGGCAAAGGCGGCAGCCGCCCTTTTTGAGGAAAATCTGCGCTACTCCAACGGTGAGCCGGTGAAGGTTGTGATTGCAGACACCACCATTGGCCGGGTGGGAGAGACCGCTGCATGTGCGGACAAGTTCAGGAAGGCAGGCGTGGACATTACCCTTACCGTTACTCCCTGCTGGTGTTACGGCGCAGAGACAATGGACATGGATCCCAATACCATCAAGGGTGTCTGGGGCTTCAACGGCACGGAGCGTCCCGGTGCAGTGTATCTGGCCTCCGTACTGGCTACCCATGCCCAGAAGGGGCTTCCGGCGTTCGGTATCTACGGACATGATGTACAGGAAGCAGACGATACCTCCATTCCTGAGGACGTGAAGGAAAAGCTGCTTCGCTTCGGACGGGCGGCTGTTGCTGTTGCTACCATGCGGGGCAAATCCTACCTGCAGATCGGTTCCATCTGTATGGGAATCGGCGGCTCCATCATTGACCCGGCCTTTATCGAGGATTATCTTGGTATGCGTGTGGAATCCGTGGACGAGGTGGAAATCATCCGCCGTATGACGGAAGGCATTTATGATGAGAAGGAATACCAGAAAGCTCTGGCCTGGGTGAAGGAGAACTGCATTGAGGGCTTTGACAAGAATCCGGAAGAGATCCAGAAGACCAGAGAGCAGAAGGATCAGGACTGGGAGCTTGTAGTCAAGATGATGTGCATCATCAAGGATCTGATGAACGGCAACAAGAATCTGCCCGAGGGAAGAGAAGAGGAGATGGTGGGACACAACGCCATCGCCGCAGGTTTCCAGGGACAGAGACAGTGGACGGACTTCTATCCCAACTGTGACTTCCCCGAGGCCATGCTGAATACTTCCTTTGACTGGAACGGGGCAAGGGAGCCATATGTTCTGGCAACGGAGAATGACGTGCTGAACGGACTGGGCATGCTGTTTATGAAGCTGCTCACCAACAGGGCACAGATTTTCGCGGATGTCCGTACATACTGGAGTCCCGAGGCCGTGAAGAAGGCTACCGGCTACGAGCTGGAGGGCGTGGCAAGAGAGGCAGGGGGCTTTATCCACCTGATCAACTCCGGCGCCGCCTGCCTGGATGCCAACGGACAGGCCAAAGACGCCCAGGGCAACGGGATCATGAAGCCCTGGTATGAAGTTACCGAGGAGGACCAGAAGGCCATCATGAAGGCCACTACCTGGAACTATGCTGACTGCGGCTACTTCCGCGGCGGCGGATATTCTTCCCGTTTTGTGACTGAGGCGGAGATGCCCGCCACCATGATCCGTCTGAATCTGGTGAAGGGACTTGGCCCTGTGCTGCAGATCGCAGAGGGCTGGACAATCCATCTTCCCGAGGAAGTGACGGATGTGCTGTGGAAGCGCACGGACTATACATGGCCCTGCACCTGGTTTGCGCCCAGGACAACCGGCCAGGGTGCCTTTAAGACTGCATACGATGTGATGAACAATTGGGGTGCCAACCATGGTGCCATCAGCTATGGCCATATCGGCGCGGATCTGATTACCATGTGTTCCATGCTTCGTATCCCTGTATGCATGCACAATGTGGATGAGGACAAGATTTTCCGTCCCGCCGCATGGAATGCTTTCGGCATGGATAAGGAAGGACAGGATTACAGGGCATGTGCTGCTTACGGCCCCATGTATAAATAAGGCATAATCCCGGGCGTTTTTCCCGAAATACCATTACTTTGAGAATCATATGAAACAGAATACGAATTGAAAAGGACGGGCTGCCGGGAAATAAAATGCGTACACAATGAACGGTTTTGTGAATACGCACATTTCCCTGCAGCCCGTAAAATACAGATGCCGCAAACAGCGGCAAAGATACCTGAAAGCTTACCGTGCAGGCGTCGCTTCCTGTCCGTATATCTTGCGCCACTTACCGGTTCGATATTCGGCATAGGATACCGCCCAGTTTACAAACCATCCGATAGGGACCGCATACCAGACCATTTCGATTCCGAAGCGCGGTGCCAGCCAGACTGCAATCATCACCCGGATAAACAGATTCGCAAGGTTGGCCAATGTAAACATCTTCATGTCCCCGGCTCCCCGCAACAGGCCGTCTACCGTCATTTTAAAGCCAATCAGGCAGAAGTACCATCCTATAAAATTCAGATAGTCCTGCCCGGTGGAAACCGCTGTATCCGTCCCCTCTGTCCCCAGGAAAAACAGGATAATTCCCCTGTGAAACAACTCCAGAACCACACAGATAACCGCACCGCATGCCACTACCATCCATTGGGACACATGATACCCTTCCACAACCCGTTCCTGTTTGCGGGCACCGATATTCTGGGCAGTATAGGAGGAGAGCGCGTTTCCGATGCCTGCCATGGGAACGACGCAGATGGATTCCACACGCATGGCAGCCGAAAAGCCGGCCAGGGCTTCCGTCCCGAAACCGTTTACTACCGACTGGACCAGCATCATACCAATAGATACGGTAGATTGTTGTAAAATAGACGGTAAAGCAACTTTTGCCATACTGTGAAGCTCCGACATATCATAGTATTTCGTACTACGGCCGCCAAGTTTCTTCAATTCCAGGCAGAGTACGCACAGGGAGAGTACTGCGGAAATGCCCTGTGCAATCCAGGTCGCCCATGCCACACCGGCTACCCCCATACCGAACCGCTTCACCAGCAGGAAATCCAGCCCTATATTAAACAACGAAGAAAAAATCAGGAAGCACAGCGGAATTTTTGATTTTCCAAGGGCGTTAAACATGGCGGAAAATACATTGTACATAAAGAGAAACGGAAGCCCGCAAAAATAAATATTCAGGTATTCCGCTGCCACATCCAGTATGTCGCCGGGGGTATTCAGCAGCATCAGGATTCTTCTGCCGGTAAGGAGGCCAAAACCGCCAAGCACAATGCTGAGAACCAGGAAGGACAGACAGGCCGTGAATATCGCATTTTTCATCTCCGCATATTCTTTGGCGCCGAAATATCGGCTTACAATCACAGAGGCGCCTATACCGCCGCCAATGGCAACGCAGATGAAGATATTGGTCAGCGCATAGGAAGCACCTACCGCCGCCAGTGCCGATTCTCCCACAAAGCGCCCTACGATGGCGGAATCAGCCATGGTATAGGTCTGCTGGAATAAATTACCTATGATAATGGGCAGCGCAAAAATCAGCAGCGCCGCCAGCGGTTTCTTTTCCGTAAGATAGTCTTTCCCCATTTTTACACACCCCTTGCTGTTTTATACGGTTTGTATACATCTCTACCCCAATCGTATTTTGAACATGGTATTACATTTTATTGTGAATGTCAATGTCAAGGTATCGATTTCCATAAAAACAAACTTCAATTAGGCTTTTGGAAATTCCTCCAAAAGCCTGCTATACTTTAGCCAGGAT
>OFFP01000454.1_pt1 | contig 33620 bp, 34 predicted proteins | sample 1521431 | NCBI WGS metagenome assembly OFFP01 (sample SAMEA3504104, study PRJEB24116) | mouse gut metagenome | biome: mouse gut; feature: mouse-associated habitat; material: faeces | place: Denmark | collected 2011
TATTTGTAAGATTTTCTTCTATTTGTTTTTCCAGACTTTTTCTATTTTTATATCCCATTTTTTAAAACCACCTTTCTAATTTTTCTATAAAAAAAGCTAATAGAGCAGTTGCTTTATTAGCTTAATAAATAATTCCGATATTCAATTTTTTACCTAGATTATTTGTTAAAGCTAATGCATACCACAAACTTATTTACAATGTTATGTGTCCATTGAAACAGATTTCTTGAGGTCTATTTATTTCCCTAATGTTATTATGTTTTTACTTACAAATAGATTTCAAAAAGATTACTTTCTATAAGGTCATACATTCAAAAAAGCAATTCACAAAGGTTACTACGCTTAAAACTTGGAATGTAAAAAGCACATAATTTGCTTCTGTTTTATAAGTCATTAATTTTCTAGGTAATCATATTATATCAAACAAATGTTCTTTTTGTCAAGGCATCTCGGTTTATTCTACCAAAAAACTGCGTTTTTTGGTGAGAATAACCCGATTGCCTTTTTAAGTTTTAGGTATCCAAATATCAAAAAAAGCGAAAGCCTACGCTCTCGCCTTATTTATATCACATAACCTTTTTTGAAGGTTTTATTTTCAATTTTACCCAAAGAAATCATCATCGGAATTATCAAAAGTAGAGTCAAAATCATTACAATTATTTGCCATTTTTACAAGGTCAACGGATTTGTTTTCTTTCTTCTTTTTTGCTTTTACTTCGTGTTTTACAGTGTCTAATACGATAATATTTTCATCTTTTATCCATTGGTTCATTACATCAGTAAGACAAATATGAAGTTTCTTTTCTTCTTTTTCAGCTTGTTTTTTTGCCATAATTGGAACAGCATAATTTGTCATTTTATTGACTTGTTTATACTTCATAATATTTATATTATCATCAAATTCATACTCTGTAATATATGAATAATCAACTTTATAATATTGTTTAAATCTTCTAAAAAACTGATTTTTATCTTCGCCTTCTTGATATATTTGATTTACTAATTGATAGGGTTCTAAATTTGCAGTAATGATTAATAAATCACAAAATAGCATTTTATTCTTAAATCTACTTGAAACGGGAGTGGCAGTATCATTATCAGTAAGATTTAAAAATTCTTTCCACTTGAATGTATCAACACTTACATCATCAATGATTAAAGCCTGTTGTCCTTGATAATATTGCAGAGGGTCTTTTGCGCCAGCAACACAATAAGTGAGTTTTAAATGTTCACATATTCTTTTTGCCAATGATGTTTTACAAGCCCTTGAAGCGCCATTAATATATATACAGGTCATATTTCTATCAGTTCTTTGTTGTAATTGTCTTTCATATCTTTCCATAGCAATCTTAATAGCTTTATTATGTTGATATTCTTCTTCATTTGTAATCATCAAGTGCATATTAAATTTATTTATTTTACCACATTCTATGTCATTCATTATCTCAATTTTGCGTTGATATAACAAACTTTGCCTTGTTGCTTCTTGATATTCTTTTACTCTTTTTTGAACCAATTCAGCATAATTTATATCACCGCTACAAACAACTTCATCAATGCTATATTGGGCTTTTTCAATATGTAATGCGTGAGTAGCATATACAATAGAGTTCTCGAATTGATATTCTAAATCTTGAACCATTGTCCAGCCAACATCAAGCCATTTTGCAATATCTTTTCTCATTCTTGCTTTATCTCGTGGGAGTTTAAGCCATATATGCCAGTGTGCGGTTTTTAATGTTCCAGCAATATACTTGCTATCTTTTTCTTGGTCGGCATATGTATATTTATCCCTATTATGTAAGACATAGCAATAGCTTATTATCTTTCCATCGTCCCTTAATTTTTTTAATCTTTTGTCTAATTCATCTTCATTCATATTTGAAAGATGATTATATATTACACAAGTTGTCAACTTGTCAGTTTCTTTTGGCTTTTCTCTTTTTTTTGCCATTTTTAAAATTCTCCTTTACTGTTTTATTTCAATCTCAAAATTCATAAAGGAGATAAAAACATTTGACAAATACTAAAAAATAGTATAATATAAATATAAAGAAATAAACGTAAAAACCTTTTACATTATTACTAAAAATTTATATTGTGTAGATGTTTTAATCCCGAACCGTTCCCCAACGGTTCTTTTTTTTATGTCTAAAAGAGATTGATATAATAATTATATAACAGGCTTATCTTTTAGTCAACATTATGAAAACTTTATGATAAAATCATTTTAATATTGGAATGTTAATTGTTTTTAACTTCGTTAAAAACATTCAGTATGGTCATAGAGGGGTGGAAGTTCTACCGAACTTCTCACCTCTCACACAGACGTATTCAGACGGCTATCGCCTTTCTTCATCCGCCAGTGTTCGTAAGTTAATTCTATCGCCCCTTTCAGTTCTTTATAGTAAAAGCTGGAATAACCAGCCAAAAAAATTCCAGCTTTTGAACCTAAAATTCCAGCTTTTGGGGGTATAAATTCCAGCTTTTGAACCCAAAATTCCAGCTTTCAAGGTAAAAATTCCAGCTTTTGAAAGGGGCTTAACCGCCTGACGGCGGTGCGCGTGGCGCGGCGAAGTCAAGTTGCCGCGCCCGCGTTTTCCTTGATTTTACGGGCTTTTTTGCATTTATTTTATTATAATTTTTTTGCATATTTTTATTTTTTTGCATATAAAAGGCTATAAAAATTCCAGCTTTTTAAAAAACTGGAAAAATAACTTTTTAAAAGCTGGAATTTCTATCAAAAAATCATAAATTTTTCATTGCTTCAAGAACAATTATTTCATCACTTTCAAACATATGGCTATATCTTTTGAGAATTATTTCTTGTGTATCACCCGAAACTTTTTCTATTACACTCAATGGCACATTGCTTTTTATAAGGTTTGATATAAATGTATGCCTGAACATATGGCAACTAAATAAAGGCAGTTCAAGGTCTTTACAAGCCTTTTTTATAGTTTTATCACATAACCCATATTGCCAGTTGAATATCTTATCATCTAATGAACCATCTTTCAGTAGATGTTCTTCTTTTATACGCATAAATAGGCGTTCAGGTGCAGGAGATAAAGGAATAGTTCTTTTCTTTAAATTCTTTGGGTCTTTTGTAAGTTTTATAGCACTTACATATGCTTTATTGACATTTATTCTCATACCTTGTAGATGTGCTTTTTCTGTTGCTTCACTTGTTGGTGCAATCCGAATAGGCTTTTCATCAGTCTTTTTATAATAGCTAAATTCTTCAAAATCAGCATAGGTTAAAGCCAGACATTCCCCAATCCGTAAACCTGTATAATACAAAACATTAAACATCAATCTGAATTTTGGATATTTATTTTCACCTAATCGCCAGTATTCATTATTTTTGAAATAGTTATCTAATAAATTAAATTCTTCTTTGGTAATTACTGTATAATCTTCTTTTCTTTTGGTTTTCATATTATCAGCATAATCAAGAAAATTCTCTTTTATCAATTTCTTTTTGTATGCTAAATTTATCATTTTCCTAAATGTAGAATTAAGCAATCTTAAAGTTTCATCTGAATAATTATGTTCTCTCATATCAGCACAAAACTTCTGATAAACGGTTTCATCTATGTTTTTGAGTTTTGTTTCAGAAGGTAGGAACTGATATATCATAGCCATATTGCGTTCAGTGTTCTTAATAGTGACTGGACTAAAATCTTGGCTCTTGGCTTTAATAAGCCATAACTCATAAACGCCTTTAAGAGTAATATCTTTGCTATCTTCAACAATGCCGCCAGCCTGCAGTTTTGCCAGTTCCGTCTTGGCTTCTGTGATAGAATTGAGGTTATAAACCCATTTTGCCCGATACCGATTTCTTTCAATCTTTGGGTCATACTCTTTAAAATTAAATTTTACGTCATACTTCTTGGTGTTTTCATTGAAATATATGTTCTTATACTTGGTTTTGCTTCTCTTTACCGTATCAGCCATATTGTGCGCCCCTTTCGTATATGTATCATATGTATCTTGTTTATACGATTATAGCACATATACGCTACGAATACTATACGAATATTTGATATTTTATACTAATTTTGCGATTTTTAAAGCCTTAAAACCCTTTAAAATTAAGGGTTATAAATATTTATATATTCGAGAGCGAAATATATATAAATACATAAAATCTAGTATTTATAAGGGTTTAATGTTTCATGTGAAACATTTTAATACGAATTTATACGAATTATCTAATAATTTTATACATACAAATTACACCATATTGTATATATTACATACACACGCCATATGTATAAAAAAGCAGAAATTCGGGAGAATGATTTTTATTTGTTCTGATAGGCAATTACCCCTAAAAGAAATTTAAAAATGATTATACAAAATTATTCATCAAATTGCACAAAAAATAGCATAAAAAAGCACCGTTTAAGGCTTTAAATAAGCCAAAAACGGTGTGATTTTGTGCAAATTGCACAATAGATTTTATAAGCACTTTTCAAAATCTTCTATAGCACCTAAACTATGCAATAGCTTAACCGTATCTCTAACCCCCGCCAAATAGCTCAAATCACAGCTTCTATGCTCTACGGTCTGTATGCAGGCTATATAATCGTTTATAACAAGCCTGTCAGCCCTATTAAGGTTTAAAGCAGTATAGCGTTGCTCTAATTCGCTCAAATCCTTCTCGTCTTGCATACAAGTCTTATCAGCCCGTATCATTTCACATCTACTCTGGTCTATTATGTTCCCTAGATGTGTATCTAATAATTTGTTAATAAATTCGTCCATATGTTCCTCTTTCTCTGATTTTTATATATAGATACATATTTCATTATAGATACAAATTTCAGGATATTCAAGCACTTTTTACCCAAAGATAATAAAAACATAAAACAGCAGTAAAGGAGAGGGTAAAAATGCTATCATATGAACCGCTTTGGAATACTATGAAAAATCGGAATATAACAACATACACACTCATAAATACTTACAGCATCAACCCCAGAACCATAAACAATCTGAAGCACAACAAATCAATCACTATGTATACACTTGAAAGATTGTGCCAGATTTTGCATTGTAAACCGAATGATGTTATAGAGTTTATAGACGAATAAAAAAACAAGCCCATACGGGCTTGCTACCGCCTTACAGAGTAAAGCTAAAATGCAGCTTTACTCTTCCAGTTGGTGTAATTATTATGCGCTTTTTATTCTCATATCTTCTGGAAAATTTGAATGTCTTTCGGAATAAATATGAAATTCCCAAAATCCAGAAATATAATTTTGCTTGTATTCTGTTTTTTCTATATCTGATAAATTGAACTCATTTTCAACTGTTTTCATAACATAATTAAAATTCATACTTACTTCTATTGGAGTTTGAATAACACACATCCAGCCATTTCTTTTCTTATCAAGATGTATCTGTTTTTGGCTTACAACAATATACCCAGGGTGTTTCTTCTTTGGTTTTATTCCCCTTTTTGCGTTTGCTTTTTCAGTCATAATTCTTTTAAAATCTTTATTATTTTTTACTTCTTGATTATACTTTTCTTTTAATTCATCATTTTCTTTTTGGTATCTGGCTAATATTTTCTTGTATTGTTCTATATCGTTTTTCTTTTCATCAAGTTCTTTTTGTATGGCTTCATATTCATCAACCAATTCATTATAATCATCTAATAAATCATCATATTCTTTTGCTTCTTTGTCTTGTTCTTCTATTGTTATATAATAGCCTGTAAAATCTTCGCTACCTTCTCTAACAGCTTTATAGTTTGTGCTATTAAAAGCACCTTGGCTTTCTTTTATCTTAATCATTTTTATACACCTCCTTAAATGTGTAAATAGTGGTCAGCAATAACATCAATCCTTGAATGTCCTAATGCTTCTGTTACTTGTTTCATTGCTACTTTATCGTATTTAATTCCTTGTTTATCGCTTCTACAACAATAAACTTCACTTTGATATTTAAAGCCAGAACCTTTATTGATTTTGTCATAAGGAATGTCTTTAATATCTCTTGCAATTTCTTTATAATAAGCTGTTGCATAATCAGCCCTGTAACTATGTATATCAGCGTGAGAAGGTATTTTTTCAAATACTTTATTTGTGCCAGCTTCTTGCATTTTCTTTTCTACTAACTCAACATTCCCCCTAATAGGTGCTTCTCTATATCTTCCACCTTTTGCGCCTTTATCAACAATCACATAAGGTTCACCATTTCTATAAACCAATTTATCACCAGTCAGATATTTTAATTCTTCTCTTCTTAAACCAGTTGACTTGCAGAACTCAACAAAATCTTTGTGTTTCTCTTCATTGAAATGTTTATCATTTTCAACTTCATTTCTACTTCTTGTTATATCAGAACGACTTCTTGATTTTGTTTTTATAAAGTCAGTTGTTGAACAATCATAAAGTTTTGCTAATGCACACGCTTCCATTTTTAAAGTATAACTTGAAAGATTTTCTCTTGATTTTAACCACTCATCAACATAAGGTCTACATTGTGCAAGTGTTTTACAATTATGATTTTCTTTACAATATTGTGCAAAATAATTGGCGTGTTGCATATAATTTTTTAATGTATTATTTATAAAAATTGCACAAAAAAATAGCCACTAAGTTTAAATCATAACTTAATGACCGTTTTTCTCTTATATTGAACTTGTCCTTATATTATCTCCATTACTTTCCAAAAAAACTGCTTTGCCACTCCCACTGCAGATGCCTCTTTTCGATAAGAACAGTTTTTCAGGTAACTTAAATCATTATCAAATAAATTATATTTAAAAATTTTCCTGCCAAGCTCAACCATATGGTCCTGCAGATATCCGCCAACTTCACCTCCTAAAATAATATCCGTATCATAGGACATCCGCAGATTAGAAATCAGTATAGCCAGATTTTCCAGATACTCCTCCCAGACTTCTTTTGCCTTACCATCTGTCTGAATTCTTGCCATAAACTCTTCTAACTTTTCCTTCCCATCCTGTGTCAGCACACTTGCCGCACAGTAGGCGTCTGCACATCCACATTTACCACAATAACACTTTCTGCCGCCCGGAACCAGAATCATATGCCCAAATTCGCCTGCCTTGCGGTTCTGCCCGGTGAATAATGCCCCATCCATGCAAACTGCCCCGCCCAGCGTATTATTCAAGGATAAATAAATGGAATTTTTTAATTTCTGCGGATTTTCCGCCAGCAATGCCGCATTCGCATCATTTTCGAAATATACAGGCATTGCCAATATCTGCTCAACCATCTTTAAACTATAGTTTTCCAAATTTAATGCATGGGATTTTACAAGGAGCTTTTCCGTTTGATTGATAATCCCAGGCAGGGAAATCCCAACCCCCAGTATTTTTTCTGAATCAACATGTGTGTCACATATTTTTTTCAGTTCCTCTGCCAGCTTTGTATAATATAATATATCCGTATCAAATTTCATCCTGATGCGTTCTTGCTTTAAAATCTCCCCACACAAATCAACCAGAACAATTCCGAGATGGTTTGCCGTAATATCCACACCAAGAGAAAATCTGTAATCATTTTTAAGTCCAATCAGAACAGCTTTTCGCCCTCCAGTAGATTCCAGTTCGCCTTTTTCTGTTACCAGTCCTGTTTCCATCAATTCATTTACATTGGATAACACGGTAGGCATACTCAGGCTTAATTGCTTCGCCAGCTCTACTTTTGAGGTGTCCCCGTGGTTTAACATATAATTGAGTATATTATATTTTGTTGCTTTTTTTCCCGAATATGGCATATATCCTTCCATTCCCTCCCTTTCATAAATTCTTTTATAAAAGAATTATACTCCGTAATGGGAAATAAGTAAAGTTGATTATTTGTAACAATCCAGAACACCATGGAAATAGAAAATCAGACCGTACAAAATTATTTGAAAAGGGCCGGCTTTCTATTTCCATGAAGGTGATAATCCCCTCAGTCACAGAGAAAAGTCACTTTAGGGACGCATGACAGCGTAGCTGGAATGTCTGTGACCTAGGACTCTGAATAGTTACGATTGTTTTATCTGATTCCGGCTTCTGGCAGACTGTGTGCAATACCCATATAATTCTCCAAAATAGCGCCACCCAATATGAAATCAGCCCCCATGATTTACAAAGGCAGCATGGTTTCTTTTAGTAAGAATACAAAAAATAATACTGCTGAAAGCGTCTTCCAGTAACCAAAATTTACAACACTTTAAACAGGAAGATTGCCAATTGACGAAAGATAAAAATAACAGTCAACTGGAGCGTTGCATTTTCCAGCCCTGTAATACTCTTTGCTTAAAAGAAAAACCGTAAGGGCTGTCACACCTTTACGGTTATAGGATATGGAATATCTGTCCCATAGAAATTTAGTATCTACGTTCGGAACGTGATAGTGCCACGCACACGCAAGAATTTTTTTTCAGGTTGCCCTTGCTGATCCATGATACTATATATGTAATCGCCCACATAAACAGGTGGCAGAATGTGGCAAGTTTACGCCCGCACATAAAAAATCCCTCCAAGCTTCAATTTGCTGTTACATGGTCCAATTCCACATCCTCACAGTTCCAAAGCGTCTCGGCTGCATTTGGAAAGTCCACATTCCTTAGCCTTACGCCCCGGCAGCAGCGGAAATTCTTGGGTGCTTCAATCACCGCATCTTCCACAGTGATATGGTCCGTATACCATACCCCTGCACGAGCCATTTCAAACCATGTGCAATTTCTGGCTGTGATATTCTTTGCATACCAGAAGGGATATTTCCATTTGAACATACAGCCCTCCAGTTAAATATCATGGCCCTCCTTCAGCGGAGACTCCCCATCTGCAAAGATACTGTCATAAATCTTAAGATCTGCTCCCTGAAACAATGCTCTTTCTCCTGTCAAATACTCCTGTCTGATTTCTTTTTCTTGCATGAGTGTTCCTCCTGTGATTTTCTAATTATTTGTTTTTTCAATACAATACTTTTTATTCTTGCCGTTCTTTCGTTTGGCTTGTAAGTAACAAAGAGGCCGTCGCACGAAGATATTTTCTTGTTCAAAAGGTTTACATTGCAAAGCAATGCGATCATTGTTTTTATCTTATAGGATATCCAAAGGATTTTCCTATATGATAGGAATACCGGATGCAGGTAACATACCGCTAACAAAAAAATAAACAATTTCTAAATGAATTCTTGCTGATTTCTCAACTCGTCAAAAACTTCTATAAGATAAGCCCACTTCCTAATTTGCTGGTATCTGTTTTATCATTTTTGCTGGAACGCCACCAACAATTACGCCAGACGGAACATCCTTTTTCACCACTGCCCCAGCCGCTATAATGGCGCCATCACCAACCATTACCCCCTGCAGTACCGTTGCATGGGCGCCAATCCATACATTTTTTCCAATATGAATCGGTTTGGGAATCAGTTCCCCGCGACGCTTTGGATCCTGCTCATGGTTCAAAGTTGCCAGGACAACCATTGGGCCAATGAATGCCCCATCGCCAATGTAAATCCCTCCCTGATCCTGAAACTGGCATCCTCCGTTAATAAAAACATGCTTTCCAATATGAATATTCTTTCCACAGTCTGTATAAAATGGCGGAAACAATCCAAAATTCTCATCTATTTTTTGTCCTGTAAGAATTGAGAATAACTCACGTATTTCCTGCGGTTCATGATAGCTGCAATTTATCCGAGACGTTATTTTCATTGCCTCCTGACTCAGCTTTCCCATATGCTGATGCACATCAGAGCCGCATACCACCTTTTTTCCAGAATTCATTTCTGCAATAAAACTCTCCGCATTCATACATTCCTCCTGCTTTCTTTCCAAACTTGTAACCGAAAAATCATTACGGCCAAACTTCTTTCTTCACAAGTTTAGTATAGATAGGCAAAGTCAAAATATCAAATACTTATACTTAATTATTTTGTATAGAAAAAAACTATATATTTTTAATAATCTAAGGAGGCCGGTTAATTGAAATCCTGAATGCAACAATGAAATTGTAAATGCACATTGACAAAATCGTGAAATTGTAAATACAACAGCTATCAGGTAAATGCAACACTTTTTGAGGAAAATATCCTCTTTTTCTTGCTTTTTTCCTTCTCTCCCTGTAAAATCACCTTAAAGATTGGCAGGCCAAGAGGCGGACTGCATATTCTTCTTCTTTTGAAGTTCTTAATGCACCCCGCTTTCTCGACTTTCTGTCTTTTCCTTTGCCCTGCCTTCCTTGTGTGTTTTTCCGGCTTACTCTTTTATTTTACCAATGCCGGAGTCAGGTTGATGGAATCGAATGAGACCTTCTCTAGCCCCAGGAGAGTTGCGGTCTCCTGGCCATAGATCTTCACAAATAGATCATAGGGGGACCGTCCGTTCCATTTTTTTCGTGGATACGAATCGATATGATTCATCAGACGCCTGATCTCTTCCTCACTGTACTCCTCCTTCGCCTCCCCTTTGGGAATCACATACCGGATGAATTCATGGTTCCGTTCACATCTGCTTTTCTGATTGCTGTTCATCGGGTCACAGCAGAATATGCGGCGCTGGATCTCTGCGCTCTCTGTCTCCGCCTCCATCCTCATGGGATCCGTAAACTCGCTTCCACGGTCCGTCACAATCACCTGGAACAGCATACAGAACCGTTCCTCTCCCAGGATTTTCCTCCGTTTCTCAAATACCCCACTCACAGAAGCAGAGGTATTTCTCTCCCGAAGGAACATCGGCTGAAGGGCACAGTTGGCAAACAGGATTGTCAGAAGAGTCTGCCCTCCTTTTTTCAGAACCACGCTGTCCATCTGACTTACACCGGCATCCGGGTTCTCACTCATGTACTCCTGATAGTCTTCATACCCCCGCCCAACGTGGCACGGTCTGTCCACACGCAGCACAGGACCGCTCTTTTTACGCTCCGGACGGCGCAGCTTCCTTCTCAAGTCGATATTTCGGGCGTCCAGAAGACCTGCTTCTATATAAGAATAAATAGTCCTGTCCGTCACCGGCAGTTCAGCTCGATGGTTTTCACAGATCACCGGAAGGGACTGGCCCTGTTTCACCAGAGGGGAAATCAGGTCATTGATCTCATTTAGCTCCCTTTCAGTAAGAGAGATTCCTTTTCTGGACTCTGACAGAGTGGACTCATACTGTTCCTGGGCGTGCTGATGCCAAAAGGCTCCCCCCTGGCGAAAAAAGAATCTGTCTCCCCGGAGGATCTGTGGGATCAGCCATTACTGATTTCACAGCAGGAAACAGAGGGCGGAAGAATCTCCCGTTGGATGAAGCGCCGCCTCTCAGAACTGGATATCACTATGACATATAACCTGCTGTTCAACGCCTCCTTGCTTGTGGAAGAGGGATTGGGATGCGCCATTTGCTTTGACAGGATCATCAATACTTCCGGCGACAGCAAGCTATGTTTCCGCCCCCTGACTCCCAAAATTGAAGTTGAGATGTATATTATCTGGAAAAAATATCAGGTCTTTTCCAAACCTGCTGAGAAATTCCTGTTAATGATGCAGGAAAATTTGAATACAATTTAAACTGGCATATATTAGGCTGGTGGTCAGGAACACAAGGATGAATTGCGATTCTAGCCAGTTAGCAAAAATAATTTATTTACAAAGCTTATCGCATTCATCCGTTTCAACCCTAAAAACAAAATAACTTTGCCACCATATGTCTCTCTTCCACAAATGGCTCCAATCAGAAGCGTGAATCATATTTAACGTATCTCTAATTTAGCTATAAATAATTTGAGTGTATACAATTGCTCTTGCCCTTGCTTGTATCTCACTCATTTTCCCAACGCAAAGCATAGGGTTTTCCGTTTTTAACTGCTCCGTAACCCTCTCTTGTTTAGCTATCTGCGTTACCAGCAGACACTTTTGCGAAGCATGTGGAACACATATTGAAAAGGAGGAAGATTGCGTCCTGGAAATACAAGAAACACATCAATTAAAATTCATTATTGCTGGTATTATGAGCATGGCGCTTATGCTGGCGAGTTTGACAGGCTTATCATCAGCGCAGTCACTGGAAATGGGATCAACACAAATGTTGTTTTTAACGATCGCATATGAAACTTAGGTACAATCCATATGAATTATAACACTTATCTGGATGAAGCTTGGAAGCTGGATTTTAGAAGAGCCAGTGAAAGATTTGTGAAAAAACAGAATATGACGATTGAAGACGTAGACACTCAACTGCTTTACGCCAACATTACCTGTGACACAGTACCAGATGGAGCAACGCTTGTCTTGTGACCAGTACAGGAAGATCTGATAAAATCTATAGATATTACAAATCTTTCTCAACCGTTGGAATATCCTTTGAATGAATTTGAGAATGGAAACGTTCATGTCAGATTACAAATAAATGGCGTGAAAAATACTGTTTCAAGAATTGATATTTAATAATTCGCAAAGCGAGCCAGATCTGTCCAAAAACTCTGCGGGCTTTATGGCGGCTGCTTTACTCTCCCAAATCCTCTGAAGTTTCTTGTTATGAGATGTTCTGCCCGAATACGGGAAATGCAAACTCTCTGAACCGCATCCTCATGCCTTGAAACATTTATCTAAGATTGTCATTGACAAAACGAAATACTATCCTTATAATTAAACTATAAGTTTAATTATAAGGACGGAAGAGCATATGGGACGAAGAAAGAAAGAGCCTAGAAGCGTACACCGGGAACATATCGCATCCGCAGCATCTAAATTATTTATGGAAAAAGGAATTGGCGCAACTTCTATGGACGATATAGCCAAAGCCGCCGGATACAGCAAAGCAACATTATATGTATATTTTGAAAATAAAGAGGAAATTATCGGTATTCTGGTATTAAACAGTATGAAAAAACTTGATGACTATATATCGTCTGCTCTGGTACGACATGAAACTACGAAAGCAAGATATGATTATATCTGTTGTGGACTAGTGCAATATCAGGAAGAATTTCCTTTTTATTTTAAAATGGTATTGGATAAAATCAATATTGATTTTGAGAACTGTGACTATCTGCCAGAAGAAAAGGAAACCTATCTAATTGGGGAAGAGATCAATCAAAAGATAAAACTTTTTTTATTATCTGGCATGGAACAAGGCGATTTAAGGGACGATTTGGAAATTATCCCTGCCATATTTAATTTTTGGGGCATGCTTTCTGGAATTATCCAGCTTGCCTCGACCAAAGAAGAATACATTAAAAAATCAATGGGCTTATCTAAAAAACAGTTTTTGGACTATGGATTTTCTCTTGTCTATGATTCGATTGCAATCACAGTAGAAAAGATTGAGAGGGATCTGAGATGAAATTATCTAGAAAAAGAATCTCTATGTTTGTTGCACTTTTTGCTTTTGTTATCTGTTTTATTTTTGCAGCGCTCTATCTGAAAAGTGTGGCAGACTATAAAAAAGCTGTAAAAGGAACAACCTTGAGCAATATAGATATTTGCTCTATCCCTGACGGCGTTTATGTCGGAGAATACGACGTAAATTTCATTTATGTCAAAGTGGAAGTAACTGTCCAGAATAAAACAGTCACAAATATTGCTATTTTGGAACATAAAAACGAGCGTGGAAAACCCGCAGAAATTGTTGTAGATAGAATCATTGAAACACAGACAATAGATGTTGACGCCATAACAGGCGCAACAAGTTCAAGCATTGTCATAAAGAAAGCTGTTGAAAACGCCCTAAAGGGAAAGCAGCAATAAAATAACAAAATATCGTGAATTTCGATCCTGTCTGCAGAAGCAATACAGGGCAATAAATACGGATCGATACAAAAGTATAAATTTTCCAGTTTACGTTTGAGGAAGTAAACTGGAAAATTTGGCTAATGTAGAAGAATTAATATACTGCCCCCTGATTATTGAGGAAATTGCGCACTCTACTGCGCCGCGCACGAATGCATGGCAACATTGCGAAGCACAATTCTTATGACACGCCACCTTAAGGAAAGCGCCTCTGACAAGAATCGCTCTATCTTATTCATCATCATCTTTTTCCAAAAACCGCATCTTGCTATTCTCAGCAGCTTCCTGCAAAGTAGCATAGACAGACCGGGTATGATATTTTTCCCGATAACATTTCTGGCAAAGCGTTCCAAATGTGATAGTTTCACCACACATAGAACAATGGAGGTTGGCAATTTTTTCCTCCTCTTCTTTATATTCAATCCTTCCTTCCGCAATCCACTTCTTTACCAAAAGCCTTGGAATATTAAATTCTTCCGCCACTTGATATTCTGTCACGTCATTTGCGCGAATGTATTCTTTCACCTCACTGAACAATTGATTTTCTTGGCAGGCTGGACACAATTCTCCCTCATATGTATCTGGCAAAGTTCTGCGGCACACGGCGCAAAATTTTAAATTTTGAAATAGAGATGCTTGTTCTACTATTTTAACCACTTCCCTTCTCAATTAATATCATTGTCTGCCACTAGCGCACTGCCTGGTTAACATTGGGATCGGCTCCGCAGAATATTTGCCAAGCAAGGCACTAGCTGCTTTTCTTATTTTTCACGCTATATCCGAAAGTTCCAAGATTCCCTCTCAAGTCAAAGTAAGCCCCATGTGAATACGCCATTGGCTGCGCCTGTTCCAAATGAAACTTCCCTTTGCCATCCATGTACGCCTCAGAAGCATGGACAGCCACTACCTCTGCCAAAAACATATGGTGAGAACCAAGCTCCAAGCACTGTGTCACCCTGCACTCTATGTTTACTGGGCTTTCGCCGATCAGAGGTGCCGAAACTTTCGACGCGCTTTGTCTGGTTAATCGCAGAAAATTAAACTTATCCACATCCCTGCCAGAGGTTACGCCACAGTAATCCGTGGCATATGTTAAATCCCTGGTAGTAAGATTAATCACAAATTCCCCTGTCTCTTTGATCATATGGTAAGAGTATCGCTCTGGACGCACGGAAATATATGCCATCGGAGGATTAGTGCAAACCGTCCCTGTCCACGCCACGGTAATGATATTGTCTTTTCCATGCCCGTCTGTCACTGTTACCATCACTGCCGGAAGGGGGTAGACCATATTCCCCGGCCTCCATTCCTGCTTCTGCAAGACATCTGGCGCTGCGGCAAGATGAATTTCTTTCTGCCTTTGCGCAACTCTTTTTCTGTTTTTGGCTTTTTGATTATTTTTCATCGTCCCGCCCTGCTTTTACAAATGCCTAGATATATCCAAAAAGATGGGTAAGTATCGCAACCACTCCTGCAATATTTACAATTGACAGTAAAATAACTCCTCCAAAGCAACCTTTCATTACCCGCATGTTGTTGGTCTCCTGCTGCGAATGCTCAATCTTTTGCTCCAGCTCCTCCACCAACGTTTGGACGTTACGATAACATTTGACATTCTCGCTGTGAATTTTCTCTGATAATTCCGCTTTCAAGGTCTCCAGTTGCTGTGAATCCTGACCTTTCACTGTCTCCGCCACTTGATCCACTTTTGCGGACAATTCTTCCATCTGAGCAGTCAGCGCCTTAAGATCGGTCTCGATCACATTGGACCGCTCTTCGATCTTCTTTTCACAAGCCCATGTAAACTTCTCCATCTGCTTCTGCAACTCTGCCATTTCCTGTCTGGAATTGTTGTTCATTTCCGTCACATGCTCTGAAATTCGTTCATCCAGTGTGTCAATCTCACTGCTAACTGTCTCATCCATTACTTTTAGCTGTTGGTTGACTTGAAGAATTAACGCATTAATTTGATCCTGCACGGCCTTTATCAATTGATCTGCTTCCTGCCTATGTCCATCAAGGACGTTTTGAAGCTTCTTCGCCTTTTCCTCCCGCTCTTCCAAAGTTGCCTGAAGTTCCGCTACCCTGGCCTCCTTCAAAGACACCATGTTTTGGAGCTGCTTCGCCTTTTCCTTAAATTCATCAATCTGTCCCAGTAAAAAATCCTCTTTTTGCACCTTGCTATGTATCCTTTCTTTCACAGTATCTGACTCTTTTTCCTGATATAGCCGTCTTGGCACCCTGTCAAAAAAACTGCCCATCTCCCGCCTCCTGTCTGGTAAATTCAGCAATGCGGCACATTCCTCCCCTTTACAATATGTTCTGGAAATTCAAAGAATCCCCATACGACAACACAAAAGCCGGGAAGCAGCCGTACACCTGCTTCCCGACTCTGTTTCATCCCCCCCTAGATAAAACCGCTATAATTACTCCCATAATTATAATAATATGAACCGCTTTTTGCATAGGTGCTGTCTTTGACTGCTTCGTTCTGCGCCTGACCATCAATTTTGGAAGCATAATCTGTCAAAAATGCTGTTGTCTGCGGAACTGTCTCGGGAGCCGGAGTTCAAATCTGAAAACAATTTATGGATCGTGCTTGAATCATTTACTCCGGAAAATGCCATAACCTCCACTCCTTTGATTATAATCGACATCCTTGTCCTTGAATCATGGTTATACGCTTCCTAATTACATCGGAGATCAAAACTCCTCTTTCTTATCAGTTTACCACATTTTCAATCTGCCAGTCAATAGGCTGCACGCCATTCGTTTCCAAAAAATCATTTGCCTGACTAAAATGCTTACAGCCAAAAAATCCCCGGAATGCAGACAAAGGACTTGGATGAGGCGCCTTTAAAATCAAATGCTTTGGATTATTCAGCATAGTGCTTTTGCTCTGCGCAGGCTTTCCCCACAGCATATAGACAATCGGGCGGTCCTGTGCATTGACAGCATTGATAATCGCATCTGTAAACTGCTCCCAGCCCTGGCCTTGATGTGAAAACGCCTGATGCGCCCGGACCGTCAACACAGTGTTCAGCATCAACACCCCTTGCTGCGCCCATTTGACAAGATAACCATTATCAGGTATGTAACACCCCAGGTCTTCCTGAAGCTCTTTATAAATATTCACTAATGATGGAGGAATATCCACTTCCGGTCTGACAGAAAAGCAAAGCCCATGCGCCTGCCCCTGATTGTGATAAGGATCCTGTCCCAAAATCAACACTTTCACCTGACTTAAAGGGGTCAAATGCATGGCGTTAAAAATTTCATCCGCCGGAGGATAGACCACTTTGGTGCTATATTCTTGCTTTACAAATTGATAAAGGTTCTTGTAATAAGGCTTCTTAAACTCATCTCCAATCGCATCCACCCAATCATTCTGCAACATTCCCATGCAAATATCCTCTCTTTCTATAACCGTACTGGCACGTCTCTCTGCGCCAAGTATTTTTTCACTTGTAAAATTTCCAATTCCTTATAATGAAACAGCGAAGCCGCCAAAGCTGCATCGGCGCCTCCGGTTGTCAGCGCTTCATAAAAATGTTCTTCCGTCCCAGCGCCTCCAGATGCAATCACAGGTATGGAAACCTGATTAGCAACGGCCTGGGTGAGTTCGAGATCATAGCCGGACTTGGTCCCGTCACAATCCATGCTTGTCAGCAAAATCTCTCCTGCGCCCATGCGCTCAGCCTTTGCCGCCCATTCCAAAGCATCGAGCCCGGTATCAATCCTGCCGCCGTTTTTATAGACATTCCAACCGCCGTCCTCTCTTCGCTTAGCGTCAATTGCAACCACCACGCACTGACTGCCAAATTTGTCTGCAGCATTGCCAATAAGCTTTGGGGTATTGATTGCCGAAGAATTGATAGAGATCTTATCGGCGCCTTCCCGAAGCAGCGTCCGAAAGTCTTCCACGGTACGAATGCCGCCGCCCACGGTAAACGGGATAAACACTTTCTCCGCCACTCGCCGCACCATGTCTGCCACAGTGCTTCGGTCGTCTGAGGAAGCGGTAATATCTAAAAATACCACCTCGTCAGCTCCAGCCTTGTCATAAGCCTCCGCTACCGCCACCGGATCCCCGGCATCTTTTAAATTCACAAAATTGATCCCTTTTACTACGCGCCCATTATGCACATCAAGACAGGGAATAATTCTTTTCGTAAACATGCTCTCAACCCTCCCCTGCCTTTGCAAAATTATCAAGTATCTTAAGCCCGATGGCGCTGCTTTTCTCTGGATGGAACTGACAGGCAAATATATTCTCTTGTTCTACGGATGCATGAATCCTGACGCCATAATCTGACGATGCTCTGACGATGCTTTCATCCTGCGCTTTCAGATAAAAAGAATGCACAAAATAGACAAACGCCCCCTGGGAAATTCCCTCGAAAAGCCTTCCCTGGTTCTGTAAATTCAGAGAATTCCAGCCAATATGCGGAATTTTAAGTCCTGGCTGATCTGGGATTCTTACGATCTCGCCCTCCAAAATATGAAGCCCTTCGACGCCGCCATTCTCCTCACTGCCAGCAAATAAAAGCTGCTGTCCCAGGCAGATGCCCAAAAAAGGCTTGTGGCATTGCACGACTTCCTGTATCACCTTGTCAAGCTCATACCGTTTTAAGTGCTCCATCGCCTCGCCGTACGCTCCTACTCCCGGAAGAATCACTTTGTCTGCCGCCAAAATCTCCCTAGGCTCTCTGGTGATCTGGCTCTCCTGACCGAGATGCTTCAATGCTTTCTGCACGCTTTTCAAGTTTCCCGCATCATAATCCACGATTGCTATCATATCTTTTATTCTCCTGTATACAGCCGTTTTTCGCTGTTTTTCACTACTTTTTGCAGCAATGTCATGCCTGTTTTGTTACATTTCATTACATATCGTTACATCTCGTCTGGCAGGATAATTCGTAAATAATTCGTATGAAAAATTTTTACGAATTAAGATAATGCGCCCGCTATCGCATTGATTTCTGCTAATTGCTGCTGATTGGGCTTCGCATCTACATAGTGGTTCATGGTCGTGCTGATATCGCCATATCCTAAAATAGACTGCAATGTTTTAGGCGGCAGTCCCTGCATATTCGTTGCAAATGTGTGTCTGCATATATGAGGCTCAAACTTACGAATCGGACAAGACGGATGTTCCAAATTATACCTTTTGATGCAATTTTGCAAATATTCCTCTACATGGCTGCGGACAATCCATTTTGCCGTAATTTCTTCCTTGCGGGCTTGTTTTTATCACTTGCTGTCTTATTCGCCATATCCTTGGCCCTCCACTTAGAAAGCGCCTCGAATGCGTCTATCATTATACCACATCAAAGACGCCTTGTCGATATTAGATCTGTCCAAATAAGCGGGACGCCTCTGTGATAGAAAGCAAAAGTTTGTACTGCATCTTAAATCACCTCCATTCTCGATCATCATACCTGTCACAATCGTAACCTGAATACGGAAAAACAAGAAAGAAAAATAAAATAGAATGTAGGAGAGACTTAGTACTGAATCAAAAAACAGCGCAGAAGCAGCATGCATGTCTTGCACACTCTTTCTGCGCCATTTCTATACTTTTCTATAATCAGCCGCCGTGATCTTGAGTCAGCTATTTTATTGTACTGTGAAGAGCTAATCCCCAGAACGACTCCAAAGAATGTGTCAACTGCCGTGATCGTGCCTACCACTTGCTCTCCATAAGGCGGCTCCCAGATGCTGGCTAATGTAAAATATAATGTGCCTGCCGCTGGCAAGAAATACTGCAATTGTAAATTCTTTTCCATCTGGTTCACCTTTTAAAATCAGCATAAAAAATAGCCCAATTCTGTCTGTTGAGGCAAACTAGTGTACTGACACATTTATATTCAGGCAAACCTCCTTGCCCGATTGCCCATCAGACTGCGTTGTCATCAGTCAACGATGCCACCGCATCGCCTCCTTCTTCCGTCTTGCTGATGAACAATCGTTCTGCAGAGTTTCGCCAGATATAAATGTGTCAGTACACTAGGCTATCATTTTATTCCGTTTTCGCAATCGACCACATCTTCATGCCAGGATGCTTTTTGCATATTCTTACCTCACTTTGACATGTGATCTTTTGCCTATTTCAGATCCGTTTCCGAATACATCCCCAATATGACATCTTCTTCTATATTGAGCTTTAACAGATTGGTAATTGAAACGATACGTTCTTCTTTCTTCCCTTCCTTGATTCCTTCCCTATGCCCATCTTCAAATATCATCCGTCCTACTTTTGTCATGCTGATATCCCTCCTTATCGCTTCTGCGTCTTCTTTCTTAATAAATTTATCGCTAACAACCAACAATCCGGCAAGCACGAATTTCTGTTTCTGCTCGTCTTCCATCTTTTGTGCAAGAAAAACCACATCCCGAACCCATTTTTATCTCTCTGTTTGATCTTTCCCAGCAAGAGGCAATATGATCATCTGCATCAGCTCCTGCTCTGCAAGCCCCATGCCATGCAATAGTTTATCCTTTACGGTGCGATATATTTCTTCCGCAGGAATATCATTTACAAATACCTGTTCCATTTGCAAAGACATACACCCAACATCAAAACCGGATTTAGCAGCCACTATATTACCTGTATAAATAACAATCATGCGTATTTTCGGTATCTCTCCATGATCCTCGTACAGACGCTTCACGATCCTGGAAATATAATTGATATACTTTATACGGTTTTTCACATTATCTATTGATTCATAATCCACAATCGCATAAGTGCCGTCCTCCAAAAGAAACAGGTTATCCATGCGCAGTTCATTCGCTGAAACGGCAGGTAATTTTCCTCAATCGTGACATACATGGTTTTAAGATAGGCTTTGATGCCGCTTTCCGAACTCAGATTCCCTTTCTGCCTCAGCCATCGTTACTAACGCAATTAGCTCGATATCTTCCTGCGAAAGACTTTCTTCCACGCTATGATCCATAATTTTTTCGACTTTAACCACAGAAGAAATTACATTAAAATCAATGGCGTATGCCTCTTCATATCCGCCTTGCTCATTCAGCAGGTGTACTTTCTTCACATCAAATTTCACATAATTTCCTCCATTCTGTGCGCTTTTCAGCACAAACAAGTAGTTTGTGAAAGAATCAACAAATTCTTTCACTCTTATCTCCATAAGGATGATCCAGGTCATAAATCCAGCCAATTTTCTTTCTGCCACGCAACCAAAGCGGCAAGGCGCATAGGAACTCGAAAAGACGGTACAGCCCTTGTAATCGGGGCTATACCGCCTAATCTGAGATTACTTCCTTATAACTTGAAACCCTTGAATGTACTGGATTTCCAGAAAACGATAGCCATCGTAATCCATCATCGCTATGATGCCAATTCCTGACTCCTATTTTAGTCCAAGTTTCTCTATCACCTGGTATAGCTCCAGCGTATACGTCTCTTTGTCACGGATCGCATACAGCTCTCTTGCCTGCTCTAAAGTCATGCCATATTTCTTCTTCAATGCTTTTTTCACTTTTTCCAGCATCTTGTCATACTCTACCGCTGCTCCTGTAGACGCCGCCTCGCTGGCATTCTTATCATATCTTCCCACGCCAATAATCAAGGCATTCAAAGCTTCTTCGTACATTTCTCGTTTTTGGTACACCTGATAGCTATTAATGGGCTGCTGTAAGTATGCGGTAAGTCTTGCTTTGTTGAAAAGCTCTTCGTCCACTTCCTTTACTTTCTCTCCCTGATTGAAGCACGAATAGGACTCTACATAGTTCCCCTGTTCATAATATTCCTTTGCTCTGGCAATACTCAAGCTATACCCAATCTGGCTAGAAAGCAGAATGATTAAGACAACTAACGAAAGTCCTACCAGCATAATTAGAAAAACCGGAACTTTCGGCAGCGGCTTAGTCTTCTCTATAACTCTTGGCTTCTTCTCTTTTTTAGGCTTCTCCAGTTTTGCTTTTTCTTTCTGTGCCTTTTTCTCCGCTTTTTCCTGCTTTTTCTGCTCTTTCTTTTCCTTCTTTTCTTGCTCTTTGCGCTCTTTCTCCTGCTTTTTTGCCGCCGCTTCCTGGCTTTCTTTTTCATCGAGCTCCTTGGCTTCCTCCTCCGAAAGCTCTACTAGTTCTTCTCCGCCAAACAGCAGTTGTGAAAATTTCTGGAAAAATCCCTGCTTTTCTTCTCCTGACTCTCCAGTCCCAGCATCTTTTTTCTTCTGTTTCTTCTCTTTCTTTTCTTTCTTCTGTTCTTTGGCTTCTTCTTCTAACTCAAGGCCAAGGCCTTCAAGCTCTTTTGCCAGATTTTCAACCGCTGATTGCGGTTTTTCTGCAGGAGCTGGCTCTTCAAAATCCAATGACTCCTCCAAAAAGGACGGTTGATCTGCTTCTCCCAGAATACTTTCATCCTCTGACAGAGAAAAATCATCTTGTATTGGCAATTCCTCCGCCAGCGGTGATTGCGCTGATTCTTCCTCTCCAATTCCTGAAAGCATATCCAGAAATTCCTGATTTGGTTCCCCAGGACTATAATCACTTTCCTGACTTCCATCATCCAGTGTATTTACTTCATACTCTGAATCATTGGCATCATATCCTGATCCGATTCCATCCAGCATTTCATCATCTGATTGATAATTCTGAAGAGATTCATCGATAGGCAAATCATTGCCGTCATCCAGGCTTCCAAATTGATCCAGATTGTCCAACATGCCATTTTTAACATTGCTTACAATCTGGTCGACATCTTCCATAGCCAAGTCCTGAGCACCGCTCTGTGAGATGTCTGAGGACTGAGATCTGCTCTCTTCAAATGCCTTAAGAAAGTCATCCTCCGTATCCTGGGAAACAGCGCTATCCAGCTCCCCGAAAAAATCATCCTCTGCAACGCCATCCTCAGGATTCTCATCTATTCCCCGCAACAATCTGTCCAGGTAATCTTCTCTCTCGTTCAAAGGTTTCACCTCCGGTACATTTTCTCATACTGTATTTCTATCATAACACACTGTCTTTCATTACACAATTTATTAATTATCAATTTTTAAAACTGTGTACCGGAGCCGGAATTCTCCCTTTTCGGCTGATAAACGCTTCGCATCCGTAGGGATTGACCCGCATCACTGGGGCATGACCCAAAAGACCTCCAAATTCAACCGTTTCCCCAATTCCTTTTCCAATCACGGGAATCAGTCGCACTGCAGTGGTTTTCTGGTTAATCATCCCGATTGCCATTTCATCGGCAATGATGCCTGAAACTGTAGACGCTTTCACATCTCCTGGAATAGCGATCATGTCAAGACCCACGGAGCACACGCAGGTCATAGCCTCCAGCTTTTCCAAAGTCAAAGCTCCAGCCTCTACTGCGTCAATCATCCCCTGGTCCTCGCTGACCGGAATAAACGCCCCGCTTAAGCCGCCCACATATGAGGAAGCCATAATGCCCCCTTTCTTTACCTGGTCGTTTAAAAGCGCCAAAGCCGCCGTTGTTCCAGGCGCACCCGCATATTCCAATCCGATTTCCTCCAAAATCTCCGCCACAGAGTCTCCGATTGCCGGAGTCGGCGCCAATGACAAGTCAATAATTCCAAAAGGAATTCCCATCTTGCGGCTTGCTTCCTGCGCTACTAACTGTCCTACCCTTGTGATTTTAAAAGCTGTCTTTTTAATGGTTTCACATAACACTTCAAAGCTTTCGCCCCGCACCTGCTCTAATGCCTTTTTTACCACTCCAGGACCAGAGACGCCCACATTGATGATGGCGTCTGCTTCTGTCACGCCGTGAAACGCCCCTGCCATAAATGGATTATCATCCGGCGCATTGCAAAAGACCACCAGCTTGGCACATCCCAGAGAATCATTTTCCTTGGTAGATTCCGCAGTCTTTAGTATGATTTCTCCCATCAGTTTGACCGCATCCATATTGATGCCCGCCTTGGTAGACCCTACGTTGACCGAGCTGCATACTCGTTCCGTCTCTGAAAGCGCCTGAGGTATGGAACGGATTAAATTCTCATCTCCTGCAGTCATTCCCTTGGACACCAGGGCAGAATATCCGCCGATAAAATTTACCCCCACTTCCTTGGCCGCAAGATCCAAGGTTCTTGCTAGCGACGCAAAATCCTCGGAGTTCTTACATGCTGCCTGCCCAATCAAGGCAATAGGCGTCACAGAAATTCGTTTATTGACGATAGGGATGCAGTAGTTTCTTTCAATCTCTTCCCCAGTTTCCACGAGCTTCTTTGCCACCGTGGTAATCTTTCGGTATATATTTTGATTTAATTTCTGCAGATCTGAATCAATGCAGTCTTGCAGGCTGATTCCCAATGTAATCGTTCGCACATCCAGATTTTCTTGCTCGATCATCTTGTTGGTCTCATTTACTTCCCAAATATTTATCATTGCGCCGCTCCTTAAATTCTGTGCATTTTATGAAAGATTTCTTCCCGCTGGCATTTAATATTTACGCCGATGTCTTCTCCCAGCAACTCAAGTTCCTTTGCGCACTGGTCAAAAGGCTGGTCTGAATGCTTCATATCCGCAATCATCATCATATTAAAAAATCCCTGCACGATAGTCTGGCTGATATCCAGCACATTGATCTGATGCTCTGAGAGATACGTACATACCTTTGCAATGATTCCAACGGTATCTTTCCCCACTACTGTAATAATCGTCCTGTCCATATTCTTTTCCATAAGATTCCTCCAAACGCATTTTTAGCTGCGCATTGCTTCACTATTATATTTGATTAATTTTAGCGTCGGGCGAAAAGCCGTCAAAGTTCTCCCTCAAGCCTGCCTGGGCTATACCTCATAAATATCAGACACTGCGTCACGTTTCGCCACATGAATAGGAAAATCTCCTGCATGATAGGAATTATCTGACATGTCAATTTCCAAACGCACGGTCTCATAGGCGAGCTGTTCATAATTGTTTTCTTTACTCAAATGTCCTAAGATCACGGCTTTCATTTGGTCATGCAGCACTTGGCTCAAAAGCTGTCCAGATAATTCATTCGAGAGATGACCCTTGTCTCCTAAAATCCGTTGCTTCAGGTAGTAGGGATACCTGCCTGCCTGCAACATATGTACGTCATGATTCGCCTCCAGCAGCAGCAAGTCCAGACGCTGAAGCCTTTGAACAATAGCGCTGTCAAATTTCCCCAAATCTGTCATTACTGCCATGGAGCTTTTCCCCTGACGCAGAATATAAGCCGTAGGTTGCGCCGCATCATGGGAAACAGATACTGGGCTTATGGTCATGTCCCCAATTGTAAAGTCCGCATCTGGCTGGATTTCATGAAACAAGTCTTCTGAAATCTCCCCTACGCTTTTGCAGTTCAAAATCGCCTTTATGGTTCCTGCCGTGGCATAGATGGGAATTCCATGCCTTCTTGCAAGTACCCCCAATCCGCTGATATGATCCGAATGTTCATGCGTAATTAATATTGCGCACATCTCCTTTGTGGTATGCCCGATCTCATTCAGGCCTTCCTCAATCCGTTTCCCGCTAATCCCCGCATCAATGATAAGGCTGGTTTTTTCAGTTCCTGCATAAATGCAGTTTCCGCTGCTTCCGCTTGCAATACTGCACAGTCTCATATTTCGTTATTCCTCCCAGTATACTTCTACCTTGTCGCCCTCTTTGAGTTCAGCCATATAGGAAGGGAATTCCCCGTTTAGCCTTGTGACAACCGCCCTGCCGTTCCCGGCATTGAGGTCAAAATTGATATACTCAAATACATCAACAAACACATACGAAGATTTTCCTTTTAATGTGACTGGAAGGTTATTGACAATCACATGGACTTCTGCAAAATCATCCTCTTTTGCCGCTTCTTCCTGCTTTGCCTCCTTGCTTTCTAACTGCTTTATGCCGCTTTCTTGTATTTCTTTGACCTCGTCCTCTGCTTCCCTGGCTTTTTCTTCCCGCAGCTGTTTTTTCTCTAAGATCTTTTTGATCCTCTTTTCTCTCAACTCCTCTCTGCGGTTCTGGTACTTTTCTTCCATATCTGAGGGATGCGTCCGGTAGGACAACACCGTCCATTCAATCGAAAAATTCTCATACACTAGAGTGTCGAGCTCTGCGGGCTTATTATTTACCAGGATGTCATGCTCCATATCTACCTCGACGTCCATAAATTCCATAATTTGAGCTACCGTATAATAATTTCTCATTTCAATATCGTCATTTTCCTGAATCTCATAGTATGGAGGTTCCATCACTCCATTTACCTCGGCAAATTTGGGGCAAGAAATCACATTTCCATTGACCTCAAAGCTGATCATGGATTTCCCAAACTCTTCCAAATCTTCCAGATAGCAGACTGCAGGCTCTCCCTCAGTCGAAGGCTCAATCACAATGTCGCTGTTAACTTCCAAAGGCGCATTGATATTGGTCAGGCGCCCGTTCACCCGGACCACTGCCGAATCACCCGTTTCTCCCCGGGCAATGCGTTTTTTGCCGTTGACCGTGAAATTAATTTCCTTCCCCCTTCTAGGAAATAGCTGCTCATTGGGGAATCCTGCTTGAAGCGCCGCATCCACAATGGTTAATTTATCATTATCATAAAGCTTAATCCGCTCGCCGTTAAAACGCACAAAGATAAAATTATTTCTCTGATCATAATAATTGAGGCAGATTCCTATAGGCGTAACCAGCAGTGGATCTTTCTTAATATCCTCCTGCACAAAATGGATCTCCTGCAGTACTTCCTCTCCTCGAAGCGCCACACGCTCCTGCGGAAGCTCTAACTCCTCGCAGAGATGTTCGATAAATCCATGAATTTTACCGCCTCCCCCTACCACAAAGGCAGCGCTTACCGTCTGGTTTCCGTTAAGTTCTTTTATCTTTGCGGCTATGCTCTCCACCAACTCGTCCACAAGGGGCTTGATGAGCTCCCATACCTCTTCCACCGGAATCGTATGCTTGATCATCATGATATCCTGATACTCAATTTCTTTCTCAGTAGTGGAGCATAACTTGATATGCTCTGCCGTTTTAAAATCAACCAGGTAATGCTGTACCAGCATCTCCGTAATTTCATCTCCAGCGCTGGGAATCATGCCGTAAGCAATAATGCTTCCTTCCCTAGTTACCGAAATATCGCTTGTACCAGCTCCCACGTCTACGAGGGCGATATTCAACATGCGAAACGCCTCAGGAATTGCGACATTGATGGCGGCAATAGGCTCCAATGTCATATTTGCAACCCGTAAGCCCGCAAGTCCGACTGCTGAGTACAATCCGTCGACGACGTCTTCCGGCAGGAATGTGACAATAATGTCTTCACTGACCGTCTCTGCCTTATGTCCTTCCAAATTGGAGAAAACGTCGCCGTTCAGATAGTATTTCACCACGGAATAACCCACGCAGTAAAATTTAAACTTGGTGTCATTATTCTCATTTAAAATTTGCTGTGCTTTTTCGATTCCCAGCAAATCCAGGGTATGGACATCCTCGCCAGTAAGCACGATTTCTTCTGGGTAAGTATACTCCACTGTGGTATGAACGGTTTTTAGCACGCGCCCTGCCGCTGCAATACACACGTCATTCAATTTAAGATGAAGCTGTTCTTCCAACTGCTTTTTCACTGCGTTGATGGTCCTTCCCACCCGTCCGATATCATGAATCTGACCGTCCAACATGGAACGCGTTTCATGTTCTTTCACATACTGTGCCGCCACGATAAACTCGTCTTCGTTGCGGTATCCAACGGTTCCCACGACATTGCGGGTTCCGATATCCAGTCCAAAGACCAAGGGGATTCCATCCATCTGCTGGTCAAACTGGTTCAGCTCCCCTTTTTCCTTAATCGCCTGTGCGATCTGATAAAAGGTCTCTTCCTTGGTTCCATTATTGTCGATTACCACTTGGCAATTCCTACGGTATTCGCTATCGGTAAGCTGGCTAGCAAATATTTGGTCCGCCTTTTCTCTAGAATAACCTCTAGCCTGCATCACTCTCTGTCTGCGGATTTCCTCTGTGGCATAAATATACCAGAGCTCGTCGCAAATTTCCTGGTAATTGTCCTCAACAAGCAGGGCGGCCTCAATAATGACAAAATCCATGACGCCGATTTTTTTCTGCTCTGCAATCTGGCTTAAGATATACTCTTTTACTGCCGGGTGCACCGCCTGGTTGACTTTATTCCGCAGCTCTTCTGAGGCGAACAGCTCTGCAGACAATGCAAGACGGCTGATGGTCTCATCCTGATTGTAGACCTCTGCCGGAAGAAATTTCAAAAGCTTCTGATAGCAATCCGTCCCCGGCCTCATCATCATCTGTGCGATCTTGTCTGCCTCCAGATTTTTTACTCTGTAATTTTTCTCCAAATACTCTAAAACGGCGGATTTTCCTGCTCCCGCTCCGCCTGTAATTCCAATTACCTGCATAATTTCCTCCATTCCGTGTGCTTTTTGGCACAAACAGGCAGTTCGTGAAAGAATCTGCAAATTCTTTCACCCTTTCCTCATAAATGATCTTTAATGTGCTTCGTACCAATCTTTTCCCTGATTCATATCTATTTCCAGCTTCACTGAAAGCTCTGCCGCCGTCTCCATGTCCTTTTTGAGGATTTCTTTTACCTGCTCCGTTTCCTCTTCCCATGCCTCGATCAGCAGTTCGTCATGAACCTGAAGGATCAGCTTCGACCTCAATCCCTGCTCTTTTAAGGATTTACTGACCCGGATCATGGCGATCTTAATGATGTCTGCCGCCGTCCCCTGTATCGGAGAATTCATTGCCACCCGCTCTCCAAAAGAACGCTGCATGAAATTGCTGGAGGACAGTTCCGGAACCGGCCTTCTTCTGCCAAACATCGTGGTGACATACCCTTGTTCCTTTGCCTGTTGCACCTGACGCTCCAGAAACGTCTTCACTCCCGGATAAGTCTCAAAATACGATTGGATATAGGCTGCCGCTTCTTTCGTAGTAATGCTTAAATCCTGGCTTAGCCCAAAAGAACTGATTCCATAGACAATCCCAAAATTCACGGCTTTGGCATTTCTGCGCTGCAGAGAAGTCACTTCCTCAAAAGGCACATGAAAAACCTGGGAAGCAGTCATACGGTGAATATCGCGGGCTTCCCGGTATGCCTGGATCAAATTCTCATCTTCTGACATATGCGCAAGCACGCGAAGCTCTATCTGGGAATAATCTGCATCTAAAAGCACGCAGCCTTTCCTTGGTATAAATACTTTCCGAATCAACCTGCCCTGCTCCATGCGAATCGGTATATTCTGCAAGTTCGGCTCCGTGCTGCTGATTCTGCCCGTGGCAGTGATCGTCTGATGGAAGCTGGAATGAATTCTTCCATCTTCCTCAATATAATTAGAGAGCCCTTCCGCATACGTAGATTTTAATTTTGCAAGCTGACGGTATTCTAAAATTTTCGATACCAAGGGATATTCTTCTGCCAATTTTTCCAGCACGTCGGCAGCAGTGGAATATCCTGTTTTTGTCTTTTTTCCATAGGGCATCTTCAACTTTTCAAACAGAATGACTCCCAGCTGCTTTGGTGAATTGATGTTAAAGGCTTCGCCTGCGTCCTGGCAGATCTCCTGTTCCAGCTCGGAAATTTTTCCAGAAAGATTCTCCCCATATGCTTTCAATTGAGCGCCGTTAACCAATACTCCTTCTTTTTCCATCTCATAAAGAGTATAAACCAAAGGCATCTCTATCTCACGGTACAGCTTCCACATTCCTGTTGCTTCCAGCTTTTGTTTTAACACGCTTGCTCCGTAAAAAGCCGTGTATGCCGTCCAGCAAGCGTATTGGACGGCTTCTTCAAATTTATCTCTCATAGCTTGCGCCATGGATAATTTACCCAGCAAATCTTGCTGGGAAGGCGCAATCACATCCAAATGTTCTTTCGCCACGTCGTCATAAGTATAGTCGTTCTTCAAAGGATTCAGCAAGTACGCTTCTATCAGCACATCTTCCACATGATCCTGTCTTTCCTCTGGAATCGAGATCACGGAAAGCTGGGATTTTAAATCGAGAAAAGCCACTGTCTTCACTTGGCTTGCCAAGCGCTGCGCCTGACTTGCCAAATATTCCCCTGTGATTTCGCCTCCCGCAGGGATAAAATAAACGTCTTCTTTCCCAAAGGCAAGAGAAATTCCAAGCACTGCCGAATCCTTTTGCGCCATCCCTTCATCCTCGCTGGCTACGGCATCTGTTCCAAACACGCCAGCCAGCGTGAGCTGTCCTTGCGGTTCTTCTTCTTGATTCGCACAAGAAAAGACTTGAAGCCCCACGGTTTCTGATTTGCCTGCTCTGGAAAAGATTTTGTCCGCTTCTGATTTCTTTTGCACTGTCTGAAATCTCTCCTCGAAAGGAGTTGCCAAAGCTTCCACAGAAAAACGATTTAAAAGATGCTTAAATTCCAGCTTTTTCATCCAGACATATGCCTCGGGAGTAAATAAATTCCCAATCTTAGCTTGTTCTAATTCATAGTCTACCGGCGCATCAACTTCAATGGTAGCCAGGACCTTGCTCATCTTTGCCATATCGTAATGCTCTTTTAAATTCTTCTGTGCGCGTGGCGGTTTGACCTCTTCGATATGCACATAAGCATTTTCAATGCTTCCATAAGCAGCAATCAGGCTTGTCGCCGTCTTCTCTCCGATCCCCGGCACGCCTGGAATGTTGTCCGCCGTATCGCCCATCAGCGCTTTCACATCAATAAATTCTTGCGGAGTCACCTGATATCTTTCTTTGACATCCTCGGCATAGTAGTCCTCAATCTCCGTTCCGGTACGCTTGGTCTTTGGAATTCTGATCTTAATATGCGCGCTGGCAAGCTGTAGAAGGTCACGGTCCCCAGAGACTAGGGAAACGGCAAGTCCTAGGCTCTCGCAGCGCTTTGCAATGGTTCCCAAAACATCATCCGCCTCATAGCCTTCCTTCTCCACCACTGTGACTCCCATGGCTCTTAGCACGTCCTTCATCACTGGAACCTGTTGTCTTAGCTCCTCTGCCATAGGCTTCCTCGTGCCCTTATACGCTTCATACAAGCAATGGCGAAAGGTTGGGGCATGGACGTCAAACGCCACAATCAAATATTCTGGCTTTTCCTCCTCTAATATCCGAAACAGAATATTCAAAAAACCGTACACGGCATTGGTATGGAGCCCTTCTGAATTGGTAAGATCCGGAATGCCAAAATAGGCCCGGTTCAAAATACTGTGTCCGTCGATCAAAACTATTTTTTTATCCATAAATGCTGTACCTTCTGTCTCTCCTTCTCTCAATCTCTATACCTATCTTTTACATATACATGCCTTTTCTATTTTACACTATCTGGCAAGGTTTTAAAAGTTATAATTTTATCTGAACTTGTATTTTTGCTCATCAAGCATTTGTATAAGGGAATATGCAACATTTTATTATAGCTTATTTATTATAATAAGTATACATTTTTATGCAAATCTATATCCATTATATTTCCCGCGTATATTCTTTCAGCCAGTCTCTTACTTCAGGTTCAAGGCATGGGGCAAGCTTTTCATATACCATATGGTGGTATTCATTGAGCAGCCTGCGCTCGAATAACGTCATTTGCTCTGGAAGTATGGCGTCCAAATCGATCGGCGCATAGGTAATAATTTCAAATTCCATAAACTGTCCATACTCATTCTTATCTGCTTTCTTACATAAAAGCTCGTTCTCGATGCGGATGCCGTAGTTTCCTTCAAGGTAAATTCCAGGCTCGTCCGTGGTTACCATCCCTGCTTCCAAAATGCCCTCATCGCTTTGCCCTGGCGTCTTGCGCCACCGGAAGCTATTGGGCCCCTCATGAACATTCAAAAGATATCCTACTCCATGCCCAGTTCCACATTTATAGTCCAATCCCAGATTCCAAAGAGGGCCTCTGGCAAGGATGTCCAAATGGGAACCGCTGCAGCCATATAAAAATTTTGCTGCGGCAAGGTTCAGGTTCGATCGGCACACTGCTGTGAAATGATTTTTCTCTTGATCACTCAGTTCTCCCAAGGCAATGGTTCTCGTAATGTCCGTACTGCCTTCCAGATAATGCCCCCCGGAATCCACCAAGAGAAATCCTTCTGGCTTGAGCGCCGCATCCGTCTCTGGCGTTGCCACATAATGCATCATCGCCCCATGAGCGCCATAAGCGCTGATCGTGTCAAAACTCAAGTCCACAAACAAATCTTGTTGCCGTCTGCATTCTTCGAGATACTCAGCGGCAGAGCATTCGGTAACTTCTTCTTTGCCAATATGGGTTTTGAGCCAGTAAATAAACTTGGTCACCGCAACGCCATCTTTAAGATGCGCTTTGCGGATATTGGAAATCTCTGTGGAATTTTTTACAGCTTTCATCCGCTCCGTCGGGTTAGGCGAAGAGAGCACTTCCACGCCTTTTTTCAGACTACTGTAAATCTGGTAATTGACAATGCCAGGATCCAAGAGAACTTTATTTCCAGCCGCAATCTTTCCGACATAATCGTAAATCTCCTGGTAAGGCTTAATGGTGATCCCTTGCAAAAGACAGTAAGCACGCAATTCTTGACTCAGCGCCTCGTCATGCACAAACCAAAGACTCTCTGTCGTGGTAATCACTGCAAAAGACAAAACAACTGGCACGTGCGTAATATCACTCCCACGGATATTAAAAAGCCATGCAATATCATACAGGGAAGTCAAAATATGAATGTCCGCCTGCTTTTGCGCCATTTTATCCCGAAGTTTGCGCTGTTTCTCTGTGGCGCTAACCCCGGCATAGATCTCATCGAGGATAAATGCCGCATGTTTCGGAAATGCTGGGCGCTCTTTCCAAATGAACCCAACTAAATCGTGCTCCGTCTGAACACTGCCGCCCTTTTTCTCTGCAATGTCTTTATATGCCATGCCTGTACTGGCATTTACCACACGTCCGTCAAAACCTAGGCATCCGCCTTTTACAAGATGCTCCTGCACATACTCCTTGATCGTGGGCACGCCTTCTTCTCCCATTTTGCGAAGCACGACTGAACTTTCTTTCAGCTGTTGCTCTGCTTGGATAAAATATCTTCCATCGGTCCACAATCCTGCTTCTTCCATGGTAATGACTGCCGTTCCTGCCGACCCTGTAAATCCCGTAAGGTAACTTCTTGCCTTAAAATAATCTCCGACATACTCAGATTCATGGAAATCTGAAGTCGGTACAAGATACATATCGATGCTGTATTTACGCATTTCTTCCCGAAGCGCTTCGATTCGCTCTGCCGTCATCCTGTTCCTGCTCCTTTAATCCTTTTTCACCGCAATCACTTCAATCTCCACCAGCCCGCCCTTGGGCAGCTTTGCCACCTGCACACAGGACCGTGCTGGAGGCTCTCCCTGAAAATACTGGGCATAAATCTCATTGACTTTTGCAAAGTCATTGATATCGTCCAAAAATACGCTAGTCTTCACCACATGCGCAAGATCACTGCCTGCCGCTTCTAACACCGCCGCAAGATTTTTGAGGCTTTGATGTGTCTGAGCCTCCACGCCTTCTGGTAAATTGCCGCTTTCTGGAATTAATCCCAACTGCCCAGAAGTAAATATTAGTCCTTTCGCTTCCACCGCATGGACATATGGCCCAACCGCTGCCGGGGCTTTCGATGCATTGATTGCTTTTTTCATGATAGATTCCTCCATTCTGTGCGCTTTTTTACACATATAGGCAGACAGTGAAAGAAATCATTAATTCTGTCACTCTTTGCTCCATTCTATGCGCTTTTTAACTGTATTTTATCATGTCAGTAAAAATCCTTCAATCTTTTTTCAAAAAACACTTGCATTTTTTTCCTGAATATGCTAATATACTATTTGTTCGAGTGATGAACCAAATGCCGGCGTGTCGGAATGGCAGACGAGGCAGACTCAAAATCTGTTGTGGGCAAC
>OFFP01000458.1_pt1 | contig 33542 bp, 29 predicted proteins | sample 1521431 | NCBI WGS metagenome assembly OFFP01 (sample SAMEA3504104, study PRJEB24116) | mouse gut metagenome | biome: mouse gut; feature: mouse-associated habitat; material: faeces | place: Denmark | collected 2011
GCTTTGTTTCTGGGAGGAATCGGTTGTTTTGCGGCGGCGGTCACCAATCAGGTGGTTTTGGGGTATATGGTGTCGATTTTGTACTATGCTGCTAATATAGGTATGGCAAACCGTCTGTGGAAGTTCGGCCTGTTTCCTGTCTGCAGAGGCGACGAAGGAACCTGGACTTGGCTGCTTGGAGCGGCGGTTTTCCTGACGGCAGGAGGAAGCTGGCTGAGAGAGCGGATACGCAGAGCGGCTGTTTTGAGCTGAGCGGAGGCAGGTCTTAGCTGACGCTTGAGTTCGTATATGTAGGCGATACCCCCATGCAAAATATCCAAGTCAACTGAATTAGGATGTCTGTATGAAAAGAATGAAAGTATGTCCCTGATTTTCTTATGGCAGTCAGAAGATGAAAGTGGTATCATGGAGCCGGAAATTTTAGAAAGTTCGGAATCATAAAATCATTTCTGCATATCATAAAAATGTAATTGCATTTTGCGCAGTTATAAAGTAGAATGTAGTTAGAAAGCTGTGAATCAGCGGTGGGTTGACACCTAAAATCTGATATGTTTTCCGAACGAAGGTGTCGGAGGTTGGCAGGCAACGGAAAAACCTGTTATTTTCCGGACATAGGTGCCGGAGGTTGGCAGACAACAGAAAAATCAACCATGGAAAGGGAATGTTTGGTGCCGCGGCATTGACATTCCCTTTTCAGAATATTGAAATTGGTGAAAAGGATACTGGAATGGACAAAAGAAGGGCAATTCAGATTATGGCGGAGTCCGCCGGATTATATCACTTAAATCTTGAGGATCAAAAGATTCTTTTCCTTTATGGTGCAGCATCAGAGGTCAGAAAACAGTTAAATTCAGAAGGAAACAGGCTGATGGCTATCAAAAGCTATGAGGTTGCTTTTCATCGATACAATTTCCTGCACTTGACAGGTGTTAAGGCGAATAACATAGGAGATGCAGAGATTCCATATTTTCAGGAAAATCAAAGCAGTATCCTGAGGCATGCGAGGTAGCTGTAGGGAAGTGGTAATTGCTTACGCCTGCAGGTATAAATTTAGGTATACGGAGATTCACTGTCGGAGGAAGCATATTTTAACAATGCGCTTTTATACAGGCGGCAGAATTTCTGCCTCAGGGACTCGGGTTCCAGGACGACAGCATCAGCGCCAAATTTAAAAAAGTAGACCAGTGCCTGGTATTCCGTAATATTGAATACGTAGATATCCTTTGCATCGCCTTCCCTGGAAGAATAAGAGGGCCTCTGATAAGTATACCGTTGGTATTTTCGGATGCCCTCCTGGCTCAGGAGGATGCGTATGCAGCTTTTGGCGCTGGAGAGGTACTGTATTCCCCACTGGTCAATGGCTTTTTCCAGGCTGGAAGCGGTCAGGGAGAGCCTGGATTCCGGACGGATACATTGAATGGAATCGATGTGGTCAATTCGGTATGAGACAGGTTTCTCTTCCGTACCGGTCCCATTGGAAATACCGGCCAGGTATAAATGGGTTTTGTATATATCGGATTTGATTAAAACAGGGATTACCCGATGGCATCGGGAATTGCCGGCAAGGGTAATTTCCACAACTGCTCTGTTAAGGGCGAAGTTTTCAAGTTTTTCGATGTTCTCCCGGAAATATAATTTTTCCCGCATCAGGCCGTCCAGAAGGGCATACTCTTCCAGGATGGCACGGATGTATCTGGAGGGAGCGTTTTTGTAATGCTTATCGTCGCTGGATTTCTCCAGGATTTTTAACGTTTCGTTGTTCAGGCTGATGACATTGCTTGTGGTAATACAGCTTGCGGAAAGCAGGTTTTCCATTTTCCGGGTCAGCTCTTCTTTTTCCTTTTCCAGGATACAATTTATGAAATTGTCCGCTTCTTTTGGCCATTTTTTTGGCTTTAAGTCCTGATATGCATCCCTTTTTTCGGCTAGGCGCATTTCAATACTGGCATCTGCACGATCGTAGTAGTTACAGAAAATCCTGTTAATAAATTTGTGCATGGATGGTTTACCGCTGCGCCGGTCAACACAGCGGAACAGCAGGGAATCATTTTCCAGGGTGGTCAGTGCAAAGTGGGATAAGGCGATACGTTGTTGGTGGTTGGCTGAAAAACCCATATGTCCGTCCTTTCAAAAAAGTTGGTATGATATCGATTGTAATATAAGAAGTTACAAAAATCAAGGGAAAAATTGGATAAAATATGTAAAAAATAGGAAAAACCTGCTCAAAACATTACAACGAAATGCAATCCCTGTATATTTCTTTGTCCTGTATTTACGCTTATACTGATATATGTAAAGCACAGATAAAAGAACAAGAAGGGGGTATATTATGGGAAGCAAACTTTCAGTTATTTATGACATGACGTATAAGTGTCCGTGGAATTGCCCGATTTGCTGTATGGGTGCCACATCCTGCGGGGATGAAGACAGGGATGAACTCACGCTTGGGGAGAAGAAACGTATTGTGGAAAAGATAGCAGAGGCGAAAAAGATGCGCCAGGTGCGGATTGACTTTTCCGGAGGGGAGATTTTTACGAATCTGGATAATGTGGAGGTAATTGAATATGCGGCAGAGCTGTTGGGACGGGAAAATATAGGCATCAGTTCCTCCGGGTATCTGATTGGGGATGCCATGGCCAGGCGTCTGGCGGGATGTATTTCCGACTGCGAAATGACCATGGACACGGTGCCGGGAAGTAAATATGCGCTGCGCCCTGACGGATATCCCCTTGCAGCCGCAGCCGCCGTCCCTTTTCTGAAAAAATACGGTATTACTACGGGGATTCAGACAGTGCTGGCACATTCCAATTGTAATGCTGAAAACCTTCGTTCTCTTTATGGCTGGCTTTGCCAAAATGGGGTGGATTGTTGGAGCATCCTTCGTTTTTATCCCTCCGGGCGCGGAGCGGCATACCCCCAGGAGAGAATCAGCGAGGAGGAAGAGGCGTGGGCAGTGAGGTTTATCACAGAAATGGGAGAGTCATACCCTGGCAAAAACAATCCTGTCATTGATTTTCATTATACAATGAAGGGGCACAAAAAGTACAGTACCGAATGCCGCTGTGTAAAAAAATCCATTGGCATTATGCCAAATGGGACCGTAACGTCCTGTTTCTGGGCAGTGGATGCGGGAACCAGGATTGTGGATGCCAGGTATGAACTGGGAAACCTGCGTCGGCAGAGCCTGGTTGATATTCTGCAGGGGGAAAAGGCGGCATATTGGATGAAGTGTCATCATGGCTGCGAGTTGGGTGCGGCCTGACAGGAAAACGCATTTGTACCCTCGGCATCCGGATGACTCCGGATGCCGAGCGGGTAGATGCAGCATTCAGGATAGGGAGGTGTTGTCCATATGTGTACATTTTTATTGCTCAGCCTGTTGTCAGGAATTTTGGAAATAGGTGTCGTTTTGAGTATGTATTATGCAGGAAAGCCTGCGTGGGAGATATTGTTGATGGGAAGTATGTATCAGTTGGGGAATCTGCTGTTTTTTCCGGGAAAATTAAAACAGCCTCTGCTCCGTGTACTGGGTATTATCAATTTGTGCCTTGGCCTGGCGGGTATGTATTGGGATAATCCTGCAATTACGGCGGGCCAGGTTGTATTGTCCTCTCTCTGCATCCAGGCAGTGAGGGCACGGCAAAAGGGAACCTGTCCGACCTGGCTGAAGCGTATGTTCCGTATTGGGGGATTCCTTCTGGCGCCGCTTATGGTTGTATATCCAGGGGAGATGCTGTTTTTATGTGCTGCTATTCCTTTTGGGGCTGCAATGGGAAGCTGGAAGAGTTGGGACGCTGCAAAGGAAAACATATCAGGGAAAGGGCTGTCGGTAACTATGATTTTTCATCAGATGCATTACTTTACATATACGTACGCTATGCCCTTGGTGGTATTGGGGCTGACCCGGAATCTGTATCTCTGTGCGGCGCTGTACGCACTGACTTGGGTGATATATCTGTTACCCGGTTTGATGGCCGGTAAAAGGAAGGGATACGACCCGAGAATCCTGTTTTTTATATGCCATTTGTTTTTGGCGGCTGTCATGGGAGGATTGACAGCGTCATTTTTGACGGGGAATATTACAATAGGCTTTTTGGCGTGGATGCTGACAGGACTCGGGGGCGGAAGTGTGTTTTGTATCGGGCAACTGACGGAAAGGGATAAAGCGTGTAATATGACATTATCGGAGAATATAGGGCATTTTGCCGGGGCTTTGGTGCCGGTCATCGTTTCGGTGGCAGCAGGGCAGAAAATGTATGCGGTTTTGACATCGCTTTCAGCCTTGTTTGTATGTATGGCCTTGGCATCGGCAGTTGTGGGAATCCGGGAAGAAAGGAGGATGGTTAAAAATGGCAATGAAGGACAATGACGGGGCAGGGGAAAAGGAGCGGAAGCTATACTCTAAATCCAAACTTCCTGCATCCGATTATGTAATCAACCCGTATGTGGGGTGCCTCCACGGATGTACCTATTGTTATGCCTGTTTTATGGGGCGTTTTACCGGGCATAAGGAACCCTGGGGCACTTATGCGGAACCCAAAGAATATACTTCCATGAAATTGCCCGGGGAGCAGAAGGGTAAGACGCTTTTGGTTGGGTCTGTCACAGATGCTTATAATCCGGCGGAAAAAAGGTATCAGAAAATGCCCCGGATCCTGGAGGCGCTGCAGGAATATCAGGGACATGTGGAGATACTGACAAAATCAAAGCTTATACTGCGAGACATGGAGCTGCTCAAGCGGATTCCTGATATTTCTGTGGGAGTGTCTCTGGCATTTTGTTCCGAAAGGGATGTGGAAATATGGGAACCAAGGGCATCAGGGATGCGTGAAAGGCTGGACACACTCAGGGTTCTGCATGAGAATGGAATACGCACGTATCTCTTTGCGGCACCGTATTTTCCGGGACTCACAGATTTGAACAAACTGATAGACTGGACGGAAGGCAGTGCTGACAGTGTATGCGTGGAGAATCTGAATCTGCGGGGAAGCTATAAGGCAAAAGTAATGGCGCTGGTCCGGGAGCAGTACCTGGATTTGCTGCCCTTGTACAGACAGGTGTATGAGAAAGGCGGAGGGGCAGAGTATTGGAAGGGGGTGGAGGAGGAATTGGATAGGTTGAAAAGGGATAGGAAGATTCAGGTAATTTCCTATCTGTATCATGAGAAAATTAAAAAGTAGCAGCTTACCGGGAACGTGGATAGGGTCAGGAAGGAGGCACCGACAGAGAATCGGTGGGATAAATTATGGGAGAAAAGGTTACTTTCGGGGGCATTGAAATGGCGAATCCGTTAATTGCTTCGTCCAGTCCGTTGACGGAGACTGTGGGGAAGGTACATAGCTGCAGGGAAGCCTCATTTGGCGGCGCCATATTGAAGACTGCGGCAGATTATCAGCGGACAGGGCAGGGATACGGGCGGAAAGTGGTGTTTATCGGGGAGGATTACTATGCGGACGCCTCTTATGAGAGAGAAATCCTAACGTTGGAAGAGGGGGTGGCGCTTTTTCAGGGAGCCTTGTCCGTTGCAGGGGATATGGCTGTTATACCCAGTGTAAGTGCGAATTCTATGGAAGCTGAAGACTGGGTTTTCATTTGCCGCAGGTTTGAAGATTTGGGGGCACGGCTTATACAGCTGGATTTCTTTTACCTTGGAACCAGAATTGCGCCGGAAGATGAGGGGTTTTACAGGCGGTTGGGGGAATTCCTGGCAGAACTCCAAGGCCGTCTGCATTGCATCGTCATGCCCAAGCTGAACTTTAATTTTGATCCGGAAAAAACATGTAAGGCTTTGGCGGCGTATGGCATCAGGCAGGTGTCCCTGTTGGATTCCATCCGTTGTGTACTGCCGGCCCGTTTTGGGCTGCACCGGGACACTACCTCGTATTTTGGCAGAAAGCAGCTGCCCCTGACGCTCACGTATTTACGGCATGCGGTTGAGGCAGGGCTTGAGGTCTGCGCGGGGGGCGGTGTGTCAGGGGCGGAGGATGTGGAACTCTTGTTGGAAAATGGGGCAAAACTGGTGCAGACAGCTTCCTTTGTACTCAGGAACGGTTTCCGTTATGCCCCCACATTGCTGCATGGAGAACCTGCTTCCCGGGGACAGTATGCCTGGTGTACGGCGGAGGGGTATGGAGGAAAGGGGTGCGAGCGCTGTGGATTCTGTCGGAAAGCAGGGCGGGCGGAGGTATGAAAAAATTGACAGTAAAACAGATGCGTGATACAATGTGCATTGTGGGTGGTTGGCAGGCAGTATTGCCCGGCTGTGACAAAGGGCAGCAATATGGTTTTCCATATATTGAGGATGGGGAAGTGAGGTTTGTCGAAGAGGGCTGTAATGAAAAAGATGAGCTGTCAAGGAAACTGGAGAGGATAGCTATGCAGCGATTTACGGAATTGCGGCATAGAGAGGGAGGCGGACCAGCATGAAAAGATATATATTCAGAGCGGCCATAACGGCGGTGACGGGTATTTTTCTTTTGTTGTCTTTTGTTTCGTGCGGCAAGGCCGGTTATCAGTATAACAACCTGATTTCCGAGGAGGACATGTCGGAGTTCTGGGAAATAATGGTTTCTGCCGATATACCGGATTTGGATGCAAAGGCGGTATTAGAATATGTCAATATATATTCCAACGGCGATTTTTCGAAAAAAACTTTAGTGAGTGGCTGGCAGCAGACGACTAAGAGTTATCAGAAGATTTATGATTATACGAACGCCATCAATCAATACACGAAGCGTAAATTTGAGGATATAAATTGTCGGCAGGCGGCTTTTATGTTATACCACAGTTTCTTTCAGGCACAGGAATCGGAAAAACGCATGGAGCAGAAAGAAAGCCGGGAGCTTCCGGAGTATTTAGAGGAGGAATCCTATAAATATGAAATCCTATTTGGGCGTATTGAGATGGATGGAACCGTTGAGAACACCGTTTTGAATGCGTGGCGGAGCAATGGCGCGGTGTTCGGAGAAGGTTCGGTACATTTGGTCTCTCTCTGGGGTGTTGAGGACGGATTGGTGATTAACTACCATGCAGGCCTTATGGTTGAGGAGGAAGGGGGAGTCATATTCTTTGAGAAAACAGATCCCATATTGCCGTTCCAGCTCAGTCGTTTTCCTTCCATAGATGAAATGAAAGCATATCTTCTAGGGCGTGAGGGTGTCTCGGACCAGAATGCCGTTTTTATAGACGATAGGCCTGTTTAGGCGGGTGATGGCGGATTAGATATTGGATTTAGTGATTTGAGATTGTAGAATCCGTTGTGAGGAACAAAAATGGTAGATTTCATTTTATTTCCATCCAGTTTTTTCAGTGTCATGAAAGTGGATGAGTTTGACCGTTGGATGGAGGTCTTTTATAAATACCGGGGAGGACTTCTGACAGGCGGTATTTGTATTAAGGAGTTTCTTGACCTAAAGCACTATGGAGTACAGACAAATGAATATCGTGTTTTTTACATCAATCATGAAATAGCGACGGTATGCAGAAACTCGGGTCAGGGAAACGATACGGCAGAACTTCCTAAGGAACTGATCGCGAAATACAGAAATCTGGATAGTCCATACTACACAGTTGATTTTGCCGAACTTGAGGATGGTACCTGGAGGATTGTTGAAGCCGGAGATGGTGAAGTCTCCGGCCTGTCAGACGGTCAGAATTATGAACACTATTTCAGGGTATTGTATCAATGCTTCAAATAACGGTCCTTTTGTCCGGAGGGTGAATTATAATGCAGGACAGTTTTATATTTGATTCGAAATTTTCCTGCATAACGGATTCCGGGATGTAGGAGGAGACATGGGAGGCATACAGAAAAGCCTCTGTTAATCTGGTATGGAGGTGAACAGGTTATGGGCAGAGTGAATATATCCGGAAAACAGATGAAGGCATTGTGTCTGCTGTGCTGCCTTGTCTATTTTGTGAGTTATCTTACAAGGCTTAATTATGCGGTCTGCATGGTCGAGATCCAGTCCGCTCTGCAGATCGGCAAAAATATTGCGGGGCTTCCGGTTACGGCAAGCTTCCTAAGTTACGGCATGGGACAGGTTATATGCGGTTTTCTGGGAGATAAATACAATCCCCGGAAAATGATCTTTTCAGGACTGGCAGGATCCGTCCTGTGTAATCTGTTGGCAGTGCTTCTGCCGCGGATGGAGGTATTCATCCCGGCCTGGTTTGTCAACGGCTTCTTCCAGTCCATGCTCTGGCCGCCGCTGGTGAGGATTATGGCGGAAAATCTGGATGAGGACTGGTACAGAAAGGGCTGTGTATGGGTCTCGCTGTCTTCTTCGGGCGCTACGGTTGTGCTGTATCTGCTGACACCGCTGCTTATCCGGATTTCAGGATGGAAAAGCGTATTTTATCTGGCGGTGGCGGCGGGAATCGGGGCAGCCGCCGTTTGGCTTCGGAATACGGGCAGGATGTTCGGGGATAAAGGCCTGGCGGTGACGGCAGGCGCAGAAGAAAAAAATGCAGGCACAGGAAAAAAACAACCGGACCCAAAGGGGCGGGGGCGGCATTGTTCGCAGGGGTGCCTTTTGTATCGATGCTTCTGGCCATTGTACTGCACGGTACACTAAAGGACGGAATTACCACATGGATGCCTGTATATATGACGGAAATGTTCGGTATGAGCAGTTCCCGGTCCATTCTGTCCACCGCGGTGCTGCCTGTGTGCAGTGTGTTCAGCACATTGCTGTCCTCGGCGCTTTTGTACAGGCTGAAAAATGAGGTGCTTACCGCAACCCTGTTATTCGGGACAGGTGCCGCCGCGGGGATTTCAATGCTTGCCGTTTATGACAGCCATCCGGCGGTGTGCGTGGTGATGCTGATGGTGATTACAGGCTGTATGTTCGGCGTAAACCTGATGCTTATCAGCCGGGTGCCGGGACATTTTGCGGGCAGGGGAAAGGTTTCCGCTGTTTCGGGGATATTGAATGCGGCTACCTATGCGGGAAGTGCCCTGTCGACCTATGTCTTCGGGTCCGTGGCGGAAAGCGCAGGCTGGATGGCAGTGGTGATATTATGGGCGGCAGCAGCTCTGGGCGGCACTTTGCTGCTGCTGTGGGGGATACGGAAATGGGCCGTTTTCTGCAGCGCAGAGCATGCGGCGAGGGAATAAAAACGCAAAAAAGCTGCGCCTCCCCTGGTGAAAGGTTTGGCGCAGACAAATGAGGCCCATGTATGATCCGGAACAGGCGGAGCAGAAAGAGCTGCTCCGGACCGGTCTGCAGTCCGTCGGAAAAGGCTTCCGGTGGGGCTGACGGGTCAACGTTCCCGACACAGTCAGTCGGTTACGACACCCTTCTGGAGCATAATATTGGCGTACAGCGCCTTTTCGCCTGTGGCGATTATGGCATAGGCACTGCGTGACCTTTCGTAAAAAGCGAATTTTTCCACCTCTTCAATGGCATTTTCTCCACGCGCATCCGCGTTTCTTACCAGTTCCTTATAGGATTCCCAGATGGGCGTTTCCACCGGGTCACCGGGAATAACCTGCATCAGGCTGACAGGATGTTCCACGTAGGAATCCAGGGGGAAGAGCTGCAGGATGGCTTCCAGCACTTCACAGGCGCCGTGACCGTCCATGCGGATAACCTTGTTGCCCTTTCCCATGGTTTCGGAGGGATAATTGCCGTCTGCGATGACCAGCCTGTCGCCGTGGCCCATTTCGCACAGTACTTTTAACAATTCAGGTGATAATATTTTAGGAATTCCGAGTAACATATGCCTATCCTCCAATCTTGTTGTTCAAGTCCCATAGATCTTCCCAGCCCGCTGCGGTTTCCCAGAGAAATACCTGTCCCTTAATCAGGCGGCAGTTTCTGTCGTCCTTTCGGATAGCATCCATTTCTTCCTCGGTGAGGGGATCCTCCGTGACGCTTTTCAGGTTGGAGATATACTGGTGTTCCTTCACAGAGAAGGGGATGGGAACCTGTCCTCTCTGCACGGCCCATTTCAGGCAGACAACAGCCGGGTGTACCTGATGCGCCCTGGCAGCAGCCAGTATGGAGGGCAATTCTGCATCCGCAACATCTTCTGCGGTTCTGTCCCGTTCGGGCCTGGACGGAGAGCCTATGGGGCAGTAGCCGATAGGCAGTATTCCGTGTGCCTGCGCATAGTCGTATAACTCCGGCTGCTGGAAGGACGGATGGAGTTCCATCTCCAGGGCGGCGGGCTGTATCCGGCAGAGCGGCAGAACCGCTTCCAGCTTCGGGATGGTCATGTTGCTCATGCCGAGGTAGCGAACCAGCCCTTTGTCCGCCAGGTCTTCGCACTGTCTCCAGGTTGCCATGAATTCCTCCACGGAGAAAGGCCTGGAATCCGGATTTCTGGAATCACCGCTGCAGCCCGGCGCATGATAATTGGGGAAGGGCCAGTGGACAAAATACAGGTCCAGGCAGGAAAGCCGCAGGTCTGCCAGGCTTTTTTTGCAGGATTCCAGCACCTTTCCTTCTCCGTGCATGTCGTTCCAGACCTTGGAGGTGATAAACAGTTCTTCCCGGGTTACTTCCTTTTCGGTGAAAAGCCGTTCCAGCACCCGGCCGATTTCCTTTTCGTTTTGATAGACCGCGGCACAGTCAATCAGTCGGTAGCCGGCTTTAACGGCGCCGTAGACCGCTTCGGAGACGGCGGCGGCATCGTATTTATCGGAACCGAAGGTGCCGATTCCCATGCAGGGAATTTCCTCGCCGGTACGGAGTTTTCTGGTGGGAATTAAGTTTTGGTTGATTTTTGTATACATAGTATGCTTCTTTCTGAATCTGCATTTTCAAGCTGTCAACGGTTCGAATCATCGCAGTTTTGCTGTTTTTACCGTTAAAAACGTGATTTCAGGCTGTAGGCGGTTCAAGTGTCCGCAGTTCTGCGGTTTTTACCGTTAAAACATGATTTCAGGCTGTAGGCGGTTCAAGTGTCCGCAGTTCTGCAGTCTTGTCGCCAGACGGACATGGAATAAGTAAGGCGCCGTGACGGTCAAACGGATTGCAGGACCGCCGGATGGATGTAAATCACTCCGGAAACGTTACGGCAACCTTGCCGCAGCTGCCCTCCGCCATGAGGCGGTATGCCTCGTCCGCCTTCTCCACCGGAAATTCGTGGGTGATCAGGTCTTCCGGATGGATGCCCCAGCGCACCAGCCGCTCCACCAGTTCCTCCATTCTCCACAGCGAAGTCACCCAGGAGCCGTAGATGGTTTTCTGGCCGTGGATGATATCCGGGCTGGGCTGGAAGGTGCAGCTTCCGCCTTCTCCCACGAAGGCGATTTTGCCCCATTCTCTTGTGGCCTGGATTGCCAGATGCCTGCCGGCGTCGTTTGCCGAGGCGTCGATAGCACGCTCCACGCCTTTCCCGCCGGTGACGGCAAGTATTTGTTCCAGGGCATCGGCACCGGGCTTGAATATATGGTCAGCCAGTCCCAGTTTTTTCGCCAGTTCAATCCGGTAGTCGTTCATTTCCACACCGATGAGTTTGTTGGCGCCGAGTGCCTTCGCGAGCATCAGGGCCGCCAGCCCCACGGGACCCAGGCCCGTAACCAGGACGGCATCGTTTCCGCAGACGCCGATTTTTTCAATGGCTTCATAGACGGTACCGAAGCCGCAGGCAACCTGTGCGCCGTCCTTGTAGGTGAGTTCGTCCGGCAGTGCGATCAGGTCTTTTTCATCGGCAAGTATGTAGGGAGCCATGCCGCCGTCTCTCTGCCAGCCGTAAGCCTGGCGGAACCTGCTTTTACAGGAGATATAGTAGCCTCGCCGGCAGTCATTGCAGACACCGCATCCGGAGATATGGTATACGATAACCCGGTCTCCTTTTTTGAAACGTTTTAAGCCTTCTCCCTCTTCCACGATGATGCCGCAGGGTTCGTGGCCTGCAACCATGCCGGGGATATAGCCCTCCGGGCCTTTTCCCGTGTGTTCCCTGTAGATGCACCGGATATCGCTGCCGCAGATGGTGGAAGCCTTCGTCTGAATGAGGACCTGTCCGTGACCTGGGGAGGGTACTTCGAAATCATGCAGTTCTACGGTGCTGTTGCCCGGCAGGACGGCACCTTTCATCAACATTTTTACAGCCATGTGTTTCCTCGCTTTCCGTATGTTTTTCCGTTTTTTGTTTCTGACTCCATTATAGCGGAACACACGGACAAAATGAAGGGGGATAGCTGTCATTTATGAGGAAAATATGTCGTGTTTTACTATCTTTTCCATTTGCAACAGCGGTATAATGGAAACGGCTGAGGACCTACAGGGGATATCTGGTTACTGCGGACATGTGGTTGACAGAAGGGAATGGTATTCTGTATAATTTCAAAAAGAAGGCATGGGGAGAATGGGCGGGAAGGGGAAACGGCAGTGAAGACATTGTATACAAATATGGATATCCATTTTACAATTGAAAATATTGCGGTTCACGCACTGAATATCATTTTCGAGCGTTTTACGCGGACAATTCCCTCCCACAGCCACGGTGACGGCTGTTATGAAATCCATTATATCTCATCGGGATACGGAAAGCTGAATGCGGCGGGGGTGTATTATGATATTGAACCGGGAACGCTCTATGTCACAGGTCCGCATATCGAACATGCCCAGACCCCCATTGCCTCGGATCCCATGCAGGAATATTGCGTATACCTAAAAACTGACAGTAATGTCAGGTTTGGGGAGGGAGATTCTGTGATGGGGACATTCCTGTCAAAGCCGTTCTGGTTCGGGAGAGATACACAGGGGATTCAGGGGCTTATGAACCAGCTTTTCGAGGAGCTGGAACATTGTTATATCGGGTATCAGCATCAGGTGAGGCTGCTGCTGTCCCAACTGCTGATTTACGTGGTGCGCAATTATGGGCATCACCGGGTTTCGCGAAGTTCTTTTACCAGAAGCAACCTGTCGGATTCCAAGTTTGTGATTATCGAAGAATATTTTCTGTATGAGTATGCGGCACTTTCCCTTGACAGCCTTGCCGACAGGCTGAAAGTCAGTCCGAGGCAGGCACAGCGGTTTTTAGCGAGATATTACGGAAAAACGTTTCAGGAGAAGAAAGCGGAAGCCAGAATGTCAGCGGCTGCGATTCTGCTGATGGATAGGGAAAGAACGATAACAGCTGTAGCGGAGGAACTGGGATACGCTTCACCGGAGCATTTTTCGGCCGCTTTCCGTCAATTTTACGGAATGAGTCCCAGGGAGTACAGGAAAGCGGCTCAGAGCGGAAGTGTGTAATATAAAGGCAATATAAACAGGAGGAGCTTCCGGAATTCAAAATGATGCGGAGCTTTCCAGATTACAAAGGAGGTACTTATCATGAACACGAAAACCTGTCCACAGTCTGCCCCTGCTCATCCCAATGTAGATGAATCAGTGGCTGCCGACAATACGCTTACCAGGGAGGCGGCCTCACGCAACCGCCCGGAAGCGCTGGAGTGGCTTCAGGATGCAGGAATGGGGCTGTTTATTCACTGGTCGCTGGATGTACAGCTGGGCTGTGTCATCAGCCATTCCCTGGTGGGGGCATCGGAGGCGTATATATCCCGGTTTTATGAGGAGCTTCCCAAAACCCTGCATCCCCGGCGGTGGGATTTTGACCATTTGGCGGAGCTTGCCAGGCTGGCGGGATTCCGGTATGCGGTTTTGACCACCAAGCATCACAACGGCTTCTGCCTCTGGGACACCGAAACCACCGATTTTTCCATTATGAACACGCCATACGGGGAAGATTTGGTCAGGCAGTATACGGAAGCCTTCCGCCGGCGGGGAATCAAAGTGGGATTTTACTTTTCTCCGGAGGACTTCCGCTATCTTCGCAGCAGGGGGCTTCCCATCACCCGGACGCCCGGGACTCCGTATACCGAAGAGGTCCTGGACGGCTACAGGAAGCTCCTGACAGCACAGATGACCGAGCTGCTGACACGGTTCGGACCCGTGGATGTGCTGTTTTTTGACGGCGGCGAGACATTTGCCGGAGCGGACGGTGTAAGCCTGCAGCAGCACTGCATGAATGTTGCATGGGACCTGCAGCCTGAGGTGCTGATTACACGCGGGGCGATTCCCACCCCGGAGCAGCAGCTTCCCGGAGTGGGAGCGGATTTTGCCTGGGAGGGATGTATGACATTGGGGACGGCATGGCAGTATCAGCCTACCAATGAGTGCTATAAGACGGGGCTGCATTTGATCCGCCTGCTTGCCGAGACCAGGGCCAAGGGGGGAAGCCTGCTTCTGAATATCGCTCCGGATGCCGACGGGGAGCTGTGCCGGGAGCAGGAGGGGCTGGTGCGCGAACTGGCGCTATGGCACTTTATCAACGGTGAGTCCGTCCACGACGTCCGTCCCTGGATCATTACGAATGAGGGGGATACATGGCTTCTCCGGAAAAAAGACGGCAGCGCCCTTTATGCGGTGTTGTTCGGCATGAAGGAGTGGGAGCGGGGACAGCGCCGGGAACTTCTCCTAAAGTCGGTAAAAGCCGGTGCGGGCACAACGGTAGAGGTGCTGGGACAGAGCGGGGAGGAGACGGAGTACCGCCCTGACCTGGATGCCGGGGCTTACTGGGAACAGCGCGACGAGGGGCTTTTCCTGTCGGTTATGCATGCCCAGCGCATTTACTGCGGTATTTCCTGGCGCAATCCCCTGGTGCTGAAGATTACGGATCCGCAGCCGGCGTTCCTGCCCATGGGAGTGCAGACGGTGCAGGAAGTACAGAGGGATAAGGGCGGCGCGGTTCTGGCAGCCTGCGTGGAGACGCTGGGAAGCTTTGAGGAAGCCGAGCTGTGGTTTGAATGGAGGGTATATCCGGGATTTGCCCTGTCGTCCTATGAAGAAGGCTGGCAGAGGCTTTCCGTGGGAAGGGTGACGGAAACGGGACGTTATGAGGCGGCGCTTTCCGGGCTTTCCGAGGGGATTACCTACCAGTACAGGGCAGCCGTGGGCAATGAGCAGAATGTCATGAAAGGCGAGCTGCAGCTTATGACGATGTAATCCATGCGGAACGGATGCCGGTACAGGCTGTTTTGGAAAAAAATAAATTCAAATAAAAATAAAGTGTGCCGCCGGACGGTATTCCGGTTGCACACTTTATCATAAATTTCGCTGTTTTTATGCCAGCCTTATTTCTTGAAGGTCATGGACATGCCTTCTTCTTCCATGGTAATTACGCCGTCCTGCAGGGTAACAGTGGTGGTGGCGCCGTCGGCTTCCAGTGTGATATTGCTGCCGCTCTCTTTCCAGGTACCTTCCATATTGGTATCGGTAGCACCGCCCATGGTGTCTGCAAGAGCGGACATGTCAAGCAGGAAGTTGCCGTCGGACTTTAAGTCCAGAGTAACCTTGAGTTCGTCTGCAGGTACGCCTGCCGTTTCAGCCAGCTGTTCCAGATCCATGGTCATACCGCCAATCGCAATTGTCTGGAGCGTGTAAGTACCGGCTGCATTGGAACTGCCCTTGTCGCCGCAGGCAACCAGCCCGATTATGCACACGAGGGTCAGAGCCAAGCCTACCATTTTTGTCCATACGTTCTTTTTCATTTTACATCTCTCCTTTATTTCCTTTTATGTATTTCCTCCCTTGTGGGAGAACAAATAGATTATAGCACCTTTTTTGGAGTTTTCAAGTGATTTTATCAGTTCTTAAGATTTCATAATGTTCTTTTATCGGTACAATTGGGCCGCCTGCAACGACGGCTATGGTGCCTTCAGGAGCGTATGTTTTCTGGTACTCACGGGAGAGGGTGTACATCCGGATAACCGGCACGGCGGAACCCGTTTTGCGTATTCCGATTGTTTTCTCTGCTGTCAGGTGTTATATTATAGAAGGGGGATTGGGAATATGGATTACACCAAAGCGGACAAGCCGGTGTATCCGGATGTTATGGGGAAGGAAACGGCAAAAGGCAAGTCCGTAAAGTCGCAAAGCGATTTAAATAAGGAGGGCGGAAATGTATCGTATCATGATTATAGAAGATGACTCTGCCATGGCAAATGCCATGAAAAAGCAGATTGAAGCCTGGGGAAACCAGGTGATGTGTGTCCGGGATTTTCAGAATGTGATATCCGCGTTTACGGCTTATGACCCGCATCTGGTTCTGATGGACATTATGCTGCCTTTTTTTAACGGGTACCACTGGTGCAGTGAAATCCGCAGGATTTCCAATGTGCCGGTGGTGTTCATATCTTCGGCGGCCGACAACATGAACATTGTCATGGCCATGAGCATGGGCGGGGATGACTTTATACCGAAGCCGGTGGATTTGGAAGTGTTGACGGCCAAGATACAGGCCGTGCTGCGCAGGGCGTATGATATGGCGGGTAAGGTTCCGCTGCTGGAGTACAGAGGGGCGATTCTGAATCTGAACAGTGCTTCCCTCACCTATCAGGGAGAACAGGTGGAGCTGACGAAGAATGAGTTCCGCATTCTCCAGACACTCCTTGAGAACAAGGGAAAGGTGGTAAGCCGGGATACCCTGATGACAAAGCTGTGGCAGATGGATTCCTATGTGGAGGAAAATACCCTGACGGTGAATGTGGCGAGGCTCCGGAAGAAGCTGGAGAACGCGGGGCTTGCCAATTTTATAACCACCAGGGTGGGGAGCGGGTATATCGTCCTGTGAGGGCGGCTGCTGTTTCAGATGCCGTGAAAAGCGGCAGCAGGCGTCCTGGTCCGTGGTCCCGGTGGAACTGTATGTGAACTGTGCAGGTTCGGCAGGCATCCGATTCCTGTCCTGCTCAGAATGTTCGGGAATTATCGTGGGAGGCTATTATGAGGGAAGAGAGATGGTATTCTATTTTTGGCAGTTTCCTTTGGCAGTACCGGATGACGGGAGTCGTGTTCGGTCTGTACACCGGGATTTTTGCCGGGATTTTTTCTTTATATAATATCGAAGCGGAAGCGGTGCTGTATGCGGCAGGGCTTTGCCTCCTGCTCACTGCCGTCCTGCTGGTTCCCGGTTTTTTCACATATTGGAAAAAGCATAAAGAACGCCGAAGGATTCTTCAAAATGTGGAGATTTTGCTGGACCAGCTGCCGGAGCCGGAGAATCTGACAGAGGCGGATTACCAGGAAATGCTCAGGAAGCTGAAGGCTGTGTTTGACAGGAATCTCACTTCCTGGCAGAATGAGCGCAGGGAAAGCATGGATTACTACACCACATGGGTGCATCAGATTAAAACGCCCATATCTGTCATGCGCATGACGCTGCAGGGGGAGGATACCAGAGAGAACCGGGAACTTCTGGCGGAGCTGTTCCGCATTGAACAGTATGTGGGGATGGCGCTGAACTGGCTGCGGCTGGGGAGCGATTCCACGGATTTTGTCTTTCAGGAATATGGGCTGGATGCGATTGTCAGGAAGGCAATCCGTAAATATGCCCCCCTGTTTATCGGGAAAAGGGTGCGCCTGTATTACGATCCCACAGACGTTACCGTGCTGACGGACGAGAAATGGCTTCTTTTTATCATTGAGCAGCTGTTGTCCAACGCCGTGAAGTATACATGGGAGGGTTCGGTTTCGATAAGCGTTAAACCAAATAAAATATTATGTATAGCCGATACCGGAATCGGGATTGCGCCGGAGGATGTACCCAGGATATTTGAGAAAGGGTTTACGGGATATAACGGCAGGGAGGACAGGAAGTCCACCGGCCTTGGGCTGTATCTCTGCCGGATGACTGCGGACAGGCTTTCCCACAAGATCAGTGTGGAATCCGAGCCTGGCGTGGGGACCGCCGTTTCGCTGGACCTGCATACGGAGCGGCTGGAGGTGGAAGACTGAAAATGCATCCTGCGTCCGTTGGCTGATCGCGGCCGGATCGGCACATCGGCGCTCCAGGATACGGAACTTACAAAAATGTCACATAAAACAGCGGAATTGTCACCTGAATCGATGTCGGGAAATTCCGCTGTTTTATATAATGTACCTGTAAACGATGAACGCAGCGGCAAAAACGGCATATACATGAGGGTGTGCCGAAGGCGCTTTGGGGTCCGCTGTGCAGTGATTTGAAACAGGAGGGATGATATGGCATTATTGGAGGCACAAAGTCTTAAAAAGGTATACACCACACGCTTCGGCGGCAATCAGATACAGGCACTGTCCAAGGTATCTTTTACGGTGGAGCAGGGGGAATATGTGGCAATCATGGGGGAATCGGGCTCAGGTAAGACCACATTGCTGAATATACTGGCAGCTCTGGACCGGCCCACAGGCGGGCAGGTGATTCTGGGAGGAAAAAGCCTGTCCGGCGTGCGGGAGAAAGAACTGGCGGCATTCAGGCGGAATAACCTGGGATTTGTTTTCCAGGATTTCAACCTGCTGGACACATTTACCCTGCGGGATAATATCTTCCTGCCGCTGGTGTTGGGCGGGAAGGAGTACGAGGAGATGGCGGAACGGCTGGAACCCATTGCCAGGAGGCTTGGTATCGGCGGCATCCTGGACAAATTTCCCTATGAGGTCTCAGGCGGGCAGAAGCAGAGGGCGGCGGTGGCCAGGGCGCTGATAAGCCGCCCGCAGCTGGTGCTGGCGGATGAACCCACGGGCGCGCTGGATTCCAAAGCGGCGGATGGGCTGTTGGACATTTTTAACGAGATTAACATGGACGGACAGACCATTCTGATGGTGACACATTCCACAAAGGCGGCGAGCCGTGCGGGCAGGGTGATGTTTATCAAGGACGGGGAAGTTTTCCATCAGATTTACAGGGGAAACAACACCAATGAGCAGCTGTATCAGAAGATTTCCGATACGTTGACCCTGTTGGCTACGGGGGGAGGTCAGGTATGAAAAAAAGGTTTTTTCTAAAATTAGCGGCAGAAAATATAAAAAAGAACGGGAAAACGTATATTCCCTATATGCTGACCTGCATTTTGACGGTGGCGATGTTCTATATCGTAAAGTCCCTGTCGCTGAATCCGGGGCTGGAGAATATGCTTGGAGGGAATTTCCTGCACACTACCATGGGGCTTGGGAGCGGGGTTGTATCTGTTTTTGCTTTTATTTTCCTGTTTTACACCAACAGCTTCCTGGTGAAGCAGCGGAAAAAGGAATTCGGGGTCTTCAACATCCTGGGTATGGAGAGAAGGCATCTTGCCAGGGTGGTGGGCTGGGAGACCGTTTATGTGACATTGATTGCCTTGGGGCTGGGACTGCTGCTTGGGGTGGCTCTGGACAAGGTAATGTTCCTGGGCGTGATCCGGATAGTGGGGGCGGAGGTGCCGCTGGGATTTTTCATCTCTCCTGAGGCGGTAGCATCCACAGTCACCTTTTTCCTGGCTATATTTCTGCTGATTTACGCCAACTGCGTCCGGCAAATTCGTGCGGCGGACCCCATTGGGCTGCTGCGGGCCGGAAGTGAGGGGGAGCGGGAGCCAAAGGCCAACTGGCTGCTGACAATCTGGGGACTGGCTGCGCTGGGGGGCGGCTATTATATCGCCGTTACCACCCAGAACCCCATCGCTTCCGTACTGCTGTTTTTTGTGGCGGTACTCCTGGTCATCGCGGGGACCTATCTGCTGTTTACTGCGGGAAGCATTGCCCTTCTGAAGATGCTTCGGAAAAATAAAAAATATTATTACCGCACGAAGCATTTTGTGAGCGTGTCCGGTATGATTTACAGGATGAAGCAGAACGCGGTGGGGCTGGCAAATATCTGTATCCTGTCCACCATGGTACTGGTGATGGTTTCCACGACGGCTTCCCTGATGGCGGGGATGGAGGGCATTATAAGGAATCGTTATCCCTGGGACTATGTATTTTACTTCGACGGGGAGAAAGAGGAGGAACAGGAGGCGGCGGAAACCATACGGCGGCTGCGGGAGCAAAGCGGGCTTTTGATGACAGGGGAATGGGACTATACGTATCTCGCATTTCAGGCCGTCCGTGATGCGGAGGACAGTTATCAGGTACTGCGGCATCGGGCGCGCTCGGTGGAAGACGACACACATTCCCTTTTATTTGTGACACTGGATGACTACAATGCGGTAACGGGGGAGAACAGGCAGCTGGGCGAGGGGGAGATTCTGCTCTATGCCAACCGCCAGCCCTTTCATGCTCCCGTGCTGAAGATATTCGGCAGGGAATACCGCGTGGCGGAGAGGCTGGACCATTTTGTGGGGAACGGCGAGTATGAGGCGCTGCTGTCTGCCACACAGTATATCGTGGTTCCGGACAGAGAGGAGCTGGAGTGGCTTCATCGGGAACAGGAAGCGATTCTCATGGATTTGGCCAGTCCCATCGGATGGGTGTACGGATTTGACGTGAAGGCGGGCGAGGAGGAACAGCTGGCATTCTACGGTGTGCTGCAGGAGCAGCTGGCCGGGGTAAGCGGCCTGAAGACGGAAGCAAGGGCAGACGGGAGGGCGGCTTTTCTGGAAATAGACGGCGGGCTTTTCTTTATAGGGATCTTCCTGGCAATCCTGTTTGTCATGGCAACAGTGCTGATAATTTATTACAAGCAGATATCGGAAGGATATGACGACAAGAATCGTTTTGAAATCATGCAGAAGGTGGGCATGAGCCGCAGCGAGGTAAGGGAGGCAATCCATTCCCAGGTGCTGACGGTATTTTTCCTGCCCCTGATTGTGGCAGGGATTCATGTGGCGGCGGCTTTTCCGCTCATCTCCCGGCTGCTGGCGCTGCTGAATCTGTACGATGTTAAGCTGTTTGCCCTGTGTACGGCAGGCTGTTTCCTGGCATTCGGTGTCATGTACGTCATTATCTATATCCTGACGGCCAGGACATATTATCGTATCGTAAGCCGCTAGGGGCTGTTTCCCGGAAGGCCGGCGGCGAGGCGCCATGCAGGGAAGCGGCAGGAAACCAATCAATAAAAAGTATGGAAAGGAAAATCAATGATGAAAAGAGCAAGAGGAAATAATTTGTTTTGTACCGTATTGGTGGGGATAGCATCGGTTATTTTGTTCCGTTATTTCAGAGCGGCACGCAGGCGGAGGGAAGAGGAGGCGCGTGATTAGGGGCGTATGCCACATTGCTTCGGTGGCAGGGCCGGCCGGCGGTAAAATCTGCGCGGCTGATGCCTGCACCGGGCGCTGCCTTGCGGAATGCGGCGGTACGGAAAGGATGCGGTCTTCGCGTTCATGGGCAGAATTCGCAGGAACAGTAATTTCGCGCACAGCTGCCATAATTTTGCATTTCGATTGCCCTTCTATTGACAAGAATTCGGTAAAATGTTATATTTAAAAGCGGTTTGTGACATGCCGGGATTCCGGAAACGAAGCGGCCCGGAGGCATAAGAAGGGAACAGAAGGGTGGATACCAGGAACTATCGCAACGAACTGAAATTTCTCTGTAGGGAACAGGATTTATACCTTATCGAAAATAAAATCCGCCATATCTGCAGACTGGACGCAAACGTGGGTCCCGGGGGAACCTATTCGGTTAAAAGCCTGTATTTCGACACATATGATGACCGATGCTACCACGAAAATCAGGCGGGGGTTGACAATCGAAAAAAATACAGGATTCGGATATATAATGAAGACACGAGTGTAATCAAACTGGAGTGCAAGTATTCGCTCCGCGGCAGGAAAGCGAAGGAGTCCTGTAACATTACCGGACAGCAATATGAAATTCTGACGGCTTCCCGCCCGGCGCCTTCTCTGTGCAGCGGCGAAAGGGCGGAAGGAGAGGGGGGAATGCAGAAGCTGGCAGCCCGTTTCCTGCTGGAAAAAAACCTGTATTTACTGACACCGAAGATTATCGTGGAGTACAGGCGTACACCGTATGTTTATGCGGCCGGAAATGTGAGGATTACATTTGACAGGGCCATCCGTGCTTCTTCCCGGACGGACAGGTTCCTGGGTCCCAATACCACGTACAGAAACATTCTGCCGGAAAATATGCATGTTCTGGAAGTCAAATATGATGAATTCATTCCGGCGGCAATCCTGGAGCTGGCGGCGGCAGGGCGCTCGCTACGCAGGACAAGCTTTTCGAAATATGCCCTGTGCAGAGACTACGGTACCGCGTAAGCGGCTTATAAAAGGTGGGGAAAAAGGAATGAGCATACAGGATGTAATCAAAAAATCTTTTCTGCAGGGATTTCAGAACACTGACATGACCATGCAGACCGTGGCGCTCCTGCTGGTGGCTGCGGGAATACTGGGAATCTACCTGTTTTTTGTATACCGGTTCATGACGGCAGACTCTTTTTATTCGAAGAATTTTAATGTGTCCCTGATCTTGATGTGCGTGATTACGACCGCAATCATCATCACCATTCAGAGCAGCGTAGTCGTATCGCTGGGCATGGTGGGTGCGCTTTCCATCGTCAGATTCAGAACCGCCGTAAAGGAGCCGCTGGATCTGATTTTTATGTTCTGGAGTATCAGCCTGGGAATCATATGCGGTGCGGGGATGCTGAGCCTGGCGGTGATGCTGACGGTGGGCGCAACCATTCTTGTAGTGGTGTTTTACCGGCTTCCGGAGGTGCGCGGTTCCATGCTTCTGGTGGTGAATGCCAGCAGCGGCGAATGCGCGGAGTCCGTTTTCCGCACGGTTGGTAAATATGATAAAAGCTATAAGGTAAAATCCAGGAACCTGACAAAAGAAAGCGCTGATTTTGTTGTGGAAATACGGCAGAAGGAGCGGGATTGTGACAGCCTTCTGATGGAATTAAACGAGATAGAGGAAGTTGTTTCTGTTTCCATGGTAGCCCACAGGGGAGATGCAGTCTATTGAATAAGACGGAACTGTTCAAACTTTTGTTTATGATGGCAGCGGCGGCTGCGCTGGTCCTGGCAATCGGCGGGGGTATAAACCGGCAGCCCCGGCAGGGGGCAGAGGATTTTGTTTTTGCCGCACCTGAATTATCTGCGGAAAGCGGCTTTTATGCCGAGCCTTTTGAACTGGAAATAACGGTGCCGGAAGGCGCTTTGGTATACTATACGCTGGACGGCAGCGCGCCAGGGGAGGATTCACGGCTCTATACGGAACCCGTTGCCATATCATATGGAAGCGGAAGGGAATCCGATGTCACTTATATCGAAAATATGCAGCAGGACTGGATGAACGGCGAAGGCGAAACCCACTCCAATCTGGCAACCGTAATCCGCGCCGCCGCCGTATATGAGGGCGGCGTCACCAGCGACATTGTGACGGCAACCTACTTTGTGGGGCAGGAAAAAAACAGGGATCACCTGATTGTCTCCCTGGTGGCTGACCCGGAAGACCTGTTCGGGGATAACGGGATCTATGTCACAGGCCGGGCATATGACGAGTGGTATCTGGGAGACCGGGCGGGAGACGCGCCCACGCCCAATTTTCTTCAGCATGGGGAAGAATGGGAGCGGCCGGCGGTAATGGAACTGTTTCAGGGCAAGAGCCTTCTGCAGCAGCCGGTGGGAATCCGGATACAGGGGGCTTCCATGCGGGAGGGTGCCAACAAGCGTTTTTCCGTGTATGCCCGTAAAAAGTACGGTGGGAGCGGGTGGTTTGACACGCCGATTTTCGGTTTTGAAGCCGGACGCACCCATTCTTTTATGCTGCGTTCCGGCTTTATGAACGGCTACATCCAGTATCTGGTGCAGGACAGGGATATCGCTTCCGCCCAGAGCAGGGAGGTAATCGTATACCTGAACGGCGCCCTGTGGTATATCACGATAGCCCAGGAAAAATACAGTGAAAAGTATTTCCAGGAAAAGTACGGAGTTGACGAGGATAATCTAGTCATTGCGAAGGCCGGGGCAGTGGAGTCCGGCAGGGCGGAAGAACAGGCAATGTATCAGGCAATGTATGATTTCCTGAATACACATGACATGTCGGACCCGGTGTCTTACGAAGGGCTTGACCGGATTATGGATATCCAGAGTTATATTGATTTTTCCTGTGTCAATCTCTATTTTGCGAATCTGGATTATAATGAAAATAAAAACATCTACTGCTGGAGGGCCAGGAAGGCGGGCTATGGGGAATATGAAGACGGGCGGTGGCGCTGGGGACTGTATGATATGGATCTGGAGAATCTGGATTACGGCGTACGCATGGAGGAGATCAATACGTTTACCATGGATACCCATTATGCGGGCGGCGCGTTCAATACCCGTCCCATGTACGTGGCTTTGAAACAGAACCCGCTGTTTTGCAGGCAGTTTGTCCTGAGCTTCATGGACATGGTAAATACGGATTTTACGGTGGAAAGGGCGGCAGGCGCCATGGAGGACTGGGGCGTTACCATGGAATGGTGGGGCATGCCGGCGGATTGGGTGGAAAATTTCTTCCCGGCACGGACCGAGGCGATTACAGGCTATCTGGCAGAGGAGTTCGGGCTGACGGGAACCCGCCAGGATGTCAGGCTGTCTGTCAGCGATGCGGAAGCGGGGTATCTGACCCTGAACACGATTACGCCGGATTTGTCCGAGGGGGAATGGACAGGAAGCTATTTTACAGATTATCCCGTGACGGTTACGGCCGTGGCGAATGAGGGATACCGTTTTGCGGGCTGGTCCGGTGATGTGCCAGAAGGCGTATCGGGGCAGCAGGTGCTGACTGTGGAGATACCCGAAGACGGGCTGAAGCTGCAGGCAGTTTTTCAAAAAGAAGGAGATAGGCAGGCGAAAACAAGATGAAGGACGGTAACATGAAAAGGAAATTACTGGCAGGCGCTGCTGCCTTTGTGATTGTGGCAGCGGTTGTGTTGGGGGGGATAAAATTATACAGGATACACCAGATGAACCAGTCGGGCATTCTGCTGGCTTTTGATGACTACAGCGAGGACAGCTGGCGGGCGAATTTCGAACTGTTTTCCGAATACGGCGCCAAGGTGACTTTTTTTGTCAATTTAAGCGAACCTACGGAATTCTGTTATGATGCGGAAAAGGAAGGGCATGAAATCGGGTTTCACACCGTGGAGCATGTCAATCTGAAAGAGGCCACGGAGGAAGCGGTATACCAGCAGGCCATTGCGCCGATAGAGGTCTTCCGGAAGGAAGGAATTGAACTGACTACCTTTGCGTACCCTTACGGGGCCCAGACCGAACAGCTGGACGAAATGCTGCTGGAGCATTACAATGTGGTCAGGGGCGCATATCACCTGGAACTTCACGGAAAGCACGAGCTGAGGAAAGGGTTTGTGGATTCCATGAGCCTGGATAATGCCAATTTTGATTCCCAGGAAGCGTATGAACAGAAGATTATGGAAGTCCTGAATGAACTCAAAGGCGGAAAGGGGAGAGTGGCCTCTTTTTATTCTCATGTCATAGGGGACGGGGAGTGGTGCATCAGTACTGACAGGCTGGAGTTTCTCCTGCGGAAAGCGAAGGAGATGGGGCTTCAGTTTTATACGTTTCAGGAACTTCAGTACTGGTAAAGGGTTATTGGGGACTGTGTGGTTCAAAATATTGACATAAATTCATTGTCTTGTTAGAATAGTATTTAAGTGAAGAATTTTCATCACATCAGGAGGAGACGGACATGTATCATTGCCAGGTCCACTTTTATTTAGTCGGTCGTTCGTGCAAGACATTTGAGATAATAAAAGGGAGTGTCCCGCTGGATAATTTTACGCATACGTTTTCGGAGAGCAGCCAGGTGGAGGAGAAGCTGGCATCGCAGGCAGATGTCATCATGATGCATCTGGCGGATATGGATATTGAGGAATCGGTGAGAAAGTCCGTATCGGCAAAGCGTGACAGCGCGGAATTGATATTGCTTGCGGAAGGGGCGGAAGCAGCATTTTTGGCGGGGGAATTTCCGGAAGAGGGATACTCCGCTTTTTTCAGTGGCGTAGCCGGCGGACAGGAGCGGGAGGAAGCATGTGAGTCAGGGCCGGAATGTCTGCTTGCGGCGGTGAAGGACATATGGAGGCTTCCCATGACGGAAGGGGAGTCCCGCTTTCGATTTGCCAGGTGGCAGCAGGACTACAAAGCGGAAAAGGATGCCTGGCAGAACAGCCATTTTTTTGAGTCCACCATTAATAATGTCCCGAATCTGATCTGGTATAAGGATAAGAATGGTATCCATGAGAAGGTGAATGACAGCTTCTGCCGGACGGTGGGCAAGACGAAGAAGCAGGTGGAGGGCCGCGGGCATGCATATATCTGGGATGTGGAGCAGGATGACCCGGCCTGTATAGAATCGGAACGCGAGGTCATGTCCAAACGGCGTACATTTGTATCCGAGGAGATCATCAAAGCGGGTGACAGCATGCGTACGCTTACCACTTATAAGTCCCCGCTGTATGATATTGACGGAAGTGTGATGGGAACGGTGGGCGTAGCCATCGATGTGACGCAGGAACGTGCCTATGAGCAGGAAATCATACAGAAGAACCGTACGCTGGAGGCACTTTTTACCAGCATTGACTGCGGCGTACTGTGCCATTCCCTGGACGGAAGCGAAATCATCAGCATAAACCGTGCCGCCCTGAAGATTCTGGGGTATGAGAGTAAGGAGGCGCTGCTGCGGGACGGCTTTGACATGATGGCTTCCTCTGTTCTGGAAGAGGACAGAGAGGCTCTCCAGGAGAGTATGGAGGATTTGAAAAAAGAGGGAGACAGTGTCAGTGTCGAATATCGTATCAGGCATAAAAACGGCGATATTCTGCATCTTATGGGCAATGTCAAGCTGCTTAGGGAGAACGGAGAGCTGTTTTATCAGCGATTTATTTTGGACTGTACGGCCCAGAAGCTGCAGGAAAAGCAGAACGAGAGACGGCAGATGGAGCTGGTGAAGGCGCTGAGCATTGACTATAATCTTGTCTGCTACTTTGACCTTGACACGGGAAACGGACGCCTGCTGCGCGATGACGAGACGGAGCACTCCTTCGAGACTTTTTTCCGGGGAGATATTTCCCTGGAGGAAAGCATGGGAGCGTACATAGAGAAGTCTGTGCACGAGGAAGACAAGGAGATGGTGCGCCAGGAGTCTTCCCGGGAAAGAATACGGCAGGAACTGGGGGAGAAGCTGCAGCATTATGTGAATTACCGGACTGTCACGGAGGACGGCATAAAGTATTTTCAGGTGAAGGCCGTGCGGGCCGGCGAGTGGGGGGAGGACTACGGCATTGTCCTGGGCTTCCGCAGTGTGGATGACGAGATTCGCAGTGAGATGGAGCAGAAGCGCCTTCTGGAGGACGCCCTTCTGCAGGCGAACAGGGCAAGTAAGGCAAAGAGTGTCTTCCTGTCCAATATGTCTCATGATATCCGGACGCCCATGAATGCCATTGTGGGATTTACGGCTCTTGCCATTACCCATATCGATCACAGGGAACAGGTGGAGGAGTATCTGAAGAAAATCATGACATCCGGCAACCACCTGCTGAGCCTGATCAATGATGTGCTGGACATGAGCCGGATTGAGAGCGGGAAGATACATCTGGACGAGAAGCCCTGCAGCCTGCCGGACATTCTGCACGGGCTGCGCAATATTTTACAGGCGGATATCAATGCCAAACAGCTGGAGCTGTATATGGATGCGGTGGATGTCTGGGACGAGGGGATTTACTGTGACAAGCTGCGGCTGAACCAGGTCCTGCTGAATCTGTTAAGCAACAGCGTGAAATATACGGGGGCAGGCGGTATCGTCAGCATGCGGGTCACGGAAAAGCCGGGAGCGCCGGAGGGCTATGCCAATTATGAGTTTGTGATCAAGGATAACGGCATCGGCATGAGCGAGGCGTTTGTGGAGCATATTTTCGAACCCTTCGAACGGGAGGAGAACAGCACCATCAGCGGGATTCAGGGAACCGGGCTGGGGATGGCCATCACCAAGAATATTGTGGATATGATGAACGGTACCATCTCGGTGAAAAGCGAACCGGGCGTCGGAACGGAATTCCGCACGGCATTTACCTTTAAACTGCACGCCGCGTCAAAAGAGTCCCATGCCATAGCGGAGCTGAAGAACTGCAGGGCGCTGGTGGTGGATGATGATTTCAATACCTGCGACAGCGTTTCCTATATGCTCCAGCAGATCGGTATGCGGGCGGAGTGGACCCTGTCCGGAAAGGAAGCGGTGCTGCGCACCCGCCAGGCGCTTATGCGGGGAGACAGCTACAGCGTCTATATTGTGGACTGGCTGCTGCCGGATATGAACGGCGTGGAAGTGACGCGGAGAATTCGGAAGGAAATGGGAGAAAATGTGTCGGTTATTGTCCTGACAGCCTATGACTGGTCCGACATAGAGGAGGAGGCAAAGGAGGCCGGCGTTACGGCTTTCTGCAGCAAGCCGCTGTTCCTGTCGGAACTGAGGAGCTGCCTGCAGTCTGTTATAAACGCGGAAGAGAAAGATGAGGAGGAGAAGGTCACTCATACAGTGCGGCATCACTCGGGGCGGATTCTGCTGGCGGAGGATGTGATACTGAACCAGGAAATTGCGGTCACGATACTGGAAGACGCGGGATTTACCACGGAGATAGCGCAGAACGGACAGGAAGCCGTGGACATGATGAGGGAATCCAGGCCCGGGTATTACCAGCTGATTCTGATGGACGTGCAGATGCCGGTAATGAACGGCTATGAGGCAGCCAGGGCAATCCGGAGGCTGGAGAACGCGGAACTGGCATCCATCCCCATTATCGCAATGACGGCCAATGCTTTTGAGGAAGACAAAAAAGAAGCGCTGGCCTGCGGAATGAACGGTCATATCGCGAAGCCCATTGATGTGGATAATCTGTTTGAGACACTGGACAGGGCGCTGGCCTGAAAGCCCCGCGGCTGTTCTTCGTGTGTCTTTTTATCAAAATTTAATGGGAAAGTGATTGCAAATAGACAAGGACTATGCTAAACTAGAAACAGTCATTGTGATAAAAAAATAACAATCATTACAAAACATTTTTTGGAGGGAAAACAAATGGCAAAGAAAGTAGTTTTGGCCGGTGCATGCCGTACCGCAATCGGTACTATGGGCGGCACACTGAGCACCACACCTGCAGCGGATCTGGGAGCTGTCGTGATCAAGGAAGCCCTGAACAGGGCGGGAGTAAAGCCCGAAGACGTAGATCAGGTCTACATGGGCTGTGTCATCCAGGCAGCGCAGGGACAGAACGTGGCCCGTCAGTCTTCCATCAAGGCCGGCCTTCCCATCGAAGTGCCTGCCGTTACCATGAACGTTGTCTGCGGTTCCGGGCTGAACTGTGTGAACCAGGCGGCACAGATGATCATGGCGGGGGATGCCGACGTGGTAGTGGCCGGCGGTATGGAGAACATGTCCATGGCGCCTTACGCGATTCCTCAGGCCCGTTACGGTTACAGGATGAACAACGGCACACTGGTGGATACCATGATCAAGGATGCCCTCTGGGACGCTTTTAATGATTATCATATGATTACCACTGCAGACAATATCTGTCGTGAGTGGAATCTGACCCGCGAGGAACTTGACGAGTTCGCACTCAAGAGCCAGCAGAAGGCGGAAGCGGCACAGAAGTCCGGTGCTTTTGACGCCGAGATCGTTCCCGTTATGGTGAAGAAAAAGAAAGAGACAATCGAATTCAAGGTAGACGAAGGACCTCGTGCAGGTTCCACCATCGAAGGACTTGCAAAGCTGCGCCCCATCAACAAGGACGGCTTTGTAACCGCCGGCAATGCTTCCGGTATCAATGACGGTGCGGCTGCCGTTGTTGTCATGAGCGAGGAGAAGGCAAAGGAACTGGGCGTGAAGCCCATGGCTACATTCGTTGCAGGCGCGCTTGCAGGCGTTCGTCCCGAAGTTATGGGTATCGGACCCGTGGCATCCACGAAGAAGGTTCTGGCGAAAACCGGCATGAAGATTGAAGATTTCGATATTATCGAGGCTAACGAGGCATTTGCGGCACAGTCCGTTGCGGTGGGCAAGGACCTGGGTATCGATGTGGACAGACAGCTGAATCCCAACGGCGGCGCCATCGCGCTGGGACATCCCGTAGGTGCTTCCGGATGCCGTATCCTGGTAACCCTGCTTCACGAGATGCGGGCGAAGGGCGCGAAGACCGGTCTTGCGACCCTGTGCATCGGCGGCGGTATGGGCTGCTCCACGATTGTGAAGATTGAGGACTAAGGTTTCAGTTTCAGGAAGGGTGCTTCCGGACGGTCTTGCTCTCCGGAAGCCGAAAAAGGGAGAATGGCTCTGGCATTGAGGCATTCTTTCTTTGATGAAGACAGCATTTTATAAAAAGTTCGTAGATGAAAGATACATAGGAAACTGGAAAACAGAACAGCAGGATTGATTGGCATGTGTGCTGAAGCGCACAAGGAGGTGTAAACATGGAATTTATATTGTATGAGCAGAAAGGGGCGTATGCCGTTATCACCATTAACCGTGAGAAGGCGCTGAACGCACTGAACTCTGCCGTGCTGGATGAACTGGACAAAACGCTGGACGCAGTGGATCTGGAGACGGTACGCTGCCTGATTCTCACCGGGGCAGGACAGAAGTCTTTTGTTGCCGGTGCTGACATCGGAGAGATGAGTACGCTGACAAAGGCGGAAGGAGAGGCTTTCGGCAAGAAGGGAAATGATGTCTTCCGCAAGCTGGAAACATTCCCCATTCCGGTGATTGCTGCCGTGAACGGGTTTGCATTGGGCGGCGGCTGTGAGATCTCCATGAGCTGCGATATCCGGATATGTTCCGATAACGCGGTATTCGGCCAGCCGGAGGTAGGCCTGGGCATCACACCCGGCTTCGGGGGCACTCAGAGGCTGGCACGCCTGGTAGGGTCCGGCATGGCGAAGCAGTTGATCTATACCGCGCGCAATATTAAGGCCGACGAAGCATATAGGATTGGGCTGGTGAACGCGGTTTATTCCCAGGAGGAACTGCTGCCCGCGGCGGAGAAGATGGCGGCAGGCATCGCAAAGAACGCACCCATCGCCGTGCGCAACTGCAAAAAGGCAATCAACGACGGCCTGGATGTCAACATGGACGAGGCAATTGTAATCGAAGAGAAGCTTTTCGGCGACTGCTTCGAGACGGAGGATCAGAAGTACGGTATGGCTTTCTTCCTTGACAAGAATAAGGAGAAGGTGAAAGAGCCGTTCCAGAACAGATAAGCAGAAATCTCTTTCCATGAAGAGAGAAACTGCCTGATAAAGATAAGGAGGAGTTTTCAATGAAAGTAGGTATTATCGGTGCAGGCACAATGGGAGCCGGAATTGCACAGGCATTTGCCATGACGGATGGCTATGAAGTATGTTTATGCGACATCAAACAGGAGTTCGCTGACGGCGGTAAGGCCAGAATTCTGAAGAACCTGAATTTCCTTGTAAGCAAGGAGAAAATGACGCAGGAGAAGGCTGATGCCATATCCGCGAAGGTTGTTACCGGCCTGAAGGACATCTGCACTGACTGCGATCTTGTAATCGAGGTTGCGCCCGAGAACATGCAGATTAAGAAGACCACCTTCAAGGAGCTTCAGGAAATCGTGAAGCCCGAGTGCATCTTTGCCACCAATACATCATCCCTTTCCATCACAGAGATCGGTGCCGGACTTGACAGGCCCATGATCGGCATGCATTTCTTCAATCCGGCAGACCGGATGAAGCTGGTGGAAGTGATTGCCGGCGCAAATACGCCTGATGATCTGGTAGAGAAGATCAAGGGCATTGCGGCAGAGATTGGCAAGACCCCTGTGGAAGTAAAAGAAGCTCCCGGCTTTGTGGTAAACAGGATTCTGATCCCCATGATCAATGAAGCAATCGGCATTTATGCGGAAGGCATTGCCAGCGTGGAGGATATCGATACCGCCATGAAGCTTGGCGCATCCCATCCCATGGGACCGCTGGCCCTGGGCGATCTGGTTGGCCTGGACATTGTGCTTGCCATCATGGAAGTGCTGCAGAATGAGACCGGCGACTCCAAGTACCGTCCTCATCCCCTGCTCCGCAAGATGGTACGTGCAGGCAAGCTGGGCAAGAAAACCGGCGTAGGTTTCTATGACTACAGCAAGAAATAGGCCTTTGCCGGCAGGAAATAAGAAGTAAACAGATACGGAATCGCTACATTGACAGACCGGGTGGTGATTCCGTATGCTGTGCATGCGTGGATGCACGGCTTACAGGTTGGCGGTTATAACTGTTATTTTCCCAGATATTAGATAATGTATAGATGGAGGAATGGAAATCATGGATTTTACATTGCGAAAAGAACATGAAATGGCACGTACCCTTTTCAGGGATTTTGCCGAAAAGGAAGTAAAGCCTCTGGCTCAGGAGGTGGACGAAACTGAAGAATTCCCCAGAGGAACCGCGGAGAAGATGGCGAAGAACGGTTTCCTGGGCATTCCTGTTCCCAAGGAGTACGGCGGACAGGGCTGCGATCCCTTAACGTATGTTATGTGTGTGGAGGAACTCTCCAAGGTATGCGGCACCACAGGCGTTATCGTTTCCGCACATACTTCACTGTGCTGCGATCCGATTATGACTTTCGGAACGGAAGAGCAGAAGCAGAAGTACCTGGTTCCCCTTGCGAAGGGTGAAAAGCTGGGCGCATTCGGCCTGACAGAGCCTGGTGCGGGTACGGACGCACAGGGACAGCAGACCAAGGCAGTAGCGGACGGAGATGACTATATCATCAATGGCTCCAAGATTTTCATTACCAACGGTAAGGAAGCGGATGTGTATGTCATTTTTGCCGTGACGGGAATGATTGAGAAGAGAGGCAGAAAGATTAAGGAAATTACCGCCTTTATCGTAGAGAAAGGGACTCCCGGCTTCACTTTCGGTACCAAGGAGAAGAAGATGGGTATCCGTGGTTCCTCTACTTATGAGTTGATCTTCACAGACTGCCGCGTTCCCAAGGAGAATATGCTGGGTAAGCTGGGACAGGGCTTCAAGATTGCCATGCATACCCTGGACGGCGGACGTATCGGTATCGCCGCACAGGCGCTGGGCATTGCTGAGGGCGCCCTGGAGAGAACCATCGCCTACACCAAAGAGAGAAAGCAGTTCGGCAAGCCCATCGCGGCATTGCAGAACACCCAGTTCCAGCTGGCAGACATGGCTACCAAGGTACAGGCTGCACAGCTTCTGGTGTACAAGGCTGCCATGGCCAAGGCTACCCAGAAAGAGTATGGCTTTGAGGCTGCACAGGCCAAGCTTTATGCGGCAGAGGTTGCTATGGAGGTTACCACAAAGGCTGTTCAGCTGCACGGCGGTTATGGCTATACAAGAGAGTATGACGTGGAGCGTATGATGCGCGATGCCAAGATCACGGAGATCTACGAAGGTACCAGCGAAGTACAGCGCATGGTTATCAGTGCTGCATTGTTGAAGTAGTATTGCTGATGATTCATGTTCCGGAGGGGAAATGCGTTTTGCGGGAATACCTTCCACAGTATAGGCGTGGCAGGTTGCTGGTTATGCAGAGGGCGGCGTTTTCATGGAGAGGGCAATCCGCAGTATAGGCGTGGGAATGCCATACAGGCGGACAAAGCCTTCATGAGGAGAGCCATCCGCAGTATGGGTGTGGCAGGGCGGCCGGTTATACAGAGGGGCTGCGTTTTCCCGCGGAGGGTGCTTCGGCGGCATGAAATTCCGAGAAAGCAATGAATTCACATGAAAATAGAAAATAAGGAGTGAAAATACAATGAAAGTTGTTGTTTGTATTAAGCAGGTTCCCGATACCAAGGGCGGC